>Ga0268299_1000130_pt1 | contig 295227 bp, 229 predicted proteins | sample NOBtaG_FD_193484 | JGI IMG/M metagenome (GOLD analysis project Ga0268299, IMG submission 193484) | Activated sludge microbial communities from bioreactor in Nijmegen, Gelderland, Netherland - NOB reactor | ecosystem: Engineered > Bioreactor > Aerobic > Activated sludge | place: Netherlands... | reverse complement strand
ATCGGTCGCATCGAACCGCGATGCATCAAACGCAGACCCAAGCAGTTCAAGCGAATGAACCAACCCAGAGACGAATTGCGCAAACGCCTGAGAAATCAAAGAGATGCGGCCTAACTTAATGGCATTCTAGAATGTCCCCTTTTTGTCCTGCCCCCTTTTTGCCTTCTTTTTGCCTTTTTGTCCTCGTAGCGGCGCGACGGCACTTCATCATTCAACGAGTCAACCAATGGGCTCCGGGGAGCAATTTCCGGAGCTCCTTCCATGAAAACTCATGCACGCCCTCTTGACTCGCACCGTTTCATAGATGCTCATTGAGCTCGCCGACGCCTGAAGCGGGAGGAGGAGTATGTTGCGTTCGCGGGTCGACGCTATAAGGTAGGAACCTGACGCGTGATCCAGTTAATGCAAAACCTGCTGACCCTCCAGAGGCCCGCCGTGCGGTGGGGGATGCTGTTCGGGTTCGCCGTGGTCGTGGGGGTGCTGGGCGGCCTTTCCGCGACGGGGCTTCACTGGGCGATTGAGCAGGGCTCCCATCTCGTCATCGACCGATACGTGCCGGACGTCGGCAGTGCGACGGTGATGCATTTTCGCTGGCAGTCGCTCCTGCTTCCCGCGCTGGGCGGCCTTATCTCCGGGCTGATCGTGCAGGCGGTTTTCAAGCTGCCGTTCGGCCACGGGACGGATTTGTACGTCAAGGCATTTCACCGAAACCTCGGCGACCTTCCGCTGAAGGGGCCGATCGTGAAGGGCGCCGCAGCTGCCGGGGTGTTGTCATGCGGCGGCTCGACGGGGCCGGAGGGCCCTATCGCCGCGCTGAGCGCCGCACTCGGCTCGGCCCTCGGCCGGGTCTTTCGGCTGAAGGCCCGCGAGCGGCGCATTCTCTTGGTCGCCGGGTGCAGCGCGGGCGTGGGGGCGATCTTTCGATGTCCGTTGGGGGGTGCGCTTTTTGCGACGAGCGTCCTTTATCGCGAGGAGGAGTTTGAAGCGGAGGCGATTGTTCCGGCGTTTGTCGCGTCGGTCATCGGTTATTCCACATTCATCGAGTTCATGGGGCAGCAATCTTATTTGCTCGATCGCCGACACCTTGTATTCGGATCGGCGATGGAGCTGATCCCTTATGCCATCCTGGGTCCGCTTTGCGGTATCGTGAGCGTTTTCTTCAGTGAGTGCCTGCACGTCGTTGAGAGGCGGCTGCTTCCTTTGGTGCGCGGGGTGCCCAGATGGGTGGTACCGTGCATCGGCGGGCTCGCGACCGGGTTGATTGCATGTGCGCTGCCGCAGGTCATGGATGGTCGATACGCGTTCATCGAAAACGCGATGGACGGGTTTACCGGCACGACCGGCGGGGCATGGTGGTGGGTCGGGTTATTTGGCGCGGTGGTCGTGGGCAAGTGCGTGGCATCGGCGCTGACCGTCGGCAGCGGGGCGAGCGGCGGCGTACTGGGACCGAGCGTTTTCATCGGTGGGGCGGTCGGCGCTTTTCTCGGCGCGTTTCTTAACGCTGTCTATCCCGAGTTACTCGTGTTGCACCCTCAGTTGCGAGAGGCGTTGATCCCGGTGGGCATGGGCGGGGTCCTTGCGGCGGGCATGCGCACGCCACTGGCCGCGATCGTGATGGTCAGCGAGATGACCGGCAGCTACGGGCTGATCGTTCCGTTGATGCTGGTCTGCATGAGTTCTTATGTCGTGGGACGATTCAAAGGATTGAACCCCGAGCAGGTGCGCAGCGCTTCCGAGTCACCGGTCCATGCCGGGGATGCCATCGTTCACCTGCTCGAATCGTGGCGCGTCCGTGAGATCATGGAGCCCCGCTGGGAGGAGACGGTCGGCCCTGAGGCCACCGTCGAGGAACTCGTGAAACGCATTCAACCGGGAACGCGACCGGTCTTCGCCGTGGCCAAGGACGGGGTTCTCGAGGGGATCATCTCGGTGACGGATATACATCGCATGGTTGAGCTGCCCGGCATGGCGCACACGGTGATCGCCGCCGACATCATGACGGAGAACCTGGTCACGGTGACTGCGGAGGAGGATGTTTATCAGGCGCTGGAGTCATTTCGATCGAGCAACCACGATGTGCTGCCGGTGGTGTCGAGTGACGGCCGTCGCGCCTGGCTGGGCATGCTCACGCGGGAGCAGGTTTTTGACACGCTCCGCAAGAGCCTGGCCAACGTGCAGAGCGCGATGTTCCGCGAGCACACCGGACTCGCGGCGATCGAGAGCGAGGGTCAGATTCAGCAGCTGGTGATGGGTGTCACGCCGATGCGCAAGGACGTCATTCAGCGACTGCTGGTGCCGATGGACGCGATCGGAAAGTCGATCCGCGATGCCGATTTTCGCCGAAGCTACGGCGCTCAGATCATCGGCGTTGAGCAGCCGGACGGGACGGTTCAATGCCCTCCGCCGCTGGACGAGCCGCTTCGGACAGGCCAGCGGCTGCTTGCGATTGTTCAGCCGCCGGAGGCAGCGCAACCTGAGGCACGCACCGACGGATAAGGAATGCCGGGGGTGGGCGCTGCCATTAATGTCGGATGGATCGTTCGTCAGGCGACGGGCGATTCGCCGATTTGTAAGTCGGACGGCAATTTCGCAGGAGTTGGAACTCGGGCGGAAGCGGCGGGCGTGTGATCCGGGGAGGACATCAAGTTTCCGCCATTTTTTTGGGGCTTCTCGGGAGAGTATTCCGGGACCACCTCCGACAAGCGTTCTTTCAGTTCGGCGAGAGACAGCCGGTCGGCATCGGCGACGAGTCGGTCGATCATCTCGCATACGCGAGGCCAGTCTTCTTTGCGGTTTCGCCAGACGTAGATCTTCTCGTGCTTGGTCGGGCTGACGTCTTCGCCCTTGACGCTCAGCTCCTCATAGAGCTTTTCACCGGGGCGCACACCGGAGAAGACAATCTCGATGTCCTCGCCGGGCCGCAGACCGCTGAGGGTGATCATTTCGCGGGCGAGATCGACGATCTTGACTGGCTCGCCCATGTCCAGAACGAAGATGTCTCCGTCGTTGCCCATGACGCCTGCCTGAAGGACGAGCAGACTCGCCTCGGGAATAGTCATGAAGTAGCGGGTCATGGCTGGGTCGGTGACGGTGACCGGCCCGCCGGCGGCGATCTGCTTGGCGAAGATGGGAACGACGCTTCCGGACGAGCCGAGAACGTTTCCGAATCGGACGGTCATGAACTGCGTGACGGCCCCCTGGCGGAGCTGCTGGATGTACATCTCAGCGACGCGCTTTGAACAGCCCATGACGCTCGTCGGATTGACGGCCTTGTCGGTAGAAATCATCACGAAGCGAAGGACGCCGTGGCGCTTGGCGGCGTCGGCGACGGTGCGCGTGCCGAGGATGTTGTTCTTGATTGCTTCGCCGACGTTTGATTCCATGAGGGGGACGTGCTTGTGTGCGGCGGCATGGAAGATGACGGCGGGGCGCTCGGTCGCCAGAATTGAGTCGACGCGGTCGGCGTCGCAGATGTCGGCGACGTAGCATTCACGGCAGACTTCGGGCGCCAGGGCGCCTAACTCGCGGTCGATCTCGAACAGGTTGTTTTCGGCCTGCTCGACCAACACCAGCTTGCGCGGCTTGTAGCGGAGGATCTGCCGGCAGATTTCAGAGCCGATCGAGCCGCCGGCGCCGGTGACGAGGACAAGCTGGCCGGCGAGGTATTCACGAATCTTTGCCTCGTCCAGGGCGACCTGTTCCCGACCGAGGAGGTCTTTGATGTCCACATCGCGGATCTGGTTGAAAGTGACGCGTCCCTCGATCACCTGGGCCATGGCCGGAATCGTGCGGAAGCGAACGTTCTGGCCCTGAAGGGACTCGACGATTTCCCTGAGCCGCCGCTGGGGCGCGCTGGGCATGGCGAAGAAGAGTTCTTCGACGCCTTCGTTCCGACAGACGGCCTCCGCCTCACTGATGCGCCCAAGGACGGACACGCCGTGGATTTGCGCGCCATGCTTGGCGGTGTCGTCGTCGAGGAATCCGGCGACGCGATATCGCTCGACCGGCATGCGCAACAGCTCTCGCAGGAGCGCCTCACCGGTGTCGCCGGCGCCGAGAATTAGACACGTTCGCTGGCCGCCGGAATCAACGGGCCTGAGTTCCTCGTGGTAGAGGCGAAAAAGAATCCTCGCTCCGCAGACCGCTGCAATGGTCATTCCCCAGTCGAGGAGAAAGGTTGACTGAGGGAAGGAAGAGACATTGACTCCCGGATTTAATCTGGCATTCCAGACGTAGAGAAAGCCTTCTCCGTACCGGCGGACGTGCAGGGTCTCGAGCACGTAAAACACGACCACAAACAGGAACGTGCTTAGATGGGTGGCCTTGACGATGGAGAGCATGTCCCTCATTCCGACATAGCGCCACGATCCGCGAAACAACTGCAACCGTGCGAACACGGCCATCTTGATGACCACGACGATGGGGAGGAGAGGCAGGAAAAAGGGGCGGACCCAAAGATCAAAACTCTTGAAGTTATAGCTGAGGCCAAACGCGCAGAAGTAGGCGATTATGAACAAGAACAGGTGCGAGGTAATCGCGAGCACGCCACGCGAAACAGTCGAGAAACCGCGAGGGCGATCGTCGGAATGAGAGGTCTTCGATTGCATGCTTCAAAGGCGACAGTGTCAGCTTTTCGCGGTCTGTCGCAATATCCCCCGTCGGATTCGCCCCATCCGGCCCAGGCTCTGACGCCAGCGTCCCGGGCCGCCAGGAATGATGTCGGTTCAATGACAGGATAACGTCAGTGTCAGTCAGCCAAGCGAAGGCTTTAGGCCGCTTATCGGGCGATCCCCTCGTCAACACCGCCGGCCGGAGCCGATCGGGCTTCATCAATGAACCTGCCAAAGCGGCGGACCGAATCGGCCAGGTCCTTATTCATGGACACCAAGGAAGGATCGGCGAGTATTTTGGTCATATATTGCTGTGCGGAAACTAAATCACCGTCTACCCAGGAGCAATATGCCAAGAGCAGGGCGGGACCGAAGACGTCAGTACTCTGGGATTCCACGACGCCCAGTACATTCATGGTTCGCTCAAACTTCAACGGGTCGGGGTAGAACCTGGAAATATCCACCCGCAGCCCTTCGGGGCTCTCGGCTCTCTTGAAGGACATGATGAGACTGAAGCGGGCACGATTCATGTCGCGCTGTTCAAGGGCACAAAAGACGTCAGCGATATAGGCCCGGGCGGAGTCACGATGAATCTCACGATCCATCTGAAAGTTGGTCTTTGCCTTCGCGAATTCACCGGCGGCGAAGTATGCGATGCCGATCTCGTAATAATCATCCGCCCGGCGACTTAATTCCTGCTGATAAAGATCGAGAAAATCCGACGTGACCGCATCGCCGCCCTTGAGTCGGGACGCGGGGCTGCCGGCGATGTTCATGGGAAGCGATTCACTGGAAATCTCGGACGAGGTGTCCCCGATGCCATAGTACTCTTGCCCGAGGATGTTGCGGGTGATGTTCGATCGCGGACCCAGGAGATTGCGCTGGTCGAGCATCATTTCGACCAGCGATGGTTGTCGCGTAGCGCGGCTTTGCAGTTGCCGAGCTCGATGCCGCGGGTTCGTTGCCGCCAATAGGGCACGAATCTGGTCCTGTCGCGTCGATACGCCAATATAGCGACTGTCAAGCGCGGAGGAACTGCGTCCCGGCCTTTGCGCAGTCTGGCTTCCCTGTTGAGGCGCTCTGTAACTCTGTCGCCCGGCGGCTCCCCTGCGGCGCGAAGCCTGACCGTATGACTCCGGGGTCCATGCCAGAACCAGGGCTAACGCCGCAAAAATAATCGAGGTAGAACGCATTTTCAGTGGCTCCTCCCGGACAAGTAGGAGGGGAACTTGTAATGATATCGGTCGAATGAGGGGGGGTCAAACGCATGGGCGGCAGAATCCGCCCCCGAATTTGATCCTTCGTACCCGATTCGGCCGAGGCGTAGCGAGCGCATTGCGTACCACGAACACGACACGCCGCCATTACCACGCCTTCGGGCCCATCTCAGCTTAAACTAGCGGGGGCATGGCCCGAATCTCTTTTTTTTCGATTTCGCTCGCGGCAAAGTGCCGGATTCTCTTCGGACTCGCCGTTCTGCTGATTATTGCCTCGGCGCTCTTTGTCCCGTGGCTGAGAATGCAGGACCTCGTTCATGAAGCGAATATTCAGATTGCGCGGCAAATGGGTCGGCTGGCACTGGCTCGCAGCGATCTGGGCGCCGGCAATTGGCTTCGCAAGCAGCAGGCGCTCGATGCCTGGTGGACGACCGGAGCCGATCAACATGGGCTGCAAGGGCCGGCCCCGAGACTGATCCAGTTATCAGACCCCTCGAACCCTCAGCCGCCTCCGTGGGTGGATGCTCAACTGGAAGAGGCCATCCGGCTTCTCGCTAAGGATCCCGGTCTCGAGGAGGCGCCAGCCATCGCATCATCGGTCGATCGCAATGTCGTGTATCGGGTTGTCCTGCCGGTTCGATCATTTGGTGGGCAGATGCCGCCTGGCACGCTGCTCGGCATTGTTGCGGTCGAGTATCCGTCGCCGGATGCCCGATTTAATCTGCTGGTCAACCTCGGATTGAGCCTGATGGCCGGAGCGCTGGCGGGCATCCTCGCCGTACTCGTTTTCTATCTCATCACACAGAAGCTGATTCTTTCACCGGTGCGCGAGCTGACGCGCGTGGCGGAAAGCGTGGCGCAGGGCGAACACGGCGTCAGAAGCCAGATCGCGACTGGGGACGAGTTTGAAGACCTTGCCCGGGCGTTTAATGCCATGCTCACGCATCTTCAGTCGTCTGAGATCGAACTCAAGACGATCAACCGCAGTCTCGATACGCGTCTGGGCGAGCTGGCCGAGCGCAATGTCGCCCTGTTTGAGGCGAACAAGATCAAGAGCCAGTTCCTGGCCAACGTCAGCCACGAGCTTCGCACGCCGTTGACGTCGATCATCGGGTTCGCAGAGCTCCTTCGGGAGGCGACGAGCAGCGATGGGGGCAGAATGCTGCGCTACTCAGAAAACATCATGTCCAGCGGTCGGATGCTGCTGGGGATTATTAACGATCTTCTCGACCTGGCGAAGATCGAGGCGGGCAAGATGGAACTGCACCTCGCCGAGGTCAACATGCGGGAGATGTGCAGGAACCTGATCGACTTCATGCGGCCGCTGGCGGACAAGAAGAGCCTGCAACTGACGACCTCTATCAGCGAGGACGCGGCGTCTATTCACTCCGATCCTGGGCGCATCCAGCAGGTGCTTTACAACCTGCTCTCCAACGCGGTCAAGTTCACGCCGGACGGCGGCGTTGTGGAGCTATCCCTCGCCAACAGCGGGGAGTCGAGTGTGCTGGTCAGCGTCCGCGATACGGGCATTGGGATTCCCGAGGCGGAACTGGCGACGGTCTTTGAAAAGTTCAGGCAGCTTGACGATTCGATGACCCGCGAACACAGCGGGACCGGGTTGGGCCTGGCGATCAGTAAGGAACTGGTCACGATACTGGGCGGTACGATCAGCGCGACGAGTGAAGTCGGTAAGGGCTCGGTATTTTCGGTCACGCTGCCGATCGCCGGGCGGTTCGAGTCCTCCACGATTTCGACCGAGCCGATTTCCCTAAACGATTGACGCCGCCGCTTCAACCGATGAAAGGTCATGGCGAACAACAATCCCCCACCGCAGGCCTCGACCACCACGGATGCCAAGGCCTCGAACTCCCGGCTCAATCGGAAGATTCTGCTTGCCTGGGCCAGCGTGATCGTTGCCTTCCTAATCGCGGAACTGGGCGTTCGCGTACTTGATGTCGGGCCGAAATCCCTCGCGCCGCGACGATTCGAACCGCGCGGCGGCGTCCCGTTCACGTCGATCGACACCATGAATATTCTGCTCCCGGTGTATCAGCCGCGCGCTGTGTTCTCCTCCATTTACGATCCGGCCGGTGATGCCAACGGCAACCTGGGACCGGACGGCCGCGTGGTGTATCGAATCAACTCGCTGGGCCTGCGCGGTGACGCGGTGGTCGTTAAGAAGCCGCCGAATGTCTTCCGCGTGGTGTGTCTTGGCGACTCCATTACCTTCGGCGAGGGAGTTCACGAGGAGCAGACGTACCCGCAACTGCTCCAGCGCATCCTGGCTAAAGAATTGCCTACGATGACGGTGGAGGTCATTAACGCCGGCGTTCAGGCCTACGGGCTCAGGGAGTGTGTCGCCTTGTTTCTTGCCCGCTGCCGGGCCCTGGAACCTGATGTCGTCACCCTGGGGCTCTTTCTGAACGATGCAATGGATTTTCCGGAGACGATTCGCCTGAACGACGAGCATGCCCGCGGGGCAAAGCTGTCGGCCCTTGCACGATTCTCAAGGATCATTGAGATCATTGAGCACAACCGGCGATCCGCGGCGCTTCAGGACGAATATTTCACGGAGATCCGGCGCTCGTTCGACTCGGCGAAGTGGAAAAAGGAATCGCGACTTCTGTCGGTCCTGGCGGAAACGAGTCGTACGGACCAATTCAGATTCGTGCCGGTCCTTTTTCCAATGTTTTGGGATTTGGATGGTGATTATCCCTTCGAGGACCTGCACGCGCGGATTCTCCGGGACGGCGATGAGAACCATGTCAGCATTATTGATCTGCTCGACTCGTATCGCGGCATTTCCGCGGAATCGCTTTGGGTGCATACAACAGACCATCATCCCAATGCGAAGGCGCAGCGCATCGCCGCCGAACGAATCGCCCGGGCGATTCTCAGCGTGGCTGACGGAGCCAAGGGCAATGGCTCGCAGACGGCGCAGAATTCGCCTTAGCGCAGAAACATGCACGCATGAAGGCGAACGCCCGATAGCGTCGCACCGGCAAGATCGAGCCCACAATAATTCCGCTAACTTTTCACCCCGGCACTTCATCTAAATGATAGGCACGCGGAATGACCGGAGGCGACGCTTTATCGGCACCTGGAACGGACGGCGCATTTTTTTCCGTTTTCAGCACTGAAAAGCTTGGGTTTGTCCGATCGCAGGGTTGTATAATTAGGTGACTCCCCGTCGAAAGGAGCCCATCATGGCATCACTGGATCTGCGAAGGATTCTGGCCGGTTGGAACTACGAAGCCAACCAAATCACGGTCCGCAAGATCACCGGAGACGACGGAACCGTGAAGATCCAGATGCGTCTGGACCTTGGGCTGCTGCAGATGGAAGTCAGCGGGCGGCCTGACGGCACTCGGCCGCACGGCTGCGATTCCCTGCTCGAATATCACGAAAAACAGCTTGAGGCCCACACCGAGAAGAACGGCACCGAGCTGGGCTTCGAACTCAATCCCGCCGATTGCCAGGCGCTGCGCGAGGAATCGCTGCAGTACTACCATCGCTACCTGGCCGAGTTCGTCCTTGAGGACTTTGAGGGCGTTGAGCGGGATACGGCGCGAAACGTTCGCGTGATCGACCTATGCCACGATCATGCCCGCGAAGAGAGCGATCGAACGGCCCTTGAGCAGTACAGGCCTTACCTGATCATGATGAATACCCGGGCACAGGTTCACCTTGCCTTGCGCCGCGGTTCCTTTAAGACCGCGATGGCGCGCGTCTCCGCCGGACTTACGCAGATTCAGGAGCTTCTGACCGAGACGGGTCAGGAAGACATGTTCGAGGAGTTGACCGAGGTGACGATCCTTACGGCTCTGCGGAACGAGATCGCGGCGAGATTGCCCGCCGATCCGCTCGCCAAGCTGGAGAGCGAGTTGAGCAAGGCCGTTGACGAAGAGCGCTATGAGGACGCCGCTGTTCTGCGGAATCGCATGGAGGCCATGAAGGCCCGCCATGTTGGAAGCTCGGTCCGCCGGCGAAAGAAATAGCATCCCGGCGATGGGACAGGGATTACTTCCGATATTTGTGCGGCTGCCAGGGCCCCCATTTCGACTCGAAATACCGCTTGTTTCGCTCGAAGAGTTCTTTGCGCCGCTCGTTCGCCATCGAGTTGAATGAGGCGGACAGATGGTGATGCACGAAGACGTCTTCGGCACAGGCGAGCGAGTAACCCTTCTTTCTCGCGCGCATTGAATAGTCGTCGTCCTCAAAGAAGCCCATCCCGTATTTCTCGTCCAACTCTCCGATATCCTCCCAAACGCGCCGGCGGAGCATGACGCAGAAAAATGCCGCGCCGGTCAGAGCGAGTCGGACTTTCGGGTGTTTCGATGTATAGGCTTTCGCCGCGACGGCCATTTCCGCCATCGACTTGTACACGAGGTCGATCTTTGCTTCGTTGCCAATGTTGTTGGTGACCGGATTGAGAAGTCCGAGGGTCGGCTCGGCGCCAAAGTGGACGAGCATGTCCCCCAGCCAACCCGCGGTGACGTAGGTGTCATTGTTGAGGAATACCAGAAACTCGCCGTCGGCACTGCGAGCCCCCTGGTTGTTCCCGGCGGCAAACCCGACGTTTGTTCGATTGAGGGTAAGTCGCACATAAGGGCGTACTTCGGCGTAGTCCTTAAGAAACTTCGGCGTGCCGTCGGTGGAGGCGTTGTCAACGATGATGAGCTCCCAGTTGGGGTACTGCGTGAAACGCTCCAGACTGGCCAGGCACCTTTGGGTGAACTCAAGCTGATTGAAGGTGAGCACGATGACGCTCACCTTAGGGAAGAGGGCGTCCAATGCCGCGTCGAGGACCTCGCCCCGTTTGGCCCAGGTGTTTTCACGGGCGAAGGCACGACGTGCTTCGACGCGCGCGGTCGCGTTATCCGTCAACGCCTTCCGCAATCCAGCGATGAACGCGTCGGCGGTCGCCGCTGTCTCGATGACATCCTTCATCAAGGCCAGCTCCGGCAGATCGATGGATACGACAGGCTTACCGGCGCTGAGGTACTCGTAGACCTTGACCGGGTTCGTCGCAAGGGTCAGTTCATTCACCTGGAAGGGAATCATGCAGACGTCGAAACCGTGGAGGTAGCCGGGCAAGTCGGTGTAGGGAACCTCTCCGAACAGCCTGACATTGGGAAGACCCTTCAGCGGAGTTAGATTCGCGCCGTAGGTTGACCCCACTAGGACGAAGTCACACTCCGGCATCTGCAAGGCCGCCTGGGCCACGAGCTCCGCGTCGAACCATTCAGAAATGGCGCCGTAATAGCCAATTACCGGACGGGTCTTCTCGAAGGCGAGCTTGGCCGGCGCGGTGCAGAAGTGATCGTACTGCCCCGCGTTGCGGACGAGCAGCGGGTGGGCCGATGACGCCTTGACCATTTCAAACAATTTCGCCGACGAGGCGACGACCAGATCCGCGGAGCCAAGCAGGCGCGATTCCTGGCTGAGGACATTGCTGTTGTTGTTGGAGAAGCCGGCGTGGTGATCCATGCAGTCGTAAACAACTCGATGGTTCGTCAATTGCCCGCAAACCGGTGCCCAGAATGGATGATCCACCACGCTGACCGCGGCGCCGATGGAGAAGCGCCTTCGAAGCAGATCGATGCCGGTCACCACGCTATCCAGTTGCGAAGGGTCGAGCGACTCGCTGTAGATGACCGGCGGTTTGCCGGTACAGGGCAGCGAAACCGTGAACACGTTCGGCGCCACCAGACGCACGACGGGCTCGTAGGCCTCGGTGGATGAAAACGTCGTTCGGAAGTAATAGACGCGATGTCCGCGCTCGGCGAACTGGAGCGCCAGTTGCTGCGGACGCTGGTGGCGAAACTCCCAGTCGATCACCGGGAAGACGAAGACGTCGTAGGGCTTCGGCCCGCCGCCGGCCAGATCCGGCTCGGCTTCCACGATGGTTGCGGAATTGATCGCATCCAGATGGCGCCGCCACTGAAGGTATCGCAGATAGCGTTCCGAATGAGGCCGAAGCCGCCCCAGTGCCTTGTAGAAGATCGCTTTGCACGGCTCCCGTGCGGATCGGGGGAGCAGGTAGGAGAAGGAGCGGGCGAAGGCCCAGGCGAAATCAAAAAAGGCAGAGAGGGGCCTGCGGCGTCGCGCCTCCAACTGGCGCATCTGCTCTCGATAAATCGCCTCGCTATGCGCCGCGCGCTGCGCGAGCAGTTGGAGCTCGGCGGTCCTTGAGGCCAATTGGACCGCGCGATCCCGGTCCTGGCGGACCTGTGTCAGTTCGTCTCGGACCTGAACCATCTCGGCTCTTTCACGACGAATGGCCACGCGCTCCGGCTCGATCTCGGCAAGCTGCTGGTCAGCGGCCAGGCGCAGGGCCAACGAATCGGCGATCGCCGCCGTGAACTCGGACTGCGAGAAGCTTTCCTGAAACGAGTTCAGCGACCACGATGCGGAAGCAACGCGGTCATCCTCCTGAACCGATCCAAGGGCGGCGACCAGATATCCCCGCTGGACCTGGGAGACCACCTTGGAGCGGTGCACGGCGAGAATCTGACTCTTTAAGGACTGATCGATGCCGGTCATGTTCTCGATCATGCCTTCGGTCCAGCTTTCGCCGAGAAACGCATGCCCGAGGAACTTGAGACCGGCGGCTTCGAAAGCCGCGGAGAGGTCTGCCATCGGCACTTCCTTGCCGAAGGGCCAGTCGGCCTTGCTGGCGCGCTGAATTCGCCAGAGCCAATACCAATAGCACAGACGATTGGGGACCATCGCCAGCACGAATCGTCCGCTGCGCTGGGCCATGGCCTGAATGAAGGCCACCTGCTCATCAAACGTATAGTGCTCGAGCACGCCGGCGTTGAAGACGAGGTCGTACGCACCGTTTGCGGGCGCGAACACATCGCCCTGAACAAAGTCGGCACTGAGATGCTCGCGGTCGAAGAGGCGCTTGGCGTAGTTCAGCGCCTCCTGGGAAAAATCGAGCAGGCTTACCCGATGAACACCGGATCGGGCAATCGCCAGGCTTTGCCATCCGCCGCCGCATCCCGCCTCGAGCACGCTGCCGCCCGATGGCAGCAGCTCGGTGATCATTCCGGCGAAAGCGTCGTTGAACTGCCGGGTCGCGGCATCTTCATCGACCAGCGGCAACGACGCGTAATAGCTGTCCCACTTCGCCTGTTCGAGTTCGATGTCCGATTGATCGGGAGCGGCTTGTCCAACCTTCTTTCGTGTCTCCGGCACCATCGTGTTCTCTGTCATCTTTGTGGATTCCATTGCTCACCGAACGCACGGCAACGATCGAGCATCACTATGCGAGGAACGACGCAGTGGACGGGCACGAGGATAGCTCAGGTACGCGGCCTGATGATTTTTATCCTACAACCCCGGCTTCGGGCTGGCAAGAAACCGGGGTTGCCGAATAGCGTCGAGTGCGGCGTTGCGAGCGGATGCCGGCGCGTTGCGGAATCGCCCCGCCGCGCATAGAAGTTGACGCGCATGCTGGCTCGATTGGCCCTGTTTCTCGCTATCGCCTTGGCCTTCCAGTGTGAGACGGCGATTGTCACTCCGCGCGCCGACTCCGCCGCGTGGCTCTTCATGGCCCAGCGACAGCAATCGGGCGAGATGCCCGGCAGAGACCTGTGGGATAACAAGCTTCCGCTGATTTATCTCGTCGGCCGTGCGGCGATTGCCACGGGCCACCCTCAAATATTCCTCTGGCTGCTTGAGGCGGCGTTGACCGCTGCCGGTGCTGTGGCTGTCGCACGGATGGTTGATCACGGCCGAGCATATGAATCTCAGCCAACGTACGCAGCGACCTTCGCGGGCGCGCTGCTCTGCATCGCATCCGGCGCCACCTCGTACCACGCGGGCGGTTACATGACCGAGTGCTACGCCATGCCGCTCTCCGCGCTGGGTGCGTTGTGCATGGTTAATGCCGCCCGGTCTCCGACTCTTCAACGCCGGGCGGTCCATGCCGTGCTGTCCGGATTGATGTGGACGCTCGCCGTTTCATTCCGCCTGCCGCTGGGACTGGCCGCTGTCGGAATCGCCGTGCTGACGCTGACACAGCTTGAATCCACGAGGCTGCGCGTCGCCTTTGTCGGGTGCCACACACTAGGCATCCTTGGGGCACTGGCGGTCGTTTTCGTGCACCCTCTGATGTCGGGTTACCTGCACGAGTGCATCGACGCGGCGATCCTCTGGCCGCTGGGTATTGGACACGAACGCATCCCGGGCCCGTTCGCTCAAAGCGCCATCTCACGGCTTGGCGACTGGGCGCAGGACATCGCCAAGCTCGGCTGGCTTCATGCCGCAGCCATCTGCGGAATCATCATGGCGCGGCGCGAGCAGCCTTCGTGGATCACCCGGCTCGTCGCGGTCTGGTATGTCACCGCGTTGGCCTCCGCCGGATGGGGCTGGGCAAGCTATGCCCATTACCAATATGTCGCGATCGCACCCATGTGCGCGGCGATCGGCCTGTTTTTCAAGGGCCCGGTCACTTCGATTCGCAGGTACCTGCCTCGTGTGCTCGTGGGATTGACCGGCGGAATTGTTTGCTTCCAGGTTGCGAGCGAGTTCCATGGCGAGGTCCTATCGCTGGACGATACCGACCGGATGGCCGCCGTCAGGTTGGTCGAGACGAAAGGATCGCCGACCGAGCCAGTCCTGCTGTGGGCCTGGGGCAGAAACGCCGACATCCTTAACAAGCTCAATCGCCCCACCGGCGTGCGGCACTTCATGGCTCATGCCTATCTCGACATGGACGCGGGATTGTTCAACGAGTTCGTCTCGGAATTCGTCGATGAGCCGCCTGAATGGATCCTTGAAGACACGCGTCGGAAGAAGCCGTCGCTCAGCGGGCCGGCCGACCCGTCGATTGAGTCACGCGTCCCATCCCTAATGACGCTGCGTGAATTCGTGGCGACGGGCTATACGCGTGTAGCCGTTTTGGGGCCGTGGTCGATTCATCGTTTGAAGCAACCGACGGCGATGCCGCCCGCGACACAATCGACTGGGCCGTGATAACATCCGCGTTCGATGGCTCAATCGGCAAACGCCCACACCCTCGCCGCAATCGACCAACTCAAGTCCACCCTGCGGGGCGAGGTGCGCGATGACCGGCTCGCGCGGGCCCTCTATTCGACCGATGCCAGCATCTATGAGATCGTTCCCGACGCCGTCGTTTATCCGACATCGATTGAAGACGTGCAGGACGCCGTGCGCATCTGCCGCGAGCATCGCGTGCCGATCACGCCGCGCGGCGCGGGGACGGGCCTCGCCGGCGGAGCCGTCAATCGGGGTGTGCAGCTTGATTGCTCTCGCCATCTGAATCGCATTCTCGATATCAATCCGGTTCGACGAATCGCGATCGTCGAGCCGGGGGTCGTTCTCGATGAACTGAATGCCGCCCTGCGGCCGCACGGTCTGCAGTTCGCCCCGGACGTGGCGACGAGCAGTCGTGCCACGATCGGCGGAATGATCGCCAACAATTCCTGCGGCGCGCACTCCGTCATGTATGGCAGGACGGTCGATCACGTTCGCGGCGTGGATGTCGTCCTGGCAGACGGCTCGCGGCATCACTGGGGGGAATTCGATGGTGCGACGGACGCTCCGCGCAATGAACTGGCCACGCAATGCGAGGAGGCGCTTTTGCGGGTTTGCGCGAATGAGCGCGAGGAGATTGCCGCGCGATTCCCGAAGGTGATGCGACGCAACGGCGGATATGCCCTCGACCGGCTCAGCTCCGCGAAAGGGCGCATCAACCCTGAGACGATTATCTGCGGCAGTGAGGGCACGCTGGCGATCGTGGTCGGTGCTGTCTTGAACCTCGTGCCGCTGCCCCGGCATCGCGGGATCGTGGTCGCCCACTTCGCCGATCTGCTGGATGCCCTCGCCGCTACTCCCGCCGCCCTGCAACACAATCCCGCCGCCGTCGAGCTCCTCGACAAGTTCATCCTCGACGCCGCCCGGGAGAACCCGGTGATGCGACGGCGGCCGTGGCTGATTGAGGGCGATCCGCTCGGGGTTCTTGTCATCGAGCTTTACGACGACGATGCCGAACGGCTGACATCGCGGCTTCATGCGTTGGCTGGAGATTTCCAATCCCGCGGATTGGGATATGCCTGGCCGGTTCTGGCGGACACGGCGCTGCAGGATGAAGTCTGGTACGTCCGCAAGAGCGGGCTGGGGCTGCTGATGTCGAAGCCCGGCGATCGCCAGACTTACGACTTCGTCGAGGATACGGCGGTCGATCCGACAAAGCTGCGCGACTACATCGCGCGGTTCATGACGGTGCTTTCCGAAGAGGGCGTGACCGAGGCCAGCTATTACGCCCACGCCAGCGTGGGATGTCTGCACGTCAAGCCGGTACTGAATCTCAAGAGTGAGGGCGACATCTCCCGAATGCACCGCATCGCCGACCGGATCAGCTCGCTGGCTCTCGAATTCGGAGGCACGATGACTGGCGAGCACGGCGACGGCATATTGCGTTCGTGCTGGCTTGCGAAAATGTACGGCCCGCGGATCGTGAGCGTATTTCGCGCCATCAAGGCGACGTTCGACCCGCACAACATTCTGAACCCCGGCAAGATTGTTGATCCCCTGCCGATGCTGGAGAACTTTCGTTACGGGCCGGCGTATCGGGCGGAGAATCCCCTGACGGTGCTCGATTTTTCCGCGCATGGCGGCATGGCGGGCCTTGCCGAGATGTGCAGCGGCGTCGGTCAGTGTCGTCAGAAGCTCGTCGGCGTGATGTGCCCTTCGTACATGGCCACCGGCGACGAGCAGCACACCACCCGCGCCCGGGCCAATGCCCTGCGGCTGGCACTATCCAATCGCAACCTACTCGACGGCCTGGCAGACCCGGCGCTCGACGAGGTGATGGACCTTTGTCTGTCGTGCAAGGCGTGCAAGACGGAGTGCCCGACGGGCGTGGACATGGCGCGGCTCAAGTCGGAGTGGCTGCACCACCGGCATCAAAGGTCCGGCGCGCCGCTGGGCAGCCGGCTTGTCGCGCGCGCGGCGGACTTCGCGGCGTGGGGGTATCGCTTCGCGGGCGTGGCGAACAAACTCGGCGAGACTCGATTCGTTCGCGATCTTGTCGAGGCAGTCGCCGGGTTCGACGCGCGTGTTTGTCCGCCGAGGTTCGCCCGGGAGTCGTTTCGAGACTGGTTCGCGCGGCATTCTCATCGCAGGAAGCAGCGGCGCGGCGCGCGGCGCGTCGCATATTTCGTGGATACCTGGACGAACTACTTCATGCCGAAGGTCGGCATCGCGGCCGTGCGAATCCTCGAACACCTGGGCTGCGAGGTTGTGGTCCCTCCGACGGTCTGCTGCGGAAGGCCGGCGATCAGCAAGGGAATGCTTCTTTATGCGAAGAAACTCGCCGAGCGGAACGTCGCGGTGCTTTCGACGCTTGTCGAACAGGACATTCCGATCATCGGCACCGAGCCGAGCTGCGTTCTCACGTTTGTGGATGAAGTGCCGCAACTCGTTCGTGGACCGAAGGCGGATCGACTTGGTGCCGGCGCGATGATGCTGGAGACGTTTCTTGCCCGTGAATACGCGGATCGATTGAAAGGCCTGGGAAGCAACATCCCGGTCCTCTATCACGGCCACTGCCACCAGAAGGCGCTTGTCGGAACCGGCGATGCCGTGGGGATTCTCAAGGCGGTCTGCGATGGGGGCGCGACGGAGTTGAATAGCGGATGTTGCGGGATGGCCGGGTCATTCGGACACGAGAAGGATCACTACGACGTGGCCCGGGCAGTTGGTGAACAGCGGCTCTTCCCGGCTGTCAGAGATCGCGGCATTGCGGAAATCGCCGTGTCCGGCTTCTCGTGCCGCGAGCAAATCTCTCATCACACCGGCGCAAATGCGCGGCACATCATCGAAATCATCGCCGACAGAATGTTGATCGAGTAGAAGCCGAGCCGGCTCATTGGGCCATCGAATCGTGCGCGACTAAATAGCCTTTACCTCTTCGCGCAGAATGCGGACCAGTTCCTTGGCCATGTCGGCGGGCTCGCCGGTCAACTTGCGGCCCGGCGGACGCGGCGGCGGGGGAGAGAATTCGCCCATCCAGGTGCCGACCGCTTCCTTGGAGAAGTCGGCGGGCGACAGGCCCAGTGCGGCCAGGTTCTTGGTCTCGATGGGTCGCTTCTTCGCCTTCATGAGTCCCGGGAGCGAAGGATATCGCGGCTCGCAGAGGCCCTTGTCCACCGTCAGGAGCGCGGGAAGTTTGACCGTCACCACCTCTTCAGCGCCCTCGATGCGCCGACGAACGGTGCATGACTTGAAATCGGCGGCCCACTCAATCGCGATGACCGCGCCGACGTGGGGCCAGCCGAGACACTCGGCAAGCGCCGGACCAACCTGCCCGCTGTCATAGTCAATGGCATGCTTGCCGGCGATGATGACCTCAAAGCCGCCGTCCTTGATCGCCGAGGCGATGGCCCGCGCCGTCGCTAATTCATCAATTCCATTGAGCGCGTCATCGCAAACGTGGATGGCATGATCGACACCCATGGCGAAGGCTGTCCGCAGCACATCCGCGTGGGCCGTCGGGCCAACGGTCAGGGCGGTGATCTCGGCGCCGGCCCCCGCGTTCTTTTCCTTGAACTGAAGCGACGCTTCGACCGCGAACTCGCAGAAGGGGTTCATCACAAACTTGACGCCGGCCGTCTCGATGCCGCTGCCGTCCGGCTTGACCTTGATCGCGGTCGTTGATTCGGGAACACACTTCACGAGCGTCAATATCTTCATGAGTCACCTGCGAATGAGTGAATTACTTTGCACTATTTATACGCGCTGGGCCTGCTTGGCGCGCGGCTTTGGTTCGTGTGCCAGGATGGCGTCCGCAAGGTCGGAAATACCCTGACCGTGACTGGCGACGGTCTGCACGATGGGGCGCCCGGTGCCCAGGGTCTCGCGCACCTGCGCGTCGAGGATTCCTGCCCCCGGAAGATCGGCCTTGTTAATCACAAAGATGTCCGCCACTTCCGTAATGCCCGCCTTCTCAAGCTGCAAATCGTCGCCCGCGCCGGGGATCATCAGCAGCACCAGCGGACTTGCCAGTTGATAGACGGAGACGTCGTTTTGCCCCGCGCCGACGGTCTCGACAAAGATCACGTCGATCTTCGAGGCGCTCATCGCCTTGACCATGCCTGCCGTGGACGGGGCGAGGCCGCCGAGCTGGCCGCGGCTGGCGGCGGATCGAAGAAACACTCCGGCATCTCCGGCGTTCAAGGTCATTCGGGCACGATCTCCGAGCAGCGCGCCGCCGGTGAGCGGGCTCGCCGGATCGACCGCCACCACGGCTACCTGTTTGTCGCGCTGGCGGAATTCCTTGAGCAATCGGCCGATCAGCGTGCTTTTTCCGGCGCCCGGCGGGCCGGTCATCCCGACAATCAGCGCGCCGTTCGCAACATCGTCAAAGCGACGTGCGACATCGTCCGGTTTCGCGTCGTTTTCGATCCAGGTGAGCAGTCGGCCCAGGGCCACGCGATCGCCGCTGCGCGCCGCGGATATCCACTGATCGACGCCGCCACTCGCCGTGAGCTTTGCCCGAGCGGCGCGGGCCTGCGCCGCGATGCCTTGAATCACCGAGACGATCGAGTCCATCGACGCCTCGGTCTCCAGCACGGCCGCACAGCCGGCATCCTTCATGACCTGCACGTCATCGGGCGGGATGATTCCGCCGATGACGACCGGCAGATCGGATCGGCCGCGCGCCTTTAGTTCCTGAATGATCATGGGAACGAGGGTCAGGTGGGCGGCACTGTGGAAGCTCACGCCGAGAACGTCAACGTCCTCTTCGATGGCCGCCTTCGCCGCGCCGGTGGGCGTCTGCCACAGGCCGGTATAGATGACCTCCATCCCGGAATCACGCAGACCGCGCGCCAGAACCTTGACCCCGCGGTCGTGTCCATCGAGACCCACTTTGGTCAAGAGCATCCTCGTCGGCAGCGTCTGCATGGCAAACCTGGTGGTGAAATCGAGTTATGAACCGTCGGAGTGAACTACGAAGTTCGCCGTGTTCGCCGACTCGCGGCTATTCTGATGGAGATTGCGCTGGATCGCAAGCCGCAGGGTCCGCGGACCGATCGCGCCGCTTACCGCGCGCCGACTGTCGGGCGGCCTGTTACGCCCCGCTCCCGGGGGACGGGCGGATGGGTGCGGAGCACGTCCTCGCACAAGGCGCGCAGCGGCTCGGCCACGCTCCACGCCTGCCAGGGGCAACCGCCGGGCGTATGCGGATAATCGGCGTCGGCGACTTCGCTCACGCTGCCGATTCCCGCCTCACTGATGTGCGGAAGAAGGCCGTTGAGAAACGACTTTGCCGTCTCCAGTGCCGCGGGTGAGTCACTCGACGCCTTGACATAGGCCGACACGAACGGACCGAGCAGCCAGGGCCAGACCGTGCCCTGATGATAGGCGGCGTCGCGCGCATGAACGTCGCCCGCGTAGTGAGGGCAATAATTCGGCGAGCCGGGGGCGAGCGTGCGAAGACCAACGGGCGTCAGCAGGCGCTCGCGGCAAATGTCCACGACCGCCTTCCATCGCGACGCGTCGAGAATCGGATAAGCCAGGCTGATCGCCATGAGTTGATTGGGGCGAATGGCGCCGTCCACTTCGCCGGCTCGACCCTCCACGTCAACGACGTCGAAGAGACAGGCCGTTTGCTCGTTCCAGAATCTTGCGTTGAAGGATGTCTTCGCCCGCTGGGCAAGCTCTTCCCAGTGCCGTGCGCGATCCATCTTGCCCAGTCGCGTGGCGAACGAAGCTCCGAACTGCAATGCGTTGTACCAGAGTGCGTTGATCTCGACGGGTTTGCCGATGCGCGGCGTCACCGCGTAGTCCGGGAGCTTGGCGTCCATCCATGTCAATGCGTATCCGTGCTCACCGGCGGCGAGCAATCCGTCGTCGCAACAGTGAATGCCGTGCCGCGTCCCGCTTTCGTGCGCGTCGATGATCTGGGCGACGACGTCGAACAAGCTTTCCGCGAGGAGGCTCCAATCGCCGGTGTAGGCCAGGTAGCGACCGATCGAGTGAATGTACCAGAGCGTGGCGTCAGCCGTGTTGTAGGCCGGCGCCTCGCCCCAATCAGGAAAGCGATTCGGGATCATCCCGCCGTCGACGTACTTGGCGAATGTCTCAATGATTCTCCGCGCCTCGGCGTGCCGACCGGTTACCAGGCACAAACCGGGCAGCGAGATGAACGTGTCGCGGCCCCAATCTCCGAACCAGGGAAAGCCCGCCATGATGGTCTTGTAGGTACCGTCGCGCGTCGCGAGGTAATCACCGCTGGATCGCAACAAAGCTTCGAGCAGCGGGTCGGCCTCCACATCGCCGGGGAGTTGAACCTTGCTCCGGGCCGCTGCCTCGACGAAGGCCGATTCATACGCGCGCCAGGTTTTGGGCTCGGTCGACGCGGCGAAAACCATCGAATCGGTTCCGCCGGGTTCGAGCGTTTGCGTGATCACGCCCGGCATGAAGAGGTCCTGCGTCGCGTCGTATCCGCGTGCCGCGGTGGTGGGCAATACGAAATGGTAATACCAGTCGGCGCGCGAGCGGAAAGACCCACTGTGCGCCAGGTACCACGTCGGGCGATCCTGCGCCCACGAGAATGCGAGCATGTCGCCGCGGTCCTCAACGGTGGGCGGTCCCATCTCCTGATAGTTGGTGAGCACGTGAAAATGCCGGCTGGTGCAGAGCGGCCGCACCGAGAACTGGACTGGACGATCGCCTTCGACGACCCGATAGCGCACGAATGTTGTGTCCTCACCGTAGCCCATGCACAGGGTCTGCTCGATGACCGCCGAACCGGCTCGCCATCGCCACGTCGGATAGGGTTGGGTGGTGAATGATTCGAGCAGCCGGTACCCCTGCGGGTGAACGGCCTCGTAGTAATGATTCGTGCCAAGCTCGTAGGTGAGCCCGTCCACGAGGACCGTGGCGTCCAGCTTGGCGAGCAGGACGAATCGCTCGACCGGTGGACTAACCGCGGCGACGAGCAGTCCGTGATAGCGACGGGTGAGCATCTGATTGATCGAGGCCATGGCGAATCCGCCTCGGCCGTTTGTCACCAGCCATTCGAGCGAGCGTCCCTCTTCCAGATTGTTGCATCGTGGCGGGGAAACGCGGTACATGTCGCCGTTCAATTGGATCTCCTTCAATCGTAGCCGCGAGGATGGCCATCCCCTGCGCCGACCCATCGCCCCCCGATGACTCTCGATTCATCGCGGCATTCCAGAGAGCATGACGACGTCCGCTTGCTCTGGAATTCATCGAATTCATTAAACGGTAACCCGCGATCGTACGAATCGCAACCAAACTGACTCCGGAATCACCGCAATCAGTACCACCATCGCTGTCTCTCGAGTTCACCTAATGCACGCTTGCCGGTTGACTTGCGGTCGAAACGAGCGACGTCGTGCCCGGACGGCTGGGCCCGGCGCGCTTGAGCGCCCCGACCAACATTTCGGCCGTGATGATCTCTGGGAGGATTTCGGGCTTCTCGGTATCGAACGGCCGGTACACGACAAAAACCGGCACACCGCCGCGCTCGAAGCGCTTCAGATCCTCGGCGATTTCCGGCACCGGCAGGGTGTAATCCGCGGTGTAGGGGATGATGTCGAGCTCCTTCATCGCCGCGATGACTTCCGGGCGCTCGATGGCGGTCTTGAGCATCGTCTTGCAGTTCGCGCACCAGTCGGCGGTGTAGTCGACAAAGATCGTGTACCCGTTACGCACGTCGGTCAGTGCGCGGTCTCGCTTGTATCGCTGCCAGGGGATGCCGCGCGACCAATCCAGATCGGCCTTGGTGAATTCGCCGCTTGAGCCGCCACCTCGACGATGGAGCTCTCCATCCGCCGCAAGGTCCGCGGCGTAGAGCTGCTTCTCGGCGAGCGCCTCGATCGTCGTGGCAAATCGAAAGGGGATAACCCAGCCGATCACCATGATGCCGATGCTGAATGCGTAGAGCTTTGCCTTTCTAAAGGCCGGATCGTCGTACCGAATCTTGCCCTTGACCCAGGCCGCCATCGCCACGGACAAGAGGAAGATCATCGACAGGAGCAATCCGTCACCCCCGATCTGAGTTCGCAGCGGATTGATGATCCAGATCACGGTCCCCAGCAGAAGAAAGCCCATCATGAACTCGAACGTGCCCATCCAGGGGCCAGGCCGGGGAACGAACTTGAGCCACGCAGGATTCGCCGCCAAGAGCACGAAAGGCGCGGCCATTCCGATACCGACGGAGAAAAAAATGAATGCGCCCTCGACGGACGAGAACTTACTCGCTGCGCCTAGTGCCGCGCTGAGGAAAGGCGCTGTGCATGCGGTGCCGAGAAACGTGGCCAGAAGCCCGGTCGAAAACGCGGAGAGCAAACCCTCGCCCTCGGCTTTCTCTCCCAGCTTGTTGATCACGCGCGGGGTAAAGACCGCCCATACGCCGAACAGGCTCAACGAAAAGGCGGTCACAATCGCCGCCAATCCGATGACCACGTGCGGACGCTGGAACTGTTCGCCCCACTGCAGCTTGCTGTTGGTCTGCCAGTAGATGAACGAGAGCGCGCCGAAGAAGGCGAGGATTCCCGCCGAATAAGTCATGCCCAGCCAGAAGATGCGTGCCCGATGTTCGTGGGCCTGCCGCACGAAGGAGAGTATCTTCAGCGAGATCACCGGCAGGACGCAGGGCATGAGATTCAATACAAATCCGCCGATGAGTGCCACGATGATCGCACCAACGTATCCGAAGCTGAGCAGCCAGTTTTGCAGTCTCGTGAGGATATTCTCCGAGTCTGAACCCGCCGCGTCGGTTGAGGCTTCCGCTGATTGAGTGGGAATCTGATCGGTCCCGGCAGGACCGGCGGGTGCAGCCGAGGCGCCGGCCTTGTGCGCATCGGAGACGGCGGCAGCGGTCGCCTTCGCACCACCTTCCATCTGCACGGGAATCTCCACGCTCACGCGCTGCGGCGGAAAGCACGTTCCGGAGTCGGTGCAGATTTGATATTGCAGGACGCCGCGAATCATGCGCGGTGCATTGTCAGCGTCTTCGGCAACGGTCAACGGCACTTTGATTTCGACGCGGCCGTCGTACTCGCTCAGCTTGCCGAGGATCTTGTCTTCGCGTTCGTGACCTTTGGGATAGGTGATTTCGCCGTACTCGAGCCCGTTGGTGAGCTCCAGGAACAGGATCGTCGGGATCAGTTCCTCCTGGGCCGGCTTGTTCGACTGCATGTGGTGCTTCGACTCAACGTCGACGATGAAACTCGCTGTCGCCGTGTCTGAGGGCTTCAACTTCTCATTGCTGAGCTTGCCGGTGATCTTGACGTGCCGGGCTTTGCTGCCCGACTCGGGAAGCGCCTGCCGCGCCTGCTCGAAGAGTTTGGCGTTCGCCGGGCGGGGAGTCGCGCCTTTTTCGGCGACCGGCAGAGTCAGGGTTGCCTCAACCTCACCCGGGATGCATTCCTTCTTGCACGCCAGCCAACTGACTTTCGCGGTCAAGGAGACGTTTTTTCCAGGAGCGACGTCGGCCGGGACCGTCACCGTCGTAAGAAACAGCGACTCGCCTTCGAGAATGTACGAGGTCTCTTCCAGTTCCTTGTCGAAGTGTGCGACCGGTACGGGGTATTGGGTTCGCCCGGTTATGAATCCGGCGGGCAGGCGCCAGTTGATCGACGTCGGCATCCCCGTGTCTCCGGGATTCTGCCAATAGACGTGCCATTCCTTATCGGGCTTTACCGAGATGAGGAGATTCAGCTCGCCGCCGGGGACAATGGCCTCTCGATCGACCATCGCCTGGACGGCCACGTTTGCGTCGCGAACCTGCTTGCTGACCGGCTGGGCCCAAGCTTGGCCGCTGGACAAGACCGGCATCGTCACCACGATGCAAGCGAAAAGCAGCATTCGGCCAAGCCTTGTCCCGGCCGGGCCGCCTTCGGATATCGGGTCCTTGCAGTTCATCTCACCTAAACCTCATTCCCGAAAACTCTTATGATGATTCGGCGATACATTGGGTTTCGCCTTCGGCTGGATATTACTCGCCCAATCCTGTTAAACGCGGCCGGACTCCGCCATAAACGGTTATTTTGACGATAGTTCCAGTCACCAGACCCGGCAGAATCCTTGACGACACCTAACCATTTCTTATACTACGGCGAAGTATGATCGGGTAAGTACGCCCGACCAGCGAATGTAGCGCTAGTTTTTTTGCTTGTCGGATGGCGACGGTGCCAAGGTACCCGTTGGGGTGTCTGGCCGCGACGTTCGGCGGGAATAAGGAGATAAACTTCCCCGCGGTGGTTGAGGAGCCATGGGTGCGGTGAGAAGTCTTGCGGAATTGCTGACGCACGGACCTCGGCGCGAGCGCCATCAGTCAAGTCGGAAGCCGCTGGTAGGTGATCGAGTTGACTTTTAGTACTTTTCGACGTTGGGCCGGTAGTCGTGTCGACGAAATCGTTCACCCGCACACAAAGTGACCTGACGGAGCTTTGAGTGCCGTAAATGGTGACTGAGGAACGAAAACGAGTCCAGACCCTTCGTAAATGCATATCCTCCGGGCTTGGTCTGGATTTGATTGTCGACCGCCTGTGACATGTCCGCTTTTCGGTCGTGTCACGGCAGGGTAAGCAGTTCATCGAGCTTTCGAGTCTCCCCTTTCAAGCCTCTCCATTCGCAATATCAGGATTTGTCCGTCCGGTGGCTTCACAGGGTCCAGGAGGCCCGATCGGCCATAGGCGTCGATCGCCCCGGCGAACCAGGGCTTGGCATTTTAGTGTAACACATGGAACCAAACGGGCTATTGAGAGTGCGTCCGAACTTCTCCCAGGCGCCGGTTTTCGGCCGGCGGATGTTCGGGTTTTCGGATGCCCTCCAGGAAAGGCAGTGAATCATGGGATCTCTGTTAATCGCAGAGGTCTCGACAGGCATGACGGTGCTCTTTGCGGTCTTGGGCCTGGTGGTGGGCGGCGGGATTGTGGTCCTGCTCCAGACCCTCCAGGGAAAGACCATCAAGAACGCCGCCGAGCAGGAAGCCAAGAGGATGACCCGGGAGGCCGCTTCAAAGGCCCAGGAGATCACCCGCGCGGCAGAAGTCGAGGCCAAGGCAACGTTTCTAAGTCGTCAGGAAGAGTTCGAGAAGCAGGCCAACGTCACCCGCAACGAGATTCGAGAGGCGGAAAAGCGACTCGACAAACGCGAAGACCAGCTCGAAAGGCAGATCGACACTCTTAATATCAAAGAACGGAACATCGAAAAAGCCGAGTTGGCCATCAAGGACAAACGGGCCGACACGGACAAGAAGGCGGCGGAAATCGATGAGATTCTCGCCAGACGCCGGGCCGATCTGCTCAAGGCCGCCCAGCTTACCATGGACGAGGCGCGCAAGGCCCTGCTCCAGCAGCTCGAGCACGAACTCGAGCAGGAATGCGCCGAGCTGATCCAGAAGCGCGTCACCGAGGCCCAGGACGAAGCCGAGGAGAAGTCACGCGAGATCGTCATCACCGCCATCCAGCGATATGCCGCCGGTCATACTTCGGCTTCGACGGTCAGCACCATCGATATCCCCAGCGACGAGATGAAGGGCCGCATCATCGGGCGTGAAGGCCGGAACATCCGTGCCTTTGAGAAGGCCAGCGGTGTGGACATCATCGTGGATGACACACCGGGCGTCATTGAAGTCACCTGTTTCGACCCGGTGAAGCGCGAAGTGGCCAAGCAGGCGCTGAACAAGCTCATCCATGACGGGCGCATCCATCCGACGCGCATCGAGGAAGTCGTCGCCGAGGTGCAGGCCAACATGGAAAAGGAGCTGATGGAGATCGGCAAGAAGGCCGCCGTGGAGTCCAACGTACAGGGCATGCACAAGAAGCTGATCGACCTCCTCGGCCGGCTGAACTTCCGCACGAGTTACGGGCAGAACGTCCTTCGCCATTCCATCGAGGTCGCCTATCTCTGCCAGATCATGGCCGACGAGCTCAAGCTCGACGGCGCCCTGGCTCGCCGGTGCGGACTGCTGCACGACATCGGCAAGGCGGTCGACCACGAGATCGAAGGCGGTCACCCGGCCATCGGCGAAGAGATCGCCCGCAAGCTCGGCGAGCGTCCCGAGGTGCTCAATGCCATCGCCGGTCACCACGGCGACGTCCCCTCGACCAGCCCCTATACACCGCTCGTTGCCGCAGCCGACGCCATCAGCGCCGCTCGGCCGGGCAGTCGGCGCGAGGCGCTGGAGCGCTACATCAAGCGGCTGGAGCAACTCGAAGGGATCGCCCTCGGCTTCAACGGCGTGCGCCAGGCATATGCCATCCAGGCGGGACGCGAAGTGCGCGTCATCGTCGACGCCAACAACGTCGATGATGCCAACGCCATGCGCATCGCCCGGGAAGTCGCCCAGAAGATCGAGGCCGAAATGACTTACCCCGGCGAGATCAAGGTCACGCTCCTGCGGGAGGTTCGCGCAGTCGAATACGCCCGGTAATTGCGGCGACCGCCGCGATGGGTGCGGATGCCTTCAGCATGACTGCGGAACCCGAGCCAAGGACGGCCCGATCAAGCGGCGAAGCATGCAACTTCGCGCCCTGGTGCGGTCTGCCTGCGGGCCGTCAGGTTGTCGGGGTTTGGGATACAATACCAGGATGACCTGGTCAGTCACGGGGCGGGCCCCTCGCTGTATTGTCGACATCCAAGGAGGCTGATATGACGATCCGTCGTAGCGCGGTTCTTGCTACTCTTATTATCGCATTGTGCGGTCTGTTCGGGATTGCCTCCGTGCAGGTGCTCATCGCCGCACCACCCAAGTCAGGCGACAAGAAGGCGAAGTCGCGATCATCCAACTCCAAATCAGCTAAGAAAAAGTCGGGCGACAGGCCGTTCAAAAAGGGGCCGCGCGAAAAGGAATTCGTCGACGCCGTGGGCGAGGATTATCGCGTCAAGCCCACGGATCACTTCATCGTCCTGACCAACGCGGACGAGGCCATCGTCAAGGACTTCCTTCCCCGGCTTGAGAAGACCTACTCTTCGGTCCATCGATTCGTCGATCAAGTCGGCGTGAAGATCAAGTACCCGAAGGAGAAGCTCCCGGTTCTCTTTTGTCACGACTTCGATGAGTACAGCGCCCGGTGCAAGCAGTTCACGGGGCAGCCCGCTCCGGGCGAGGCCGCGGGGCTCTATTGGCGCGATCCGCTGAACTTCTCGCTGTTCTACGATATGTCGCAGGTTTCATTCATCAAGGAGACGACGGCCAAGGCAGAACAGCTCAAGCAGGACGCCGCCAAGACGCCCGACCGAAATGCCAAACAGGCCAAGCTCCGCGAAGCCAATTGGTACATCAATCGCATTGCCATTTATCAGCAGGAGCAGAATCGCTCCGTCGTTCAGCACGAAGTCGCCCACCAGCTCCTGTTCAATCTCCAATTCCACAAGGCCGACGTGGACAACCCGCAGTGGTTCGTCGAGGGAATGGCTACCCTGTTCGAGCCGCCGCCCGGCAAGTCAGGCGCCGGGTTTAACGTCATTAACCAGAGCCGCCTCGGCGAAATCCGTGACGCCCTCGTGGTCATGAAGACCGACGATCTGAAGAACTTCATCTCCCGACAACGCACCGGCATGCTTTCGAGCCAGGGTTATGCCCAATCGTGGGCGCTTTGCTATTATCTGGTAAAGAGAAAGAGCAAAGAGTTGCCCAAGTACGTGGAGCTGATCAAGAAGCGACCGGTGGATCGGATGTTGTCGACCAAGGAAAACCTGGCGGACTTCGAGAAGTGTTTCGGGAAGGTGAACGACGTGTTCACGAAGAAGTTCACGAGTTACATCACGAAGCTGCCCTATTTGCCTCCACAGTGATCCATCGCCGAAGCGGGTTGGCGCTTCACGCTCCACAGGGTCTGACGAATGTCGCACCTTGCCGCAAACCAGACTGGATACCAATCATGAATTCGTCAAAGTCAGCCAACCTCGCCTGTATGCCGCGGCTCCTGGCAATCGCGCTCGCCCTCGCCTGGCCCTGTGCCCTTGCATTTGCGGAATTCGAAGGCCCAGCGAAGAAGAAGCCGTCGAAGCGTCATGCGGATATGACCGAAATCAAGCCGGACGAGGCCGCCGAAAAGAAAGACCTCGCTTCGCTCGGCGAGGGGTTCAAGCTGAAGCGCACGAATCACTACTCCATTCTCTTCAACACCAGTGAAAAGGACGTCAAGGAGTTTTCGTCGGCGATCGAGAAGACCTATCGCTCCTGCGTCAATTACACCCGGCGACTCGGCTTCGATGCTCATCCGCCCAAGCGCAAGCTCATCATCTATTATTTCGAGCAGCACCAGGGCTACTCCGACTTCTCCGTGAAACTCGGCAACGGCCCGCGCGATCAGAACACGCCGGGCGTCTTCTTCCCGCCCCTTAACCGGAGCATGTTCTACAATTTCAAGAATCAGGAATCGTTTAAGAAGGCCCGTGAGGATGCCGAGGCGAAGATCAAGGAGCTACAGGAGCAGCTTCGCCAGCCCGGCGTTTCTCCGGAGCAGCGCAAGGACATCGGCAAGCAGATCGCCGAGGCCCGGAAACAGGCCAATCAAAGCACGTCGGTCGGCGGCGATGTGAGCGAATCCATCGTTCAGCATGAAGTCGCTCATCAGGTGCTGTGGAACATCGGTTTCCATAACCCCAAGGGCTTTCTGGCGAATCCGCGTTGGTTCGTCGAAGGCACGGCCATGATGTTCGAGCCGATCAGCACCGGGTCCAGCGCGAATTTCGGGGCGGTCAACGCCGAGCGCCTCAAGAGCTATCGAACCCTTCTGGCCGACAATCGCCTTATCCCGGTTCGCGATTTTGTCTCAACCGCCGATTACTTCGGGGCGCAAATCGATATCGCCTACCCGCAGAGTTGGGCCCTGGTCCATTACCTCAACCGGACCAAGCGCGGCAAGCTGAAGCAGTACGTCGAAGCGATCAACAAACGACGCGGCGACTACGAACCGACTCCCGAAAAGGAGATCGCCGAGTTTGAGAAGGCATTCGGCACGATCGACAAGAAGTGGGTCGATACCTGGCAGGACTGGATGAAGCGCGTCCGCTAGGAGCGCCGATCACTCATTTCGCAACAAGTGTCGCTGAACTGCGGCGTTACAGGTCTCCGAACAACCGGTCGAGCGCGTCGGCGATGCTGTCGCTCTCGCTTTCGCTCTCCGTACTCCCTCCGCCAAACGGATCAAAGCTCAGCGCCCGCTCGACCTCGACCTCGGCGCGGAAGCTGAAGATGCCGCCCGTGAGCCTGATTCGAATCGTGTCGCCGCAGCCGAAGTCCTTGTCGCGCTCCAGGCGCCGAATCGTTCCGACGCCGCCGATCGGCAGTCCGCTCGATTCAAACGACGCCCCCTCGAAGATGATCACCTCGATGTCGTCGCTGCACGAGACCGATGTCCGCTCCGTTTGATTCGCCGCGACCACGCCGTCCTGACCGACGCCGTTCACCGAGTCGCTTCCACTGGTGATCTCTTCGATCAGGTTAGTCGCGCCGCTCGTGCTGATTCGTGGCGTCGCCTTATAGGCCGTCGCGTTTTCGACCACGATGGTCACGCCTCCGGCAAACAGGTTCAGCAACCCGGCCGGCAGGTCCGCCGTGCAGCCCGCTGCCAACAGAGTCACCAGCCACATTCCGCTTCTCGATTTCGAAAGTCCGATCCTTGCCATGACAACCTCCGGCTGCGGCGATTGATCGCGAATCGCCCACGATGAATCCGATTGATTGTGCATCGGTTCAATCGGTTGCCCGGCTCACGATTCGATCCCTGGGTGGGGTCGTTTTGCCAGGGTAACGGGCCGTGGGGGCGGCTTGTCGCCAATTGTCCCCTCAATCGGCCTGGATCGGACGGCCGATAAGTCTATGACAGAACGCAGGATAGAGATTGCAGGCACAGGTCGCGTTGGACATTCACGTCCCCAGCGATAAAGTTAGAGTGCGACGACAGTCGGGTTCGCCCTCCTGTCTTCATCCTCCTCGCGCTTTCTGATTGAGGACCCGACCATGCTCCACAGGAATTCGCTGCGGGCGACGCTTCTCATCTTCGCCGCGGTCGCCGGAACTGCCTCGGTTCCCGCGCATGCCGGCGTAACGGGCGTTGCCGGACAAGCCACGACGCAGGTCACTCAATTCCTCGGGCCGGTGCCGGTTCAATCCGACTTCGGCCTGGAGATCATTCCCCTGACCAAGTCCGAGCCGCCGCTGCTGGCTCGGGCGCGCGTGGATCGACTGATCAATCCCGAAGAAGTCTCCGCTGCCGGGCAGGGTCTGGCTGTTCTCTTTGCGCCCAATCTCAGCGGCATCGGCAACCCCAGCGATATCGGGATCGACGTCGGTGCCTTCACCGATGACACAGATCTGCTCACGAACTGGGTATCGAGCGCGAGCGTTCAATCCAAGCGCACGCTCGTCCTCACGCCCGGCGAAATTGGTCAGCAGCCCGGAATTGGCTCCGGCCGGGCACGCAGTCGCGTCCTTCTCTCGGGCATCATGATGCTCACGTCCAGCAATCCGGCGCGCGACATGAGCAATGCCGAAGTGGCGCTGGCCCTCAATCTCATTCGAACTCAGGACGGCCGAGCGCCTCAAACTGTTCTGGCCGGAGAAGTCGCGCTCGTCGGCGGACCGAACGGCGCCATCACGGTCGAGCGACGCACCGGCGTATTCGCCAACATTGTTCTTCCGGTTATTGATTTCGGGCAGGCTGTGCCCGACACGCCGCTCGTCCGCGCCATTCTCTTCACCGGCGTCGATCTGCCGTTTGAATATGACATGACGCTCAATCAGCCGTTCAACCTGGACCTGTCGGTCACCGCGTCGGTCAAGACGACGCCCGCCGGTGTCGGCGGCCTGGCAGTGTTTGGTACGCCCCAGGAAGGACTGACCGCGATCTTCAATCGAATCAAGAAGGACGATCGCGGCGCGAAGCTCGCCGAAGCGATCGCCGCCCGAGTCGATACGACCGGGCAACTCTACGTACAGAATCCCAATCCTTTTGCCCTGCTCCTGCCATCGTGCGGCGCGATGACCGCCGTACCTCTGGCGATGACGTGCGCCGGCTTCGCGGCGCTCGTTGGAGTACGGAGACGATCCAGGTGCAGATCGCGGTCCAACAAGCCCATGTGATCGGCGCGGCTTCGCCCCCGTCACAGGCCGTCATCTGGGGGCTCGTCGTCATCGCGGCGATCGTCTTCCTCGGCGCGGGCTTCTGGTTCGTTCGCCGTCGGCTGTTCGCCCATGAGGATGCCGCCGAATCAGGGGAAGTCTGGTCGCTGCAGCATTTGCGCGAATTGAGGGCATCCGGCCAGATCACCGAGCAGGAGTTCGATTCACTCAAGGCCGGCGTCATTGAATCGGCAAGAAAAAGCCGCTCAACAGGCGAGCAACCCTCGGCCTAGCGCAACGACGGCGCGACCGGGATTGAAGTCAAGACGGCCTCCAGGCAGGGTCGATATCTTGCCTGCCGTGCATTACAATCTCTCGACTTCTTAGGAGACGGGTGACGCACGGCGGCACCGAGCGACGCACCACGGCCAACCAAAAAGGATTTTGCCCTTGAAGAATGGATCGAAGGGAAACGGCGGTTCCGGTGACGACACCACGCGCGGCGGGATGTCCACCAGCGGAAGCATCAAGCGACGCAAGTCGAGTACGTGTAGTTTCTGCGGAAAGACGCACCGCGAGGTGGGGCCCATGGTCGAAGGACCGGGCGACGCCTTCATCTGTTCCAACTGCGTCGATCTCTGCCACAACATCATTAAGCAGGAGAAGCGCCGCGCCGGCGGCGTCAAGCCGCTCTTCCACAAGATACCGACGCCGCTGGAGATCAAGAGCTTCCTCGACCAGTACGTCGTCGGCCAGGATCACGCCAAGCGCGCCCTCGCCGTCGCCGTTCACAATCACTACAAGCGACTCAGCTACACCGATCGCGCCGAGATCGACGACGTCGAAATCGAGAAGAGCAACATTCTGCTCATCGGCCCCACCGGTTCAGGCAAGACGCTCCTGGCCAAGAGTCTCGCCCGCATTCTCGATGTCCCACTTTCGATCGGCGATGCGACGACCCTGACCGAGGCCGGCTACGTCGGCGAAGACGTCGAAAATGTTCTCCTCCGACTTCTTCAGTGCGCCGACTTCGATCTCGAAACCGCGCAGCGCGGCATCGTTTACATTGACGAGATCGACAAGATCGCCCGAAGCGCAGGCAACGTCAGCATCACGCGCGATGTCTCCGGCGAAGGCGTGCAGCAGGCGCTGCTGAAGATGCTGGAAGGCACGGTCGCAAATATCCCGCCCCAGGGCGGTCGAAAGCATCCCGAGCAGCAGTACATTCAGATGGACACGTCGCACATCCTCTTCATCTGCGGCGGCACCTTCTCGGGAATCGAAGAGACCATCAAGCGCCGCGTCGGCGGCAAGTGCATCGGCTTCGCCACCGAGGATGTCGGCGAGCAGGACGCGATTGACGCGCGGACGGAGCTTTTGGCCCAGGTAGCCCCGGAGGACCTCGTCGAATACGGCATGATTCCCGAATTCGTCGGTCGTCTGCCGATCGTTTCGACCCTTGGCCCGCTGAATGAAGACGCCCTGGTGAAGATTCTCACCGAGCCGAAGAACGCCCTGGTTCGGCAGTATTGCAAGATGTTCGAGATCTCCGGAAGCAACCTGGAGTTTACCGACTTGGCCCTTCACGAGATTTCCCGCCGGGCGCTGGAGCGCAAGACGGGCGCCCGCGCACTTCGCGGCGTCGTCGAGGACCTCATGCTGGACATCATGTTCAACTTGCCCGAGCCGGGCATGGAAGGTCGCTACGTCATCACTGACGCCGTCGTACGGGGCGAGTCTTCCGCGCGAATGGAAGAGACCAAGCTCCGCAAGGAATCCGCCTGATTCGCCGGCCGTCTGCACGCGGCGAATGCCGTTCCCCCTGAACTATTCAAGTCGGGCGTTACGGAGTCGTGACGGGCACCGCCGGTGCGGCAGCCTGCTGCGATTTCGCTTCCGCGCTTTCCTTCAGCGCGGCCTCGAATACACGCTCCAGAATCCGCTCCTCGCGGCGATACCATCGCGGCACGAATCGCTGATTCACGAAGATGCAGGGAATGCTGGTGAGCCCGAGGGCTTTCCCTGTCTCACAGTCAAACCTGATCCCCTGGGCGACCTCGGGGCTGTCCATCTTGGCAAAGAGCGGATCGGCAAGGAATCCCAAGCCCTCGACGGCGGCGCGTAAGTTGGCGTCGCTATAGTCGGCCTGATTCTTCATCAGCCATTCGTGGACCTTCCAGAAACCGTCGCTTCCGTACACCATCCCCGCCGCCTCAGCCGCCTGCGACATGCGACAAGCGTTTTCGTGACGAGTGAGCTGGCTCTTCGGATTGCACTTCTGGTTTACTGGATAATGTCGAAACACATACTGCGCGTCCTTGCGACCGGAGACATAATTGCGAATGATCTCATCCGCCATCGCCGTATTTGGTTCCTGATAGTCTCCCCACATCACGACATGCAGCGAGGGGCTCTGCTGCACACCCAACGGCCAGGATTGAACGTCTTCACCCGCGAGCTGCTTCAGGCCTTCCTTCCAGTCGTTGACATACTTCTGCGACGCGGGCGGCGGCTGATCGAGCTCGGAAGTTCCCGGCGTCGGATTCGTCGCCAGTACGTCCGTCACGGCTCGGCTCAGGGCCTCGAAGGCGAATACGCCCTTTAGCTCCTTACCGTTGATGAAGATCATCGGGGTGTAATGCAGGCCCAGCCAAACGGCCTCCTGAATGTCCTGCTGAACCAGGTTCAGCGTGGTCTGACCGCTCATGATGTCGATGAACTGACCGCGGTCATATCCAAACCGGTTCAGCGTCTCGTTGAGTTGCTCACTGGTGAATGCACCGCCCGTATCGAACAGGTGCTTATGCATCTCCCAGAAGCCCTCGGGACCGCGCAGGATGCCTGCCGTCTCCGCCGCGCGCGCCGCCCAGCAGGCATTGGGGTGAAGCGTCTCGCTCACGCCGGTATTGCAGTCTTTGCAAAACGGGAAGTGCTTGATCGTGACCGACACGTCACTCCGCGCGTTCATGATCTTCAAGAGGTCGGTCTCGCTGCGCTTGCAGTCGGGGCACTGATAGTCGGTGATCATCACGATGCGCACCGCCGCCTCTTCCGGGCCCCAGCGATAGCGCCCGGCAAAGCCGCCCTTCCACGGACGCTCCACCACGGTCGTTTCAGAGACTGATGTCGTTCCGGTGTCCTCGACCGGAGCGGGCTGCGAAGCCGCCTGAATAATCTCCTGCGTTGACTCCGCCAGCTGCGTTTCCTGACGCGACTCCTCTGCCTTCTTGCCGCGCCATTCGGTGGCGCCCAGCGCCGCTGATCCGAGAAGAAAAACCACCGCCATCGTTCCGACCGGACGCCACGCGGCCGCCTGCACAGGTCGAACGCGACAGTTTTCAATCACCAGCCAGAACAACAAATTCGACGCATGCGTCGCGATGCAATACCAGCAGAGATGCTTCTCAACGAGCAGCACGACCAGATACATCAGCGAAACCAGAACGCCGAACCGAATAACAAGCTTCAGCGGCGCCGACACGCCCGACGATTTGCTCGAAAGCCAGGTCACCAAAAGTCCCAGGAAGAATGCGAGCCCCACGAAGGAGATCGGCCACGTTGTTCCCGGCAACTTGCCCCACGGACTTGCCGCGGCCTGTTCGCAAGCCCCGCCCGGCCGACAACCAGGAAGACTCAGGGCGTTCAGATGATTTGCGGTTAACACACCGGTGACACCAACGGCCAGCAAAAGCAGCACGGCGCCGGCGAAAAACGCACCACCGGAGATGCCGTCGCCGTTGCCGTTTCCGGGAGCGCTTTGGGCGGGTCGCGGCGCGCTTTCTGGCTTCTTGCTCGGTGTCTGTTGACGGGATCGTCCCTTCTTCGCCATGACGAATCTCCCAATGGCATGCCGGATAGTCAGGGGATGCAGGTCAAAGTGAACTCTTATTAACGATGAATATAACAGCATTTGCGCGCGCGGGCCACTTCGCCGACGGCCGTCACGTCCAGTAATCCTATTCATGGGATGCCAAGCGGCCGACTTCTCCGACCGTCCGGGGCATTTACAATCGCTTTACGAAGTCCGGCCCCGGAAATGGTGCGCACCCCGGCCAGACTCGAATCAGTGCTGCCCCGAATCCTCATTTCCACGCGCGATTCGATCTCGAAATCGGTTTCATTGGCACGTCGAGAATCCTAGAATGGGGTAAGCAGCAGAGTGGGACAGGCGGCCGCTCGAAGCCGTGCGGACCCCAAAAGGGGAACGCCCGATCTTCGGGAGGAAAGTCCGAACTGGACAGGGCACGGTGATGGCTAACGGCCACCGGCAGCAATGCCAGGGAAAGTGCCACAGAAAAGACACCGCCCAAGGCCGGCGATCGGGGAGCCTTCGGAGCAATTCCTGCTCCTTCGGCTGAACCGAAAGTCGGTCCGGCAAGGGTGAAATGGTGCGGTAAGAGCGCACCGCACGTCCGGTGACGGGCGTGGCAGGGTAAACCCCACCGCCAGCAAGCCCACGTAAGCAGTGAGGAGATTTCGGCGCACCCGGACCTCTGGGACCCAGGCGTCGATGGTCTCGCGGAACGGCCCGTTCCGTGCGATGGCTGACTTGGCTCCTCCTCGTCAGTTGCGCGTCATTGCGGGTAGGGTGCTAGAGCCGATGGGTAACCGTCGGCCCAGAGAAATGGTCGCCGCCCTGTGTTTTGGCCTTCGCGGCCCATCCACGGGGCACAGAATTCGGCTTACGGACCACTCTGCTGCTTTCTTTTTCCCTTTTACGCATTACCTATTGGTGACCCTCAGCGGACCGGAATGTCCGGCACGAATTGCCGACGGGCAGGCCGGCGTAAGGATCGAGGAGTGCCCCGATTTGCTTCCACAAAGGTGTATCGCATAATAGGATGTTCGCCCCGGGGTCATTCTCGCCGGCCCCCAAAAGGGTATTCCTTGATTCATCGTGAAAGTCGAACGGCATGAATCGCATGAATGGGTGTACGGCTACCTCGCCCGAAATGCACCCTCGCGTTGATCCTTGTTGGTCGATCTGATTCGACGGTTCGGACATAACCCGTGCCCGTCCCCAGGATTCCGGGAGGCAGTTGATCGGCGGCCTGAAGGACGCCGGCTCCCGGAAAAGGCTAGGAAGGGCCATCGGACTCCCAGAGGATGATTGATTATGAGTAATCGAATGCAGGTTCAGTTGGGTTGCCTTATGACGTTGGCCGCAATGGTGGCGTCGAGTTCGGTATCGGCGGCGCCGGAGGACACCACCGCCGACGCTGTCATCGGGCAGACAAACTTCACGACTAATCTTGCGAATCAGGGCGGCGCCAACGGAACCGCGGCGACCATGAACGGTAACCGCGGCCTCACCGTCGATAACGTGTCCGGCCGGCTCTGGGTCGCTGACACCTCGAACAATCGAGTTCTCGGCTTCGTCAACGCAGCCGCCTTCATCAACGGCGAATCAGCCGACATTGTGATTGGCCAGGCTGACTTCACGGGAATCCAAAGCAACCGGGGCGGCGCCAATCCGGCACAGAACACGCTTAGTGGTCCGCGCGGCGTTGCCGTCGATTCGGCCAGCCGGCTCTACGTGGCCGACACCGACAACAAGCGAATCCTCCGCTTCGATCCGCCTTTCACCAACGGCATGAACGCCGTTCAGGTCTTCGGTCAGGCAGGCAGCTTCACGACCGCCAATCAGGCGGCGATGAATGCCGCGACCGCCGACAATCTCGGCAACCCCGAAGGCGTCGCCGTCGATGCCAGCGACAATCTTTATCTCGCCGATCGGTTCTTAAGTCGCGTCCTGCGTTACAACACGCCCGCCGCGGGCGCAGGCGACACAACCGCCGACCTCGTGATCGGTCAGCCGAACTTCACGAGTGGCGATCCCAACCAAAACGGCGCGAATCCCGCCGCCAACACGATCAATCGCGCCAGCGGATGCGGACTGGATGCCGCGGGTAATCTGTACGTATGTGACGAGTTTAATAACCGCGTCCTGCTTTATCTCGCGCCACTTCAGAACGGGCAGGTGGCGGCTCGCGTTTACGGTCAGCCCAGCTTCACCACCAGCACTTCCAACAATGGAGGCGTCAGCGCAACGAGCATGAACGTGCCGGTCAGTGTCTGCGTCGATCCGGTAAGCGGAAACATGTATGTCGCCGACTCCGTCAACATGCGTATCCTGGAGTTCACCAATCCGCAGACCGATTCCACCGCCGACCGCGTCTTCGGTCAGCAGGGTGACTTCACCACCAACACCCTCAACAAGGGCGGCATCAGCGCCGACAGCATCAATGACGTGGGCGGCGTGGCCTGCGATTCCGCCGGAAACCTCTACGCCGGAGATCGTCTAAACAGCCGCGTCCTGCGATACAACGTTGCTCCGGCGCCTCCCGGCGGCGGTGGCGGCGGTGGTGACGGCGGCGGCGGAATGGGCGGCGATGGTGCGATGATGCCGTGCGGACTCTGTGGAACCGGCACGACCATGTTGATGCCGATCATGCTCACTGCCTGGATTGCCCTCCGGCGAACGAATCGCCGTCGCAATCGCTGATTCTCCTACCAGACCGGCCCGGCCCTTGTCGGTTCAGCATTCCGGCAAGGGCCGGCCTCTATATTGCATTTGCCTCTTTAGGCCGCGTCCCACGAATAATCCGTCAACTTCGTCGCCGACGTTCCGCGCCCCCCTCGTCCCCCATATAATCTCCCCGTGATCAGACCAGGCACCCGCAGGGCATTTTTTCTGATAGCTTCAGTAGCCATCGGCTCGCTTGCCGTTTGGCGCGCGGGGCCGACGAATTCGCTGCGCTACAAATACGAGCTGGCGCTTCCGCCGCTGCCCAGCACGATTCGACCTTCGATGCTGCTCACGCCGATCCTGGCCCTCGGACGCGCTCCGTTGGTCGATTACCTCTGGCTTCGGGCGACCAAGCTTAAAGAGGAAGGGCAATTCTTCGACGCGTACCAGCTTTCGGAAATGATCTGCGAGCTTCAGCCTAAGTTCGCCCCGGTCTGGGCGTTTCAGGGCTGGAACATGGCCTACAACATTTCGGTGACGCTCAAGACGCCGGAGGAACGATGGCGATGGGTGCGAAACGGCTATGAACTCATTCGTGACAGGGGCATCCCGCTCAATCCGACCAATACGCAGCTTTACCGCGAGCTGGCATGGATTCTCTTCCATAAGGTCGGCGACACGATGGACGAGTGGCACGCGTATTACAAACTCCAGTTCGCCCTCATCGTCGAGGACATCCTGGGCGAGCCGCCGGACGACTTCGTTCGGCCCGGCCGGGTGCGCGGCGACTTCTATCGAGACTACGACTTTCAGTCGCTGGCCGATGCGCCGCTGCGCTTTGAGAGCCTGCTCGAAAGAGCCGATGTCGCCGGATTCGTCGAGAAGCTCAGAGGTTTCGAGTTCGATGCGTCCGTGAGTGGCGTATTCCTCGGGCTGCTCAAGGGCCTCAAGGACAAGACCGTCCAGATTCCCAATACGCCCGAGGGGATGAAGGCAACGCGGCTGGTCGAGCTCGAGTCTTTGATGTCCGACCCCGCCACGGCCGACGCCCGACGCGCGATTGAGCGATTCTGGCGGGCTGAACGGCTGCGAGTCGAACTCAGGCTCGATCCAGCGCGGATCGTGGAATTGCAAAGGGGCCTGAGCGTCACACTCGACTTCCGGCTGGCTCAGGCTCACGCGCTTTACTGGGCCAACATGGGTCTCGAAAAGGGACTCGACACGCATAGTCTGGTGGACATTCACAAGCTCAACACCACGCGCATCGAGTTCTTCTGTCTTCAGAAAATGTTCTACGGCGGGCGCATGGCGATGAGTCGGCAGGCCGACCTGGGTGAGCCGCCGATCTTCGGGCCCGACATCCGCATGGTGCCGGTCTTGTTTGAAGCCTATCAGCGCGATTCGGCGGAGTATCTCAGGGAAGAGAATCAGGGTACGCCGATCTCCATCAACTTCATGACCGGCTTCGTCGGGTTCGCGCGAAATGCGATCCTTCGTTACAACGAACTGGGCATGGATGACAAGGGGCGGGAGATGTTCGACTTCCTCCGCAAATACTACGACGATCCGATGTATGCCGGGGGATACAACAAGTTTCTCGAGAAGCAGTTCATCGAGGACAAGAAGAACCTGGACCTCGTCAAGGCCACGGCGCGCATTGAGAACCTGATTCGCGCCGGGCTTGTGCAATATGGCTACGACGAAGACGGGGAAGCGGTGCTCTATCTCAACCGCGCCAAGCAGGTTTACGACGTATACCGGCGCGACCTGACGTCCAAGCGGCTCGACATTCCGCGCAAGTTCCCGGAGATCATCAAAGATGTGGCCGAGCGCATCGGTCCGCAGATGTATCCGGGCACTTATAACATCATTCGACGAAAGCTCGGCCTGCCCCTGGTTGAAGATATCGCCACGAGCCGGCCCGCGAGCCGATGACGCCCGCCCTAATCCTCAAAGAGCGACAGCGGAAGCTCGACGTGGTCGCCTGCCTGAATGCCATGGGCGGCGAACTGCCCTGCCCGCGTTTCCAGAGCGAATCTGGCCGGTTCGATCGACGGATACCCCATTTCATTGAGCGGCTCCATCGTGTAGGTCTTGACGATGGTCCCGTCTGAGCGGATGTAGGCGATGTCGAGGGGGATGATGGTGTTGCGCATCCAGAAGTTCAGATGCCTATCGGAATCGAAGACGAAGATCATCCCCTGATCTTCCGGCAGCTCATCCGTCGTCACGTTCATGAGCCCAAGCTGACGGGTAAGGTCCTGATCGGCGACGTATGCGGCGTAGGACGTGCGGCCGGTAATGGGAATGGACACCTTCTGCAACGCCGCGAGATTGTTCTTCTCGGTGGAGTTGCGCGGAATCTGATCGCAACCCGAGACGAGCATGGTCCACGCCGAAAAGACGAGAGCCATGCAGGCGACGAGATTTCGACGGGGCCTTTGCACGGCTAGTCCATCTCCGCCGGGTTGACCAGATTCTTGCCGGGTTCCAGAGGTTCGACGGTCACGATGAATTCCTTCGGCTCGTCAATGACAAAGCGTGATCCGGCGGGGGCCTCGGTGGTGTCGACGTCGTTGAAATCCACTTCGATCCGGTTTCCGTCCTTGACTCGTTCGGTCACGATGCGCACGGGGAGGCCGCTGCGCTTGTTGATGTAGATCTCCACGCGCGTGTAGCGCGAGGCCAGGTCGGTATTCGGAATCGGCACGCAGGTTAGATGCCGGCTTTGGAGAGGGTCGCCCAGCGTAAATGGCTGCAGGGTGACTCTGAAGTTCTTGAGGATGTCGCCCCGCTTCTGGCCGAAGGGCAATGGAAACGGTCCGTGGCCGATGCGGAAAGGGTCGGTCTTCTCGCCTTCACGGGCGATTTCGCGCTTGATGATTTTCTTGGAACGGTCGTTTCGCTCGGTGAGCCATCGGCCGTCGAAGGCGAAATACTCGCCTGACTCGCTGACTACGCCGTCGGCGATTTTCTTTTTGAAGTGAACTAGGAACTTTGAATTCGGCTCGCCCCGGGTGAAGAGCAGGTCGCCCTCTTTGATGTGCCGGGACTCCACGGGCTCACGCATCACGTATTCATAGTGGAGCTTGCACTTCAGGCCCTTGATCGCGGCGCCCTGCGACTCGAGACGATCGAGAATTTCGTCCGTGGCCTGATCGCCGGAGGAGAGTTTTTCTTTGGCGTCAGTATCGGCGACCTGGGCCGGTGCGCTGGATGTGGGCACGCCCTCGTCGGCCAGCGAGCACGCCGCAGAAAACAGGGGCAGAAACGCCGCAAGGAATCGATGAATGCTCACCTGTCTCTCCTGCCCATGATCCGTCCAGAACTACGGCCCAGCATCGCCGGGATGAAGTAGATTAGGCCTTCCAAGCGCAAATCGCCAGAGTGACATAAGGTGACACACGGGCTCGCGGACGCTTGTAACCGTTGTGGCGGGCACGTGTTGGGGCGGTTCGCGTTTTGGGTGAAAATTCGTGAAAACAGGCGGCAGCGCGGGAAGGTGAAACACGACCGGTACATGCACGAACAGGCAAGGAAAGTTTCGGGAAATTTCGTTTGTAAGTCTTTGAAAAACGAGCCGGGAAAGTGACATAGCGGGAACACGGGGCTGAGGGTTTTGGTTGTGCAGAATGCGCTACCTCGCGGGGTCGTGGATAGATTGATCTCCATGTATCAAGACTTGCTCCCCGTGCGCGCCGGATTCCGATCAGAGTGGGCGTACACTCGCCTGGACTTGTTGAGAACGCTCCGTTGAGAAGGCCCCACATTGGGGGGGCCGAATATCACGCGAACGGACTTGGACTATTCCGGGGCAAAAGCGGTCGTTTGTTTAGCGTGACCAGTGTCGCACGTTCGGCACGAACGGGCGAGGCCCCTTTTACGAGATTTCCTGATTGGCACGGAGATTGCCGATAATCGCAGCATCCGCGAGCTACCCTCGCGGTCGGGCTAACTGAGACATCGAGAGAGGCCAATGCAGGTGACGTTCCTCCGTCACCGAGGTCAGTTTGGCGGCGCATGACGTGATACGGCCCAGCCGTGTGCGGCGGAGATGCGCGATTGAAGTGCGTGCGATCAGTGTCTGGAGACATGGTTGCAGCATGAGCGTGGAAGGTATGCGCAAAGGATGAATGAAGAAACCACGGCGACGAGTGATCCAGACAGAATCAGCGGCGCGAGGACTTTTTTCGCAGCAGGCAAGCGCCGAGGGCGAGGAGCGCGAGCGTGTGCGGCTCAGGCAGGGGCTGAAGCGTGATGAGAATGCTCCCGTGGCCTTCGGCAAGCAGGCCCGAGTTTCCGAAGCCGTCGACGTACATGGCGTAAAAAATTCTGACCGAACTACCGGCGGGGAGGATGCCCTGCTCGGACAACTGAAATGTTCCGGAGATGGGGCCTTGCAGATCAGTGTATTCGAAGTTGCCCCAGGAATAGAGCTGTATCGAGTCGGCATCGACGTCCACGCCTTGAGCAACTTGCATGGCCCAAGCGGGCAGGTCGTAGTCGTAGGTGCCCGTGGCGGTGATCAGCAGATCGACATTGGGCGTGATGTAGATGTCGCCGGAAGAAATCGATCGAGTGCCTCCGTTGCCGTCGAAGGCGACGTGCGACGCGGCGATCAGAAAGGAGGCGGTATCGGGCGTCCATGAAAAATCGAAATACGAGTGAGCTTGCGCTTGGCCGAGCGTGAGATGGTGTTCGTGGACGAACGGGTTTTGAACGAGATCGGATACATCCCCGGCGACATCCGGCAGGTCGAGGATGGCGGTTCCAAGCGACCAAGAAGTAACCAGAAAGGAATCAGCGTGTACAGGTGCAGATGCGATGAGCCCCACGGACAAAACAACGATGAGTTTCAACACGAGAAGAGACCTCTTGCTGCCTGAATTCTACGTTCGGCAATCGGAAAAAGCAACGAAGAGAGTCCTGAAGAGAAGGGAACACCATGAACCGTAACAACCAAACCATGATTATCGCCCTGGCAACATTCACGATTCTGGCCAGCCTCGGAACGGCGCGCGCTGCCATCCGCTACGTCAAAGCCGGGGCAACCGGTTCAGGCACAAGTTGGACCAACGCCTCGGGTAATCTCCAGCCGGCAATAAGCAACTCCGCAGCCAACGATGAGGTGTGGGTCGCATCGGGTACCTACAAGCCGGGCACCACAAGCGGTGCATCGTTCACGCTGAAAAATACTGTTCGTGTTCGCGGAGGATTCTTCGGCACGCCCGGATCCGAAGGCGATCCAAACGCACGCGACATCAATCCCGAAACGAATGAGACAATACTAAGCGGCAATCTGCAAGGCGGTGTTCATAGCAATACTGTCGTGGTGTCACCATTGAGCGTTACGCAGGTTAGTACGGTACTCGACGGCTTCACCATCACCGGCGGTGTTGGCACGGACGGCGCGGGCCTTCAGATCGCTGATGAAGGCAGTCCGACCATCGCCAACTGCCGATTCCTGGATAACGGCACGATCGCGGAAGACTTGAACCCGGGGGAAGACAGTCGAGGCGGCGGCATTCTCTTTCTTGGGAATTCGGGTGCCGTCATCGAGGACTGCGTCTTCGAAGGCAATCGGGCCGGGGCGGGAGCGGCGATCTGGTTGAACAATGATTTTTCCGTCAGCTTGAAGCCGACCATCCGCAGGTGCCGCTTTGTGGACAATTATGCGGCGCGATGGGGCGGGGCAATCGGCAATCTCAATCAGTCGGACATTCGCGTCGAGGACTGCTTCTTCGAGAACAACCGTGCCGACGTCGGATTCCAGGCAAGTGACGACACACATCGAGGCGGCGGTGCCTTCTACAGCAGCAACGGACCTGCCCGACTAATCAACTGCGTCTTTTTCGGCAACCAGTCGGCGCAGAACGGCGGCGCCGTGGCGATCGAAGGCGGCGGCAACCAGATCACAATGATCAACTGCACGTTTTCGGCCAATACCGCAGGGTGGATCGGCGGCGGGTTCTACCAACATCAAGGCGTCTCGACGCTGACCAATTGTGTCTTCTGGGAAAACTCGGACCATGACGGCACCGGCAACGACCCATCGCAAGTCCGTATCAACAGTGGTTCCACAACCGTGACATTCTCCTGCATCATGGACGTGGATTCCAGCGACGCCAATATTCCCTATGGCGCGGGCAACGGCAACATCGACGATGAGCCCTTATTCATCAACCCGTACCTAGGAAACCTGCGATTAGGGTCAAGCTCCCCTTGTATTGATGCCGGAAACAATGCACCCGTAACCGCCGTCAACGACATCGACGGTAAGCCGCGAAAAATCCCCACGGTCGTGGACATGGGTGCTCATGAATTCGACAGCCAATTCACGGACTGCGACAGCAACGGCATCCTGGACGACATCGAAATCTCTGAGTCTGGCAGCCTGGACTGCAACGGGAACGGAATACTGGACCGATGCGAGGTGCCGGAACCCGGAACGGGGCTCGACTGCAACGGCAATGGAGTTCCAGACTCATGCGACATATTCGGTACAGAACTGGGAACCAGCTTTGACTGCAATGCCAACGGCATTCCCGACGAATGCGAGTTCGCCTACGATTGCAATCACAATTGCGTTGAAGACGAAGTGGAGATCGGTTCGGGAGTTGCCCATGACTGCAACGGCAACCTGATTCCGGATGAATGCGAGTTGGTCGGACCCGCGAGGTGGACCAAGGGTGACGACTTTCGGGAAGGAACGCTGATCAATCTGCTGATTGATCCAGCGGTGCCAGGTGAAGAGGAGTTGACGCTACTGAAGCCGAACGAGACATCCTGTCTGCCGTTCGTATGGATTCCGTGTAGCGGAAGGAACACGGTCGTCCTTGTCCGAAGCGATGCGACCCAGTCGGCGAACGCCGTCGTTGGCGAGTACCGAACGGGTCCCTTTTTTCACAGAAGAGACGACGGCGGCATGAACGGTTCCGTGAGTACCGATCCACGGAGAATGGTGGTTGACCTCGACGGGTCAGCCTGGATTGGGAATGCCGGAGAGTCCGGTTCAGGCACTTTCGTGCTCGGCGGTTCAGCCACCAAGATCGGCATCGTGGTAGGCGGTACGCGTGTGGATGACACGGGCGTCGCGGATCCGGATGGAGAGTACTTGAAGCCTCCATTCGACTACTGCACCTGCGAGGATCGCGACAATGACGGACTGATTCGCACATCGCGGGGAATCGGCGATGTGCTTGAGTGGGAAAACTTTGATGGTTCCGATGACCCCGGAGCGCGATATGTGCCGGATGATACCGGCCCCGAGGGAACGCGAAGGACTGGAACCGAAAGTGCGAAAGACGAATGTATTCTGCGATACACGCGGCTAACGAGTACCGGTATTCGAACCGTTCTGCTGGATAAGGACAACAACGTCTGGGCCGGCGGATGGGACCGCCCACGCTGGCATGAGAAAATCGCGGGTAATACTGGTATCAGGTTTCCTGACAATCAACCAAATTCGCGATTTGTTTTCCCAGCCAACCCTAATAGTCTTGGAGGGTATTGTGGCCTAATCGATGGCCTAGATTATCTGTGGTCTTCAACTTGGACGGCCCCACTGATCAGGGTCAATACGAATAATGTCGCTGATGCGGCAACGGTAACCGGATCGGGAGGAACCGGTGGAATCACCTATGGATTGGCACTCGACCGAAGCGGAGCTGTTTGGGTTGGGAATGGCACGTCAAACCAAGTGACCAAGATCGCACAAAACGGAGTCGTAATCGGGAGGTTCGGTATTGGGCAAAACCAGCAAGGCCTGCCTAATAGCTATGTTCGTGGTGTGGCTGTCACGCCCGAGGATAACAACGTGTGGACGGCCAATTCTAATTCCAACAATGTCACGCGACTTGACAACACAGGTGCCGTCCAGCAGGTCATCGAATTGGGGAGCGACGGCATTAATCCACGTGGCATCGCAGTCGACTCTTTGGGGAACGTCTGGGTAACTTGCTACCAGTCGCATACTGCGAAACGGATTGATCCTGCCACAGGACTGGTCGAATTGACGATTGATCTCGATTTGCCGAACAATTCTCCATATCCATATAACACGACAGGCTTGACGGGTGTGCAATCACACCTCGCTACCGGCGTTGGTGCATGGTCCGTGGTTCATGACAGCGGGCGAATCGGGCAAGCCTGGGCAACGGCCGTCTGGAACACAGAATCTCCATGCGCGGAGGCCGGGCCGGATTCGAGAATCGTTGTGGAAATCCGCGCTGCCCCGCATGAGGCCGCTCTGAACTCTTACCCCTATAAGACCGTTCCGGTCAGCGGCCACGCAATGGTTGACGCGGACGCAGTCGTTGGCCGCTTCATCCAGGTGCGTGTTCGCTTTGAGGGCTACCGCCCAGGGACAAGTCCGACGGAAGCCCCTGTACTTTGCGACCTGCGAGTCGTGCCCGCAAACTGCGAAAAGGGGGATGTCAACAATGACGGAACTGTCAGTGCCGCTGACCTTAATCTCCTGACAAACCTGCTAACTGCGGGGAATCAATGCTATCCGGATATCTGCGCAGCAGACATGAATGCCGACGGCGTCCTGAATCTCGACGACGCGAATTGCCTGATTGCATTGTTGATGGGGGGAAGCGACTGCGTCGTGCCAGAGTTGGTGCAGTTAATCGACTGCAACACCAATGGCGTCCCAGATGCAGACGATATTGCCTTGGCCACCAGCGCCGACGTGAACATAAACGGAATCCCGGACGAGTGTGAGGCCGATTGCAATCGCAATGGGACGCCCGACGATCATGACGTCTTGATCGGCCTGAGCTATGACTGCAACCAATCCGGCTACCCGGATGAATGTGAAGACGATTGTAATGGGAATGGAATCGCTGATTCCTGCGATATTGATCCTCTTGACCCAGACGGCAATCTGCTCGTAAGCGCGGACTGCAACGGAAATGAACTTCCGGATGAGTGTGATCTTGCGATGCCGCCACCATGGGGCAGTCTGGACTGCAATGAAAACGGTCTGCCGGACGAATGCGACATCGCCGCGTGTACTGGAGATCCAGCGTGCGATGACTGCAACGGCAACGGCTTCCCCGACGGTTGCGACATTGCAGCAGGGATTAGCGAGGACTGGGACACCAATGGAGTCCCAGATGAGTGCGAGGGTCAACAGATGATAGCCATGATGGGCGGAGGCGGTGGCCCGCCCGATCCCGGCGAGTGGGACGCTGATCATTGGATTGTCTTTTATGACTGGGCGTTACAGCAATGTTGGGGACCGGACTGCGAGAATAGCATGTTTGAGCAGTTTGAAGCGATGATTGACAAGCTGCGCGAACTGGGCCTGCCGACGTCGGCGGTCGGGCCGTGAGCGGGGCAACACCCGTTCGCAATTCAATGAGCCAACCCAAGGGGCTCCGGGGAGCAATTTCCGGAGCCCCTTCCATAAGAACCCATGCACGCCCTCTTGACTCGCACCGCTTCATAGATGCTCAACGACCGCGCCGATTTCAAACGTCGCAGCGCTCGGCGGTGCTTTGTCAGGCCAAGCCGAGGAGGCTCAGCATCTCTCCCAGTTTTCGAATGATGTGATTCGCCTCACCGGACCAATCGGGCAGGGGGCCGGGCTCACTCCACATTAGGACGGTCGTCGCGCCGGCGGCGTTGCCGCAGAGGATGTCGTAGTGAAAGTCGCCGATGACCCACGCGTCGGCGGGCTTGCCGCCGAGGGTGCCGCATATTTCATGGACCGGCTGCGGCGACGGTTTGCAGACGCCGTCCTCGCGCGTGCGGATCAGGTCGAAGGTGATTCCGTGGCGATCCTGAAAGGCCTTGGCCGAGACGCGCGTGTTCCGCGTCATCAGGGCAACGGGAAAGCCGAATTTCCTGATGGCGTCGACCACTTCCTTCGCGCCGGGCTGCAAGGCGCTTGTAGCGGCGGCATCGGCCTCGTGGCGATGAACGATTTCCTCGGCCCGGGCTTTATCCGCCGGCGACATCGTCTCCATCGCTTCGAGCAGGGATCCATCCGCGATGCCGATCTCGTCGCGCATGCGGTCGAAGTCGAGGGTCGGCATGGTGAGGGTGCCGTCCATGTCGAAGATGATGACGCGGGAGGGGGAATTCATGAACGGATAATAGCCCGTGAACGGCGCTGCGGCGATACCTCGGGGGCGCGCCTACGGCTACGGTCCGCAATCCAGCTCTATCGTATCAGGCGTAACTGTGCAGCCCGACAATGTAGAAATTCACGAAGCACCAATTGAAGGCCATCATGAGACAACCGGCCACGCTGAGCCACGCCGTCCACAGCCCCTTGTTCTTGGTGACAAAGCGCATGTGAATGAGAATGGCGTAGACGATCCAGGTGTTAAGGGCGAAGACTTCCTTCGGGTCCCAACCCCAGGGTCGGCCCCAGGAGTAGTCGGCCCAGACGGCGCCGAGGATCGTGCCGACGAAGAGCATGACGAAGACCATGTTCAAAATGATGAGATGGCTCCAGTCAACATGCTGCAACCACATGGGCAGGCCGGTCGGCGAGGATTTATCCCCGGGCAGCGCGCCGGCGAGGATGGGCTTTTCGAGTGCCAGGTCGTGAAACGACCCTGAAACGCCGGCGGCCGCGAGGCGGGGATTCGCGCCGATCGGATTGGCCGCGCCGCGAACGATTCGGCCGGCGAGATTACCGAGACACCACACGCCGCCGACGCCGATCATCACCCAGCCCATGCCGAGCGAGAATCCGTGATTGCCGATGGCAAGCGTCAGACAGGCGAGGAACAGACCGGTCACGGCGGCGATGAGGCGATGCGACGTGTCGGGGCGAACGACAATGAGCAGGAGCGCGAGCGAGCCGATCGCGGCGACCCAGAACGCGGTGGCGGCGGTAGAGCTCTTCACATACTCGCCGGAGGCGTCGAGACCCTTAACGAATACGAAGTTGAGCATGGCCAGCACAATACCGCCGAAGAGGGCGACGACAGCGCCGAATTCCGCGGACTTTGCCGCCGCGCGATGTTGGTAATAGCCGAAGAGATAGACCACCGCGATGATGGAGGCGACGAAGATGAGGGCGTACGACGCGATGATCAGCACCGTGTGAATGCGAAGCATCAGATCGTCGAGGATGCCCATGATGGTTGTGATCGTCCCGCGGCCGGGTACCACAAAGCCCGCCAGCATCAGCGCGACGAAACCGGTCGCGTGAGCGCCGATGAGGGCGACGCGGGTTCGGTACCTCAGTTCAACCAGCAGGGCGATGGCGATGCCGATCCATGCCGAGCCGACAATCGCCTCAAACATGTTGGCCACGGGGATGCGCCCGAGAATGTACCATCGCAGACTGATGCCAAAGGCGTGAACACCCATCGCAATGATCAAGAGTGCAAGGGAAATGACCCACGGCTTTCGCCAGCCGGTGACCAGCGCCGGAATGCCGAAGATCAGTCCGAGCATGTAGAACCAGTAACCCCACGTGAGCTTTCCCCAGGCGTAGTAACTCGCCTCGGCGGCGCGCTGCGACTCGGCGGGATAGACACCGTCGCCGGCCATGGTCGGCAGGAACTCAGCGAGCTGGTCAATGCTTGCCTGCACCTTTGCCGCATCGCCTTCTTTCCAGGCGCTCCAGACTTTCGCCCACGCCTGAACGCCGCGCACCGCCTGCTCGGAGGTCACGCCGGGAATCGGCGCGCCGATGGAATCGGCCGAACGGCCGGCCTTGGCGAGCAGATCGGGCGGGAGATTCGCCTGGAGCTCCGCGATGGTGTGCCACATGGCGTCGCGCGCCTCATTGGGGGCCGGGACGATCCGGAGCATCTCTTCCATGTGGCGGGAGACGGCCTCGGTTCCGCGGACGCGGCGCATGGCCGAGACCATCGGGGCCATCGGCTCGAGCTCGGTGATTCGCTGTGCAACGACCGGATCGTCGAATTCCCGCGGCGTCATGTAGCCGGTCTGCTGGATGCGCTGCCGCGCCGCCTCGGGCATGTGCGCTGAGAGATGGATCTGAACGCCTTTGTCCTTGATGCGAAGGACCGGCGAATCGGCATAGGCATCACGATTGAAGAGCCACTCCATCATCGTGGCCATGGGAGAGAGGCCGGGGAAGTGCTCCTTGCCGTACATTTCGTGAATCGCCTCGCGGGCGAACGAGTCCAGCGTCTTGTAGCGCCCCGCGTCCTGCACGGCGATGAGCCGGGCACGCGACCAGTCGATTTGCGCGTCGATTGCGGCGGCCTTCTCCGAGGCGGCGAATGCGACTTCGTCGCCCGATGCCGGGGCAGCGATGGCCGCGACCATCAGGCAAAGTGAACATCCAAAGGCAAAGAGACGCTTAGGTTGCATATCGATCCTCTCGATCAAATTCATCTGTATTTCAGGCGATCCAGCAGCAGGTGCGGTCGGCTTCATACGTGCACCTCTTCCTCGGGATGGCTGGCGATTTTCTCCATGCTGTCGATGGCAAAGCGACCGTTGCCGCCGTTCGACGTCGCGGCATGGCCGTCATCGTCGTGCGACTGCCTCGATGCGCCCATCTTCTGCCGTCGTCGAATCAACACGGGCTTCACATAGAACGCGTAGAAGCACCCAAGCGGAATGAGCGTGCAACCGATCAGCATCGTCCAGATGCCGTTACGGTTTCCGACGCCGAGAATCGTGTAACTCCAGTGATCGCCCGCCGCCCCGCTTTGGAACAGCGTCCATCGGCCGGCGCTGCAGGTCTGATTCGTATAGACCGCGTCAGGCCGCGGCGCTGCGTCTTCGCCCGAGCGGACCCAGAAATCGCTCCGCCAGGATTCGACGTTCTGGCGCCCCGGGAAAAACTTGACGCTGAGCTTGCCGGGAATCAACTCGGCGCCGAGGGAACGCGGCAGCCTGGAGAAGATGACTTCGTAGTCGCTTTCGTCTCCCGGCACGCGGAGTTGAATCGGTCGGGCGTCGGTGTGCGGATACTGACTGAACACGCACCATCGTGTCACGGATTCGCCCTTGCCGTCACGCGGAGTGAACTTCAGACGCACGGCGGAGACGGACCGCGCGGCGAGATTCGGTCGCCGGCGCTCCAGCGGTTCGATGACCGGCTGCTCAACGCTGGTGGCACGATCCAGCAGCGAGGCGATCGTCAAATCGACCGGCGTGTTCATGATTGACACACGCTGCGACTTGCCCGGCTCGACGTTCGATACGGTGGCGGCGCCCGTTTGATCGAAGACAGCGATCTTAGGTGTGAGCTTCGGTCCGCCGACGATCGTCACCCAACCGTTCTCGCTGGTTCGGTATTTGAGAATGAGATTGGGGTCATAAGGACCTTCGCGGTGGCGAACGCCCTGCTCGTCGATGTCCTGAGAGAGCGCGGGATATCGCTGGATGACGGTTCGATTGTAAGACTTCTCACCGTTCGTCACGTCGACCGACGCCATCGGCGAACTGGCTCCCTCGAAGCCGGGCGTCATCAGCGGCCAATTCGGCTGAAGGTCTTTAATGGACAGTTCGTAGGGCGTGCCTTCAATCTTGATATTCTGCCCGCGAATGATCGGCATCGTCCTGGAAACCGGCGGGGCGATCACCTGAACAAAAAGCTCGTGCGTGGAAGCCATCGACTTGAGATAGGCGGCCTGCTCGGCTTCGTCGGCGGCCCAGCGATATTCGATGGGGATTCCGCGTGACATCATCGACTTGGCGGGTTGCAGTGCGAAAAGCGGCTCGGCGATGGAAGCTTCGCCCACTGTCAGCTTGACCACGGCCGCGGGATTCTGTGGGCCGGTCGACGACTCCACGGCGGTCGAATCGAACCGCGAGATGTACGGAACATATCCCGTCACGCGAACCGAGAACGGCAATTCACCGGAGTCGAGCTCGATCGGCATTCGCCAATGCTCTAACCATTGCGTCGGGATCTTCGCGCTGCCGATGGCCAGATTCGGTGTTGTCCGCTTCGAGGGCACCTCGCGACCTTCCGTGTCCTTCAGTACGTAACCCTCATCCAGGTAGCGCTCGCGGAAGAACGGCAGACCTTCGATCGGCATGACCGTTGGTCGATCGGCGCCGGCCTTTCTGACGAAGAGCGCCGCGGTTTCGTTGTCATAGAAAGTTCTGACCGGCTCGGCGGGCTGCAACTGAACAACGAGCCGCCCTTCAGCCAGGTCTCCGGCGGAACCATTGTCGATCCTGAACTGCTTCTCTTCGCCACCGACGGCGGCCGTGATGACGGCGCCGGAAACGATGCCCGCGGAGTCGCGCGCGACGTCCACGACTTCGATGCGTGCCGAGCCCCCGAAGGCCGGCATGGTGGTCTCCCACTTCTGACCTTTTTCGGCGAGCACTTCGGCGATCACGCGCTGCTGCGAACCGGCGACGCTGACAACCTGCACCTTCGGCGAGATCAGCAGTGCGTCGCCCTCAATCTTGGTGGAGAAGTAAACGACGGAGCCGATCACCAGCAGGAGTAGACCGGTATGAACGGTCAAGACGCCGGCATTGAACTTATTGAATGCAATTCTCGTGAGCGTGGCGGTGGTGATTGAGATGCCGAAGACGATGATGAGGCCGCTGAACAGCCAATGACGGAAGATTTCCATTTCCGTCATTTCCAGGGCCCCGCGCACCTGCGGCAGCGCGGACGCCACGCAGGCGTAGGCGAGGATCACCAGCATCATGCTCACGCCGAATCGGATATTCGCGAGCAATCGGATGACCGGGTTACCAAGCCAGCCGGAAAGGGGGGGGTGCATGTAAGGACCTTTCTAAACTGAGTGGGATCGGGCGAGAATGCGTCTGGCCCTTGGCGCGAAAGCAGGGCCGCTTGAGGGGTATTACCAACGCCCGAACACCGTTCCTCCCGTCAAGTGTATAAGAATAAGGCAACATTCGTGCCATTTCAGGTGAATCGCGTCCGTAAGCCGGTTTTCAGCCCTTTTACGGCGGTTGCGAACCTCATCACGCCGGGGACCGCCCTTTCGCGGCTCGGAATCTTAAGCGATCCCTTGTCCGGGGCGGATTACCCCGCACCGGCCGGTGGAATCATTCGCGGCCCCCACGTCGGGCGAATGGGGTCAGGGCTTTGGCCAGGTCTTCGGCGTCGATCCGCGAAAACCGCAGCATCACGGTACAGAGGTCGCCGTCGACGCGGTGCATAAGTCGCGGGGTCAGGGCGTGATCCGGCATGGCGGCCAGAACCTCGGGATCCATCGCGTCTCCGTAGTCGGCCGTGATGTCGGTCCACGGGTACCGCCGATCGCCAAACGGGCCCAGGTGTAATTCGATTGCATCGGACCCGACGCGCATGCCGACGTGCGACGGCCAGCAGGCGAGGATGAGCCAGCGTACCGCCGTATAGAAAAGCCAGGCCGACAGCGCACCGAGCAGGACCATCACGACGACCATCGCAAAGAACGAGGCGCTGTCGGTCAGCCGGAGCAATCGCCAGTCGGGTCGAATGATCGACATCAGCCCGACCATCGTCACCACGACCATCAGACGCCACAGTGCGCGCATCATCGCGGCGGAACGCTCCACGGGAATGTCAAATGAGACGGAACTGTCGTGCATCGGAAGGGCTATTGTCGTCTTCGCCGCTGAATTGGGCAAACCGACGGCGCAAGGCGTAACTGCGTCAATTGGCGCGATGAACCTGGAAATTGCAAAGTGGGGAGAAGGCGGTCGTTACGGTTGAGTGGCCCCGGCGGCGGCGTGCGGTTCCTTCGGCTCGCGATGCTTTGGGTGTTCCACGACGAGCGGGGCCGACTTGACCACATGCTCGATCGCGGCCGCGGCATCGAGCGCATCGCGGTTCTTTTTCCGAAGGTTGTGATAGTACTCGTAGACGCCCCAGCCGATCAGCGCGACGACAAACAAGCCACCGATGACGAAACTGGCGACCCGGGTGCCGCCGAGGATGCCCTCGATGTGGGCACTGAACTTGAAGCCCGCCCATACCCACAAAGGTACCGAGATCACGGCGGCGCAGGAGTCGATCAGGAAGAACTTCCAGAATGGAACGCGGCACACGCCGGCGGTGAGGTACAGCACCGATCGCAGGCCGGGCATGAATCTGGCGGCGAAGAGGATCTTCATCCCGTGATGGGCGTAGAGCGTGCGCGCCCTTTCGAGCAGCCAGGGCTTGGCGATTCTCCTGAGCCAGCGATGCTCGACGATCTGTGTGCCGTATTTGCGGCCCATGCTGAAGATGAGCGAGTCACCCACCATGACGCCGGCCAGGCCGGTCAGCATCATCAAGTAAAGATCGGCGCTGCCGCGGTAGGCGAGCCAGCCGGCGGCAAGGAGCGGAATGTCCTCAGGCAGCGGCACTCCCAGGCCGGCGATGAAGAGAATCGCGAACAGGCCGATGTAAGAAAACTGCGAGAGGAATGTGAAGAATACCGAGTCCACGCCTGACTTACTCCCTGTCCGGCCGCCGCCGCACTAATGCTCCATCGACCCGGCCCGCGCTACCGGGTCCGCGGCGGAATCGCCCTGTGCCTCGGCCGGGGCCAGTGCCATGCGGGCGGCATCCGCGACGCGGGGCTCTGTGTCGGCCGATAACATTTCCAGCCAGGCCTTGCGGTAGGGACCGCCGACGGCCTGCACATAACCGACAATCCAGACCCGGCGGTCAACGCTCAGATCGCCGAGTCGACGCTGCATTTCAGCGAGGCCCGGCGCACCTTGTCGAAGCAGACCGGCGCAGGCCTCGTCAATGACGCTCTGTGACACCTCGCCCGACTCGGCGCCCTGAAGGCTTTTCCCGAGCACCTCAGCCGCGTATTCGGGCGGCTCAAGCTCGGCAAGGGCCGCGATGGCCTCGCCGGCAATGTGTTCTCTGCGATCCCGCCGCAACTCGAACAGGGCTCGCTCAATGCTCTTATGAGAGATGAACGCCTTGGAGATCTCGATCATGGCTGATAGCTGCTCGTCCGATCGCGCATTCGCCAGGCCGCGGCGCAGTTCCGGAAGAACATGCTGGGCCACCTTGGGGCGGTCCTTCAATTCCGCCGCGCGCTCGGCGAGTTCCTCGGGCGTTCGGTTTTCGAGTGAGCTGATGAAGCTGCGGACGCGCGTGGTGAGTTGATATCGCTGGTAAATCTTGTAGGCCAGGAAGACGCCCGACCCGAGGATCGAGACGGTCAAGAGGCAAGCCGACAATGAAACGAGAAGGTGTCCCCAAACGCGGCCACGCGGGGCGTCGACGAGGGGGGGTGTTCCTGGACTGGATGAATTCAAATCAATCGGCTCCGGAAGTCTGCGGCTCGTCAGTGAATCAACATCATGCAGGGTCGCGTTCGACGCCCAGCTTCTCGGTTACGCGCTCAAAGTCGTCGAGAGCGTAGTATTCTATCGTGATCTTGCCCGTGTGCCGACGCCGCCCTTCCTTGATCGTGACGCGTGTACCCAGCGCGTCCGTTAACTTGCGTTCCATGTCGGCGACGGCGGGCCTTGCCTTGACCTCTTTCGAGGGCTTGTTTGCGACATCCTGTGTCGCTTTTGTGATCGCCGCCTCGGTCTGCCTGACAGACCACCCCTCGCGGACGATCCTGCCCGCCAGAGATTGCTGATGTTTTATATCCGCAATACCCAGTAATGCCTTGGCATGGCCCATGGAGAGGTCGCCCCCCGCTACGAGCGCGAGTACTTCGGCGTCTAAACCAAGCAGCCGCATGTAATTAGATACTGTAGTCCGATCTTCTCCCATTCGGGCGGCGATCTCGTCGTGCGAGAGTTTGTGCTGGGTGTTGAGATTCCGGTAGGCGATGGCGCGCTCCACCGGATTCAGGTTCTCGCGCTGGATGTTTTCGATGAGGGCAAGCTCGAGGAGGTCTTCATCCTTGACCGGTCGAACGATGGCTGGGATCGACTCCAAGCCGGCCATCTGGGCGGCGCGGAATCGCCGTTCGCCGGCGATGAGCTCAAAGCCGGATTCCGTCGGTCGCAGAGCGATGGGCTGGAGTGTTCCCCGTCGCCGCATGGACTCTGCGAGCGCCTCCAGGGCCTGCTGGTCAAAGGTCCGGCGGGGCTGGGAGGGGTTGGGTCGGATTGACGACAGAGGGACCATGGCAAGCCGCTGATGCCCCGCCATGGGGGAGTGTGGCGTGGGTGATTGTGGCGGCGGAGGAATGCCCTGAATCGACTGCGCATCCGCAGGCGGGGTCGAAATGATGGACGCGATTCCCCTTCCAAGCCGTTTGGTATCCTTGGACATAGTGCCCTCCCTGGCGTTTTGGCGACAGGATTTTAGAGATCTAGAGACCCTTTGCTTGCCGTAGATTAGCTTTGAATGCCGTGGTTCGCAATGACGTTCCACGTGGAACATCCACGTTTGGCGGTCCCAGCGTACCAAGCCAGAGTGGAGCCGAAGAGGCTCGGAACCAGCTTTCCCCTTTGGGAGCTATCTCGGAGCTGGCGGCGGAATGACGGGACGCTCTGGGTCCTGCATATCAAATCGGGCGAGCAACGAAACCAATGACGATCAATGACCTATGTTCCACGTGGAACATGGATTTTATAGTCCTATAATATTATTACGACATCCTTTATCCTATTTATCCGACAGGATGACCTCGACTGCTCAGAGCTCGATTCCGCCGATGGGAATGAATGCCATGTCTCAATCGAAAAACCTTGGCACCGCATCGAGGCAGCTCGTTTTGCATACAAGCCTGGCGGAGGCATGGCGAATGAACTCCCAACCGAAAACGACTAGCGCCCGTCGAGGCGTCGGCGGGGTGCGGCGATGCCTTCTCCTCCTTGTCGCACTCGGCTTTTTGAGTGCGGCGGGCTGCGACGATCCTTACTCCCGCCGCCGCATACAACGCCGATGGGACAAGCTCAGCGTGACGGCGAACCAGATCGGCCAACGCGAGGTCGACGGCACCGAGCGCGTCGACGAAGACATGAGAAAGCTGCGGAAGTGGTGGAAATCCGATTGCGAACGGTTCAATCGCAAGGCGCCGACGGTAGGGGACTATGTCTGGTGATCAATGGGCCTGATCTGGCCGGCTCGAATCAAAGGCCCATCGGTCCTGCCGGGCTGCGAATCTGACCCATACCTCGCCTAACCACCTTTCAACCCGAGCTTTACGCCCCCAGCACACCAGACCAAGGTGATCCGCCGGATGGGTTCCCTGCGCTTCGGCCGGGCCAGAGGGACTGCGGCACGCGGGCAGCTTGTTTGGCGAGGGGGGAGCGGTTAATGTATTGGGCTCGCCATATGGCCCCGGCGAAGAGCGGAGAAGTTTGATGCCCAAGATGAAACGACACAAGGGACTTGCCAAGCGCGTGAAGATCACGGCCGGCGGCAAGGTTAAATATCGCAAGGCCAACATGGGCCACCTGATGAGCGGCAAGAGCGGCGATCGCAAGCGCTCGCTGCGATCCAAGGGAATCCTGAACAACCCGAAGCTGGGCAGGAAAATCATTCGCGCCCTTCAGGCCTGACGCAAATATTGAGGAATCGTTTCCGCGCGAGATTCGACGCGAGGAGTTTGAGAGATGCCAAAGACACGAACACACGTCGCTCACCACAAGCGCGTGAAGCGCACGCTGAAGGCCGCCAAAGGTTACTACGGCGGACGCAGCAAGCTGCTCCGATCGGCCCGAGATACCGTGCTTCGCGCCGGTGTGTACGCCTTCCGCGATCGCCGGGCGCGCAAGCGGGATTTCCGCTCACTGTGGATCACGCGCATCACCGCGGCGTGCCGGACGCGCGGCATCAGCTACAGCCGCTTTATCAACGGCCTCAAGATCGCGAATGTCGATCTGAACCGCAAGATGCTCAGCGAGATTGCCATTCACGACGCGGCGGCCTTTGACATGCTGGTCGAACTGGCCCGCAGCAAACTGAAAAAGGCGGCGTAATTCTTCGGAATTTCGCTCGTTCAACGTATCATTCAAGCCCCGGGCATTTGCCTGGGGCTTTTTGTTGGTACGCGTGATAAGACGGAACTCGGCACTCGGCACGTCAGGGGAGACAGCATCTTGAATCCGTTGGGCGTGATCTTCGATATGGATGGCGTGCTCGTCGACAGCGCGGCCGCGCATTTCGAAAGCTGGCAGCGTCTGGCCCGCGAGCTCGGCGCCGGACCGATCAGCGTGGCGCAGTTCAAATCGACCTTTGGCGGGCGTAATTCCGAGATCATTGCCGAGTGGTTTGGCGAGACGGACGCCACCCGGTCGAAGGCGCTCGGAGATCGCAAGGAATCGCTGTATCGCGAGATCATCCGGCACGCGGTTTCACCGATGCCGGGTGCGAAGGAATTGATTGACCGTCTGGTCGCCGAAGGCATCACATTGGCGATCGGCTCGTCGGGCCCGCCGGAGAATGTGCGGATGATCTGCGAGGCGATGGGGCTGACCGCTGTGTTTCGCGCGGTCATCACCGGCGCGGACGTTTCCCGGGGCAAGCCTGATCCGGAGGTTTTTCTGCGTGCGGCCGAGAGGATGTCGCTTGCACCCGATCAATGTGTGGTGATTGAAGACGCGCCGCTGGGAATCGAGGCGGCCTGTCGGGCGGGAATGATGTGCATCGGCCTGACGAGTTCGCACGCCGCCGACGTTTTGAGCGGGGCGGACCTGATCGTGGGGTCGCTGGAGGAGGTCAGTTCCGAGGGGCTGAGGCGGCTTATCGGGTCACGGGCTTAGTTGCCCGATTCGCGCGAGCGCCGCGGCGCGGTGGCAATATTTCCCAATTCTCGAGCCAGGGTTTACCTCCCCGAATTCAGCAGTAGTCTCAACCACATTGCACATAGAGCTTTACAGTTGTCGCCCCGGGAATGGTCTATCAGGCCGTGACGTGGCACGGTGGGTGCTTACCCATATTCAGGAGAGCCGCGAGGCACTCCGGCGGGGGTGGCCAAGCGGTAATCCTGTGGGGTCCACTCGTACGTCAGCCAAGAGCCCGGGCAGACGTATGGGGGCCCCGCAGTTTTTTTACACCGGCGGCATGTCCGACATGATGGGCGCGAAGATCACGCGAGTGAGTACGAATCTCCCCGCTCGGGCATTTCGACTTTCTTGAAGCCGTCGGTGCGCATCGACTTCTGCATAATCTCCATCTGATCCGGCTCGCCGTGAACCAGGAAGGCCGTCTTGCATTTGTCGGCCAGCGGCTTGGTCAGGCGCTGCAACTCATCACGATCGGCATGCGCTGAGAAGCCGTTGAGCACCACAACCTCTGCCCGAAGCCGCAGCTTCTTTCCGAAGATGTTGACGTGCGAATTCTTCTCCACGATGCGCCGACCGAGGGTGTGGGCCGCCTGAAAGCCGACGATGAGCACCGTGTTCTTAGGGCTTTGAATGTTATTGCGCAGGTGATGGACGATGCGGCCGTTTTCGCACATGCCGCTGGCGGAGATGATGACGCAGGGCGCGCGTCGCTTGTTGAGGCGCATGCTCTCCTCGACGTCATGAATAAACGTGCAACAGCCGGCGCCGAGGATGTCGCCGTTTCGCTGCATGAACTTCCGCGCTTCGGCATCGAAAAGCTCGGGATGAAGGCGGAAGACCTCCGTGGCATTCACCGAGAGCGGGCTATCGACGAAGACCGGGAGCTTGGGAATCTTCCCCTCGACCTGCAACTTGTGGATGGTGTAAACGATGACCTGGGTTCGTCCGACGCTGAAGGCGGGAATGATGACCTTACCGCCCCGCTTCACGGTTTCACTGACTACCTCCGCCATCTCGCCGGGCAAATCGTCGGCGGGCGGATGGCGACGGCCGCCGTAGGTCGATTCGCAGATGAGGTAGTCGCACTCGGGCAACTTCGCAGGGTCTCGCAGGATCGGAAGGCCGAATCGGCCCACGTCGCCGGTGAAGACGAGATGCAGGGGCTTCTTACCGTCGCCGGGCGAGAACTCCAATTCCAGGGAGGCCGAGCCGAGCATGTGGCCTGCCTCGTGATAACGGGCCTTAAGTCGCTTGATGATCCAGAAGGGTTTGTCGAGCGGCACGGCGTGGAAGAGGCGCATCGTGGCGGCGACGTCGTCCTCGTCATAGAGCGGCTCAACGGGCGGCTCTCCGGCCTTGGCGCGTTTCCTGCTGATGTAGCGCGCGTCTTCAAACTGAATGTGGGCGGAGTCGGCGAGGAGCAGGGCGCACAGATCGCGCGTGGCGGCCGTTGCGTAGATGGTGCCGGTGAAGCCGCGCTTGACGAGAAGCGGCAGCCGGCCGCAGTGGTCGATGTGGGCGTGCGACAGAATGACCGAATGCAGCTTCGACGGGTCGATCGGGAACTGCCGGTTCTTCTCTTCCGACTCCGAGCGCTTGCCCTGGTAGAGGCCGCAGTCAAGCAGGATGTGCTTGCCGTCGACGTTGAGCAGGTGACATGATCCTGTCACTTCGCGGGCCGCGCCGTGGAAAGTCACTTCAAACATGGGATTGCACCTTCATCGGTTGTCGGCGGAATCGGCGAGCCTAGCGGCCGGGGGCGGCGGGGGCGCTCGTCGGTGGCCGAATCAGCCAGCCATAGTACTCGGCCATCGCGGGGAGGCGGTCAAAATGTTTCGGGCGGGATTCGGCCGGGGCCTTTGAGAGTATGGCGTACGCCTCGCGGGCAAGTTCGTAGAGCTGCTGATTGAGATTGTCGGTCGTCCATTTCTCCGGCGGGAGGCCGGCGAAGACGCGGAGGTCGAGGAAGCGATCCTCGCCGGCGACGACTTGGAGAAGGGCAGAGAGTCGCCAAAGCGGGCGAAGGTTTTCCGGATACTCGGTGGGCACGACTTCTCCGCCGACATATCCCCATTCGGGGTGCTGATCGGCCAGGTCCTCGTGGTTGATGCCGAGAACGGCATAGCGCTCGGCCTCGCGGATCGCTGCGAAAGCCTCGCGCCAGTTTTCGGGCTGGTGCTGCGCGAGCATGACGGCGAGTTGATACCACGCATCGGTCTCGGCTTCGTGAGCGCGGCGGTAGGGGTGCGACTCGCGCTCGAGGCGGCGGTAGCAATGGGCGGCGAGGCGCTGGTCGACGATGGCGCCGGGCCAGTCGCCGGATTTTCCCTTGATGAATGCGGAGATGCGCAGAAGTTCGACGAGAGTGCCGGCGAGTTCGTTGTCATTGCCGCTGCCCACCGCGACGATGCGGGCCCGCTGCAGCAACTGTCGATTCGCCGGTGACTGAAGTTCGGCGAGGTGATCGGCAAAGACGGATCGCATGTGTTCGTCGAGAGCACCGGATCTCAAGGCGCGCCGGAGGTATTCAAGATAGACGCCGGGTTTGTTGCGGAGCGAGGCGTATAGGGCGTTGGCTTCGGGGTCGAAGGGTTTCTGGTCGGAGGACAATGTCGTTTCGAGCACCCTGCGAGCTTGTTCAGCTTCACCACATTTGATGAGTGACTGCGCGTATTGTTCCGCCACATCGGAATAGAGCGGGAATACCTGCCACAGTCGCCCCCAGGCATCGGCACTTGTTCTCCATGATGCGGGGGACGAAATACCACGGCCGGCGATCTCCGTGGTAAACGCTGCGTTTCGATAGCGGGTCTCGAACTCCTTTTCGGAAGTGAGGGTCATCTCCAGGAGATGGTATTGGCGGTTGGGGGCGCCGATCCGGCTCGTGGCAAGAGACATCACGCCGGCGCCGAGCCAAAGACAATAAAGGCCCCAGAAGACGCAAGAGATTGATTGGAACAAGTCTCGAGCAGGGAACGAGTTGCCTTTCGAGTTGCCGTGCGCAGCATCCGAACTCGTCTGACTCACTGAAGCCTTGAATGGCTTCGAGACACAGAGGAATCCGATCAGCGTCCAATACCACGCGGGCATGATCGGGCCGCGCATCGTGACGCTGGCCGTTTCGGTGACGCAGATGGCGAGGAGCCCGGCGGCGAGGGGGTAGATGAGGAACTTATCGTCAGTGGTGTGTGCGCGCCGAAGTGCCAGAACGATGACGCCAAAGGGCAGGGCGAGATAGAGGATCGCGGCGGGAATACCGAGTTCAACGGCGGCCTGAAGCCATTCATTGTGGGCGGTCGGGTCGTAGCCGCCGTGGTAGACGTGCGGGCTGACGGCGCGGAGCGGGGCCATCCGGTTCGTCATGGCGACGATGAATTGATCCGGTCCCACACCCAGTATTGGATGCTCGCGGATCATCTCCCAGGATTTTTCGAGATAGGTCAATCGAAGTTGCACCGGGCCTGAGCGAACACGGTCGGTGCTGGACGCCTCGCGGACGACGAAAGCGATGCCCATTGCGATCAGCAGAATGACTGCAAGAACACCGGCGGTGATTCGCCCCTTCGTCGGCTTTGACTGGATCAGCGCGACGGCCGCGATGATGAGAACGGCGGCGATCAGCCCAATAGCGGAGGAGCGCCGGCCGGTGTTGATGAGGGCGGCGATGAATGCCATGAGTGCGACGCCTGCGAAGATCGCGTCGCCGATGTTCCTTCGCGCGATGACTCGGCCTGCGGCCCAGACGACGGCGATCGCGGCCCAGCAGCCTGCCAATGCAGCGGTGATGGTGATGGGGCCGATGGGCCAGGAGATATGGGCGTAGCCGACATCGCGGGCCCGAGCGAAGGCGAGCAGGATTGCGGCCGCGCCGACCGCGAGCAGAGAAATCACTGCGACGCGGGTCATCTGCGGCGAAAAAAGTCGGGCAATGAGCATCGCCCACGCGAAGCCGACGCCAAATCGGATAGTCCAGCCAGTGGAAAACTCCAGGCTTCCTACGGCAAACTCCGAGATCATCGAAAGAACAAGTACGCCAATGGCGCAGCCCAGTAGCCAGCGCATTGCCGCGCCAGCCTTGAAGGGGCCACCACCCGTTCGCCCAGTGTCAGGCGCCACAGTCGATTTCAATTCTGGCGGCGCGTCCGGGCTTTTTTCTTCACTCGGCCCCCGAGCACGGGACGCGGCCCCGCCGGTTAAATGGGCTGCTGCGAAAACCAGAGACATTGCGCCCAGCGCGAAAATGAGCACGACATCGCGGACGTCGGAGATGCCGAGCGTGGGAATGGGAACCGTGAGCAGATCGGCGATCACCGCGAGCCAGGGCGACCAGCCGCCCCCGGCGGCGGCAGTCTGCGGGTCCATGGGCCCTGCGCCGCTGTAGAGGCAGGTCGTCCCGGCGCACGCGAGGGTGACAATGACAACCATCGCGATGGACAGGCGGCGGGGCATGGTTGAATTGAAACGTCGAAACGGGGAAAAGTCGAAACGTCGAAAGGGGAGCAACGCCGCCGCGCATCGCACCTTCGCCATGCGGCAAGCGGAGCCTGAATCGTGCGGTCAGAGGAAAGTGCTTGGAGCGAAGAGTGTAAAAAAGGAGAAACGCAGGCTGTTAAGAGCCCGCGCTTCCCACTCTCCCCTCCAAGAAGACCGTACCGCCGAAGAGCGAATTCGTCGGCACGCTTGTCGGTGGATCCCCCGATGGGTTCGCCCTTCCCCCCCGAGTCAGGCGAACCTGAGTCCCGTTCCCCAACGGCACTCAAGGAATCTTGTTTGAAGGACCACCGCACCCCCGTTTGAGGCTTCTTGTCAGGCTGATTTCTCTATACTCGATCCGTATCTCAATCAAACTCGCAGGTATCCGGGCCGGGCGAGTCAGGCTTCAGGCTCTTCGAGCATCTTGCGGAGGTAGTCGTTCTCCCGCCGCGTTGCTTCCAGATCGAAGAGCAAATATTTAATGGACAGTCGCAGGTAGTCAATGGAGTCGTGAAGGCTGGCGACCGTCGCCTTGAGCTTTTCGTGGCGTGCCCGAGTCTGGTCGGCAAGGACTTCGAGCTTCGACCGCTCGGCGTCGGGCAGGGTTCCAATCTCCGAGACAAGTTCGGTGAGTTTCTGTTGGAAGGTGGTCTCGTCCATTGCTTCAACCCGCCTTTCGCAGTTGCCTTCGCAGTCCTGCCGCCGAGCCACCTCGGCGTCCCCTCGTGCCGGGCATCGCCTCGGCGTCGTTCGCTGCGGGGAAGAAAGGCAATCGCCGTTCCCGGTGTGCCGCATGCTGTAAACGCTTGAAACTCGCTCGCAAATGACTGTCAGTGCTTCGCTTATGATCGCAGCGGAGTTACCGGACGCGCGGTTGTCGATGTCCGTCTGTAGTGGCGAGTTGTGGCCGTGCATCGTTTGCGTTGATCGACCGGGGTTTTTGATGTTTCGTTTGCGGGACAGCGAACGAATCGCGGTGGACGACGCCTCGGTTTGGAGGGTCCGTCAGTACGGCGTAAACTCCTTGTTTTTGCGCGAGTCGCCAGTACTACGCCCGATGGATGAATTGGCGAAGGGTCAAGGAACGACGAAGACTATTAACTATGGATGCCCCTCACACATATCCGCCAAAGGCCCTTCGCGAGAAGTGGCAGAAATACTGGGACGAGAACCAGACCTTTCGCACGCCGAACCCCGGCGAAGCGGACTTCGACGCCTCGCGGCCCAAGGCATATATCCTCGATTTCTTCCCCTACCCCAGCGGGTCCGGCCTGCATGTCGGCCACCCCGAGGGATACACCGCGACCGACATCCTTGCCCGATATCGGCGGATGCGCGGGTACAACGTGCTGCACACCATGGGCTGGGATGCCTTCGGACTACCCGCCGAGCAGCACGCCATCGAGACCGGCGAGCATCCGGCGGTCACGACGAATCGCAACATCGACACGTTTCGCCGTCAGCTCAAGATGCTGGGCTTCTCGTACGACTGGCGGCGCGAACTCTCCACGACCGACACCGGTTACTACAAGTGGACGCAGTGGATCTTCCTGAAGATCTTCAACAGCTGGTATGACGCCGAAAAGAAGAAGGCCCGGCCGATCGCCGAGCTGCCGATTCCGGCGGATGTGAAGTCGCGCGGCGAGAAGGCGGTGCGCGAGTACGTCGATTCGCAGCGGCTGGCCTACATCGCAGAGGTGCCGGTCAACTGGTGCCCCGCCCTGGGCACGGTCCTGGCCAATGAGGAAGTGACCAACGAGGGCCGCAGCGAGCGCGGCAATCACCCGGTCTTCAAGCGACCGCTGAAGCAGTGGATGCTGCGGATCACGAAATACGGCGACCGGCTGATCGAAGACCTGGAGGAACTCGACTGGCCCGAGTCGGTGAAGATCATGCAGCGCAACTGGATCGGCCGCAGCGAAGGCGCGCAGGTCGAGTTCCGCATCGACGGCCGCGATGACGTGCTGGAGATCTACACGACGCGCCCGGACACGCTGTTCGGCGCGACGTACATGGTCATCGCCCCGGAGCATCCGCTCGTCAAAAAGATCACGACTGCGGATCGCAGCTCCAAAGTGGAAGCCTATTGCCGCGAGGCCGCCAACCGCACCGAACTCGACCGCACGGCCGACGCCAAGAAGAAGACCGGCGAGTTTACCGGCGCGTATGCGATCAATCCGGTCTTCCCATCGGGCGACGCGCGCGGGCGCATTCCGATCTGGGTCGCGGACTACGTGATGATGAGCTACGGCACCGGGGCGATCATGGCGGTGCCGGGGCAGGATCAGCGTGACTGGGATTTTGCCAAGGCCTTTGAACTGCCGATCATCCGCACGGTGCAGTCGCCGGCGGATTTCGATGGCGAGGCGTATCTCGGCGACGGCGTGGCGATCAACAGCGAATTTCTGAACGGCCTCGAAGTTGACGCCGCCAAACAGAAGATCATCGCCTGGCTGGAAGAAAAGAGCGTCGGTGTTCGGGCGATCAACTACAAGCTGCGCGACTGGCTCTTCTCCCGCCAGCGATATTGGGGCGAGCCGATTCCGATCCTTCACGGGCCGGACGGCGAGTTGCTGCCGCTCGATGAATCAGAACTTCCGCTCACGCTCCCGGAGATGGAAGACTTCCGCCCGACGACGCGCGAGGGAAATGACGCGAACACGCCGGAGCCGCCCCTGGGACGCGCGAAGGAGTGGGCGAGCGTCACCCGAAATGGAAAGACATACAAGCGTGAATTGAACACGATGCCGCAATGGGCTGGCTCCTGCTGGTACTACCTGCGCTTCTGTGAACCGTGGAACGATGAGCGTTTTGTCGGCACGGACGCCGAGCGCTACTGGATGCTGTCGAAGCGCAAGGACGGCAAGCCGCACGTCGGTGGGATCGATCTGTATCTCGGCGGCGCTGAGCATGCCGTGCTGCACCTGCTCTATGCGCGGTTCTGGCACAAGGTGCTCTACGACCTGGGGCACGTGTCGACCGTCGAGCCGTTCGGCAAGCTGTTCAATCAGGGGATGATCCGCGCGTTTGCCTATCGCGACAGCCGCGGCGTTCCGGTCGGCTACGACGAGATCGACTTCCGCGAGGACGGGGCGATTCGCAAGACCGACGGCGAAAAGCTCGTTGGCACGGTCGAGAAGATGTCGAAGAGTCTGAAGAACGTCATCAATCCCGAAGAGGTGGTGGTTGAATACGGTGCGGACTCACTGCGGCTGTACGAGATGTTCATGGGCCCGCTCGAGGCGAGCAAGCCGTGGAACCCGCGTGACGTGCCCGGCGTGTTTCGATTTCTGCAGCGGTCCTGGCGACTGATCGTCGACGAAAACACCGGGGCGCTGGCTGCGACAGTGATCGCGGATAAACCAACCGACTCATTCGACGCACTGGAGCGCACGCTGCACAAGACGATTCAGAAGGTCACGCAGGACCTCGACCGCATGGCCTTCAACACCGCGATCAGCGCGATGATGGAGTTCGTCAACGAGGCCTACCGGGCCAAGGGTCTGCACAAGTCGCAGGCCGATCGCTTCGTCATGCTGCTTTCCGTCTTTGCGCCGCACATCGGCGAAGAGCTGTGGCAGCGTCTGCGCGGCAGCGAGTGGCGCGGCAGCGTCTCGAAGGAGCCGTGGCCGACGTGGGATGACAAGTACGTTGTGGAAAGCGAGATCGAGATTCCGGTGCAGATCAACGGCAAGGTAGTAACGAAGATCCTGATCGCCCGCGACGCCGATGAGTCGGCGGTGAAGAGCGCCGCCCTCGCCAACGACAAAGTCAAAGAGCGCATCGGCGCCGGGCAGATCGCCAAGTGCATCTTCGTTCCGGGCCGAATGCTGAATCTTGTGGTCCGATAGCTGGTGAACTATTCGGCGATTTCCTTGCAGTGGTCGGAGTATAATAAATGGCAGGGCCAGGGAAGACCCTACAAAAGCTACTTGCGGGGACCCGTGACGCGAATGTCCGGTTTCGCGAGCTTCAACTCTTGCTGAAGGCGTTGGGATTTGTGGAGCGGATTCGTGGAAGTCACTATATCTACACCCGGGATGATATCGTGGAGATTATCAATATTCAGCAGCGAGGTGCTCAGGCCAAACCCTATCAGGTAAAGCAAATCAGGGAATTGATCCTTAAGTACCGCCTCGGAGATTCGCTATGAAATACGAAGTTATTATTTACTGGTCGGAGAATGACAAGTCATTTATTGCCGAGGTTCCAGAGCTTCCGGGATGTATGGCCGATGGAACGACCCAGGCGGCTGCTCTGCGCGCTGCGCATCGCATAGCGCGCGAGTGGATAGAGACAGCGCAGGAACTCGGTCGCCCGATTCCCAAGCCAAAAGGCCGTCTCATGTACGCCTAATGTGCTCGCTTCCGGTTGAAGGCAAGTCGGGTTCGATGCCAGGGTCACGAAAACTCAATAAGCGCCTGACGCAGGAGCGGCAGCAGGATTTCATGATGCCCGGTGACGTGCAGCCCGCGCCCCTTCTGTACCGGGCGGCCGATGACGTTTTCGCTGGGCCGATAGTGGCGGATCATGTCGAGATTCGCCGCGGTGATGTCGTCGAGGTTGGCGCCGAGGTTTCTCGCCACGGCCACCGCCTTCAGGAACACTTCGGGCAGCAGAACCGCCGAGCCGACATTCACCCACACACCCGCCGGGCCGCCGCCCTTCGCGCCGGCCATGTCGGCGACGACGGCGCAAATCAGTCGAAAATCGATCGTGCTTCGCGCGGCCAGGTCGCTGTCACTGACGGATCGGTGAACGTGAATCGTGTCGGTCCCCAGCGCGACGTGCACGCTCACCGGCATTCCCAGTCGGGCCGCGGTGCCTAGCAGGCTCAGCTTCGCATTCGGCGGATTCGTCTGCGTCAAATGCGCGCCCATCGCCGCCCCCAGTCCCGCGCCCTTCGGCGCCGCGGCCAAGGCATCGGCGAAAAACTTCGGCGTCTCCTGCACCATGCCGAAGCTGCCGTCCTTAATGGTGTCGGCGACCTCTTCGCTGGTCTGACCGAAGATCGCCACTTCCACATCGTGGATCGCAGTGGCCCCGTTCATCGCCAGCGCCGTGACGAGCCCGCGCTCCATGAGATCGCAAATGATCGGCGAACACCCGACCTTGACGACGTGAGCGCCGAGCGCGAAGACGACCGGACGGTCGGCGCGTCGCGCATCGACCATCGCCGTGACGAGTTTCCTGAGTGAGTTGGTCGCGAGATACGGCGGGAGGCTCTCCCACCAGTCGCGAAAGCTCGCACCCTTGTCCGGAAGTCCCGCCGTCGCGTGGGCGTCGAACTTGTGGGCGCGATCGGTGATCGAATAGGTGTGCAAGGCCGACAGATCGACGGGCTGATATTTTTTGCGTGCCATAGGCGTGGCTCCGCGATCGCCGCGTGGCGATCACGGCCAACATCCTAACCGTGGCCCGAGCCTCAGGCCACCGCCTGCCCGCAGCCGAGCCTCGCCAGCTCTTCCTCGTCGGCCGGATGATCCCAGCCCAGCCGACGCTCTCGAGACAGCGAACGGAGCCGGGTGAACACCGCATCCTTCTCCAGCCGCCCGGCCACCAATTCGCGGAAACGATCTTCGCAGCGCGTGACGCGGCCGATGGAGGAGCCCGTCCGTGCGGCGACCTTTCGAATCGACGTGCGAGCCGACTCCTCGGGGATTTCCCATCGCTCGCTCATGCAGGCTTCGAGCAGCGATTGATAGTCCGCTCGCCCGAACGGCGAGGCCTTCATCTCGCGCAGTGCGTCGCGCATCGCCGAGTCGAGCCGATCGCGCGCCAGCTCGCCGATGGAAACGCGGGGCGTGCCGGACGGCTCATCGTTGCTTCGCCATGGGGACCTTCGGCCCATCGAGCGACGTAGACGGGTGATCGGTTCATTCAGGCTCTCGACCGATGGCGGGGCGTCGGGGCGATGACGGTCCTCATCAGCGACGGGCCTTCGTCTTCGATGCAGGGACTGACCGGCGGCGCGGCGCTGCGTGATGAACGGCACGCGGACAAGGGAGTCGCTTTCCTGGGCATAGCGCCGCATGGCGAATCGAATGCGCGAAACGGCGTAGGCCCCGAACGATCCATGATTCCGCGGATCGTGGGTGCGCAGGGCCTCGGCCAGCGCGACCGACCCTTCCTGAAAAAGCTCCTCGTGCGATCGGCCGATCTTCCCGCGGCGATGGAGCCCGTCGAAGTTGCGGATGGTCCAGTGGACGAGCGGCAGATTCCGTCGCACGATTTCCTGCTGGGCATGACTGAGCGAGGTCAGTGGAATCTGAGTTTCCGTCGGCAAGTTCATGGCGCCTCCTTCTGGACGATGGGAATGGTCGGCAATTCGATCGAGCGGCCCGCCTTTCGGGGAAACCGGCCCACTCTATTATACATAACAAAAACCTAATTTCTCAGGGGGATGAGGATTGACAAGAACCGGGGCCGGACAGTAGCGTAACCCTTTGCAGGCACGGTAGCTGTGTCGCTATAATAGCGAGCGACTATTGTGGAGTTACACGCCATTTGACGGGCCGGGGGAATGCCGGATCCCCAAGGTACTCTGATTAGGGTATCCAAGCACTCGCGCCAACTAGGGAGGATTCCAATCTTATGTTACTGAACAAAGCCCACCGAAGAATACGCAGGCCCCTCACTTCGATCGTGGCATTGATTGGATCGTTGTCGGCCTTCCAAGATGCCCTGTCTTCGCCTCCCTACTGGAGGAATGATACTCGCACTGCTTCATCAAGATATGAACATGCGATGGCATACGACTTCCTGAGACATCGACTCGTGATGTTCGGCGGTAGTCGAAAATATGACATCTACACGAGTGATACATGGGAACGTGACGGAACAGTCTGGACATGCCGTGCAGGAGGAGGCCCATCAGCCCGTGAGGGGCACGCGATGGCGTTTGACGCCGCTCGTGGCCGCGTTGTGTTGTTCGGTGGGGAAATCGGTTTTCAGAGAAGTCGAGAAACGTGGGAATGGGACGGTATTGACTGGGTACTCAAATCGAACAGTGGCCCAAGCCGGCGCCGAGACGCCGCCATGGCATTCGATCCATTGCGTGGAAAGGTGGTCCTTTTCGGTGGGCAGGACAGCAGTTACTTCTCGGACACATGGGAATGGAACGGTACAACGTGGACACAGGTTGCCACGACGGGCCCCAGTGGTCGGAAAAATCACGCGCTAACGCATGATCCTGCTACAAACACTCTGTTACTCTTCGGCGGTTACAACGGAATCGATCGAGGTGACACCTGGCAATTGGAAGGCACATCGTGGACGCAGGTTGCTACCACGGGTCCTTCACCTCAGAGCGGACATGTCATGTCCGGGGATCTCGCCCACGGAAAAACATTGCTCTTAGGCAGTCAAAGTGGTTCAGATGGCCAGTCTGAAACATGGATATGGAACGGTTCGGTGTGGGAACCTGCTGCAATCGGCGGCCCACCAGCACGAACATCATCTGCGATTGCCTACGATCCGGATCGGGCTCGCGTGGTCGTCTTTGGTGGCCTTTCGTTGAACTCTTCAGTTCAGGATCTCGATGACACCTGGGAATGGGACGGTTCGCAATGGACTCAGTTCCCCGGGGCCGGTTCGACCGCAAGATACGAGCATTCGATGGTATATGACTTTGCGAGGTCTAAACTCGTACTCTTCGGTGGTACGGAAAAGTCGCTTTCAGAAGCTCGCCGGGATACTTGGGAATCATCCGAAGATGGCTGGGCATTGCGATCTGTCATCGGGCCATCGGCGCGTTGGGGGCAATCGATGGCCGTTTTGGGTTCGCAGGGCAAGACCTTGTTATTTGGAGGCAAAGACGCTACCGGCGTTTGTCTTAGCGATACATGGGAATGGGATGGCACAAGCTGGAATCAGAGAGTTGTCGCCGGGCCATCGTGCCGTGATCACTCAGCCATGACATACGATCCGCTTCGCGATCGAGTGGTTCTGTTTGGTGGAATACTTATTCCCGGAGGCGCATCCGGAGACACTTGGGAGTGGGACGGAAACAATTGGACAATGATGTCCTCAACCGGACCCCAGCCTCGCTCAGGTCACACGCTGATTTTTGATGAAACGCGAGGAACTGTTCTTCTCTTCGGTGGCAAGGTTGGGACGGCGTACAACGGCGAGACCTGGGAGTGGGATGGCTCGACGTGGGAGTTGCTCTCTTCAAGTGGACCACCTGCACGCGCGTATCATGCGATGGTCTATGACAAAGTCCGAGACCGAGCGGTACTCTTCGGCGGATTCAGTTACTCATCCGGAACCGGCGTTTTCTATTCAGATACATGGGAATGGGATGGATCGACATGGCTCCAGCGCTCCAATGATGGGCCGATTGGGCGTTATGGCCACGCGATGGCGTTTGATGAGCAAAACGGCGAAACAGTCCTATTCGGCGGCGTGTATTCAAACAGTGTACAGGGTTTTCCGGTTATTCCCTTGGGGGATGAGTGGAGATGGAACGGGACGGAGTGGGTTCAAAGAGCGACGAGAGCCATGGGCCCAAGCCCTCGGTCCAATGCTGCCTTTGCCTACGACTCTCATCGAGATAGAGCGATACTCTTCGGCGGATGGTCTCCGCAATCGAACCTCCGAAGCGACGGAGAGACATGGGAATTGTCGGATCAGGAGTGGACCTTACTGTCCAACGCAGGTCCCGGCCCTCTCGGCGGCAGCGCGATGGCATACGATCCGGTCAAAGATCGAATGGTGATGTTCGGAGGCGCAGAGAATCTGGGCTCGCCAGTGCGCAAAACATGGGAATGGGATGGGAATTCATGGTCGCTTGTGAGTACGGCGGGACCCCCTGCCCTTTACTACTCCGTCATGGTTTTTGATGACGTCAACAATCGCATGGTCCTGTTCGGCGGCCTCGGTTCTAGCGGAGTCAGAAACGGCGAAACATGGGCCTGGGATGGCAGCACATGGACGATGTTGGCGAATACAGGACCAAGTCCGAGATACGGACATCAAATGGCATTTGATCAGGCGAGGTCACGTATCGTCCTGTTCGGCGGATTTCATTCGGGCAGCACTTATTTTTCCGAGACTTGGGAATGGGATGGTGTGATTTGGACTCAGGTCCCGGGAAGCGGTCCAAGCGGTCGCACGAATCACGCGATGTCCTATGATTTGCGTCGCGGTACGGTAATCCTCTTCGGTGGATACGCCCGCGTTTCTTCCGTTGATCAATTCTACAACGATACCTGGGAATGGAACGGAAGTGCATGGACCCAATTGCCAATTCTCGCCCCAATTGGTCGTGGCGGTCATTCCATGCTCTACGACTCACACTGCGGGCACATCAGCGTCTTCGGGGGCACCAGAAAAGGCGGAACAGTCAATGAATACCTGAACGATCTTTGGACTCTGACTGTTCCTGGTCTCGACGCGGACCTCGATGTCAGCGGCGTAGCTGACGGTAACGACATCATGCACTTCATGCAGGCAATCTCGAGCGGTTCAACAGACAACAACGATCTCAATCACGCCGACTTTGATATGAACGGCATTATTGGCATCGGCGATGTCCAGGGCTTTGTCAACAAGATCATCAGCGAGTGAAGGAACGCCGCAGTAGTCATTCTAGAATACGCGACAACTGCCCTACTTCTCCTTCAACTCAAGCGCCCCGGTCCAGTCTTCTTCCGGTGGGAAGGTCTTGAACTCCTGGCAGGCGTCGATGTAGCGGCTGGCCCCGGCGTCGTCGAAGCGGCGGGCGAGCATCCGCGTGAAGTGCACGATGCACTCGTCCCACTTTCGATTCTTATACAGCTCCACGCCGGCCTCGAAGCGCTCGATGTATTCCTTCTGTTCCGCCGTGAGTTGACCGCGGCGGCAGACCACTTCAAAAACCGGCACCGTTTTGGCCTTGCCCTTGACCTGAAGCTCGGCGAGATATCGAAAATCGTAGCCGTCGCGGACGAGTTCGCGCGTGGGCCCGCTGACCATGATGCTGGTGCCGAATACCTTGTTCGCCGGCTCCAGCCGGGCGGCGAGGTTCACCACGTCGCCGATGACGGTGTAGTCGGCCTTGAGTTCCGAGCCCATGTCGCCGTTCATGGCGGATCCGCTGGCGAGCCCGGTGCGCATTCTCAAAGTATCAAAGACTCTTGACGCCGAATCGCTTTTGCGCTCGACCTTTAGCTTCTCCAACTCTTCCATGGCGCTTAGTGCCGTTTCCACCGCCGCCTGGGCGTGGTCCTTCATGGGGTCCACCGAGGCGTTGAAGAATGCCATGATGCCGTCGCCCATGAACTTGTTGAGCAGGCCGCGCCGCGCCCAGATGACTTCGCTCATTCGGTGCAGGTAGGTATTGAGCACGTGCTGGATCGTCTCCGCGGACTCCGCCTCGCTGAGCGACGTAAAGCCGGCCAGGTCGGAGAAGAAGCATGTCACCTCGCGCTTCTGGACGGTCTTGAAAGCCTGGGCCGCCTGCGGGTTCTCGGCGATCTTCGCGGCGATGGCGGGGGCGGTGTATTGACCGAGCTGCTTGGCGAAGAGCCGCTTCTCGCGCTCGGCGGTCAGTTGGCGATAAAGCGTGACGAAGGCCCAGGAGACGAAGAGGCATATCTCCGGTCCGGCGAGCGGCGCCCAGATGTCCATGCGTCGGAAGAGGGCCTCGCAATTGAATCCGGCGTAGGCCACCATGAGGCCGATTGTTGAAATCAGCGCCGCGCGTGGCGCGAGCGTGGCGGTCGCAAGGCTGACCAGGGCGCCGCCGAACAGGCAGATGGCGACGCCCAGCCAATGCGGCGCGATGTGGATCGGGCGATCCTGCAGGATGGCGTTGAATACGTTGGCGTGGCACATGACCCCGTTGGTGCGGCCGTCAATCGGCGTGGTCACGATGTCGCCCTGCGCCGTCGCCGCGAAGCCGAGGAAGACAATCTTGTCGGCGAGTCGTTCCGACAGCTCCGCCTGCGAGGCGATGATGGATTGCCGCAGCGACTCGTTCGCGGCCTCGAGCGCGGCGATATCCTCTTCGATGACCCGTGCCGCGTCGCGGAAGCGCTTCGCGTCGGCGGCGAGCAGCGGGTCGGCCGCGATTTCCGCCTCGGGAATCTCCGCCAGATCGGCGACGGACATCTTGATGAACGAGACCGCGTTCTTCTGCTCGGACTGCAGCGCTTCGAGCAGCTTGGCCGCCTCGACTTCCATCGCGGCGATCTCCGCTTCCGGCAGGTCGCGCCTCAGCCGCGCCATCCTCGCCTTGCGCGCCAGTTCGAGCTGCCGGTTGACCTTCAGGCGATAAGGGTTGTCTGCCGCCAGTGCCGTACCGCCGTCACCATCGGGGCCTGACTCGATGACCAGTTCGCCCTTCGATGCCGCGACGATCTCCGCAAGCTTGTAGTTGATGGCCGTCTCGTTGTCGGCCAGCTCGCGCTGCGCCTCAATGATCGTCATCAACTTGGCCGCCGTGATGTGCGGCATGTCCTTGCCGGCTCGCCACTGGGTGCCGGTGCCGGTCCAGTGAATAATCAACCCGCCGTTGCCGTCCAGCGGTAGTCTGATGTCGTCCGGTGCGGCCCCGATTCGAAGGTTTCCGTTCTCATCCGCTCTCGCCGGGCTTTCCGCCAGGTCGCCGAGCCCCATCACATGCGCCGCCGCCGAAAGGCCCAAGTGCATGACACCTTCACCGCCGCCGACATCCATCAGCACCGGCACGCGGCGCACGGGCCCGTCTTCATCGGCGTGGAAGTTGACCGCCGCGACGTGCATGGACGCTTTTGCCAATGGTGCGATCAGGGGCGTCACTTCGGCACTGACGAAGAGCGGTCCGCCTTCCATCGAGGGAATCGCCGCCTTCTTCATCGTGGCCAGGCGCGATTGGTACCAGTCGAACGCGGCGAGGACGTCTGCCCGATCGGCGGTGCGGCGATACATCTGTTCGCCCAGCGTGGCGCGAAGCACGTCATCCAGCGCCGGCGTCATGCCCGTATCCCGGGCAAGTTTTTCCCAGCTCCGGCCGACCCATTGCCTTGCGGCAATTCGCTTTACTCCGGCGATGACACGGGATATTTCCGTCGTCGGTCTACCGATTCGTCCGGCAAGGCCTTCGATGGTCAGCGTGAAATCGCGATCCAGCTCTTCAAGGATGCGCGTGCGGAGGATTTCCCGCTCGACCGCCATGCGCGTGGCGACGTCGTGATGCAGGCCCAGGTCGGCGATTGCGTGATCGACGTCCCACGCGTCATGTTCCTCGCGCCATTGGCGCAATCTCAGCGCAAGCGGCGGCGCATCGTCCGGCGCGCGCGGGTCGAACTCCGCCGACATGATGACGTTGCCGGCCCGACGAATCGCGTCGGCCAGCTCCAGGTCGCCGAAGACCTTGTTTTCTTCGGAGATCGCGCCGACGGCCTGCACGTCTTCGCCGGGAAGCCCTTGCAGGGTGGGATCGTCGTAGTAGATGGCCTCGCGCTCGGAGAAGAGGAAGTCCACCATGATGAGCTTCGGCTGAAACTCGGACAGGGTGCGGATGAGGCTGGCCATCTGACGCCGCTTCCACGGCCAGCGGCCGAAGCGCTCGACGGCGCCGTCGTCGATGTCCACATGCACGATGCGCGGGTCGGCCTTGAGCGAATTGAAGTTTCTCATCCGCCAGTCGAAGGTCAGCAGCTCCGACTTGCGATCGCCCGGCGCGGAGAAGAAGTACGCCGTCACCGTGGTCGTGACGGTGAGGCCGATGAGAAGGCCCTGAAACTGCTGTAGTCGTCGTCGATTGCTGAACATGCGTACCGGGCAGGTAGCCTATCCGGTGCGCGGAGAAATGAGAATCGGACCAGCGGGAAATACGGCGGCCGTACTAGCTTGCATTGCCTCGACGCCTTGTGGAGGCAGCCGGCAGCCTGATCCGCAGCTTGCGATACTTTGCCTTCATGAATTGCAGGGCGAGGTAGGTGTGGCACCGATCGACGCGCGGGTTCTTCTCCGTCGGGCATGAGCAGCCGATGAAGACGTCTTCGGCGCTCGCCAGGGCGGCAAGTTCGTCGAAGGGCCGGCGATCCTCGCGGAAGCGCTGCTCGATGAGCGAGCAATATGCGGCGGCGAATTTCCTCCACGCCGCGTCGGTGCCGGCCGCGAGGAAGGCGGCCGCCATCTCCTTCGTGGGGCGAAGCACATGCCGCGTGCGAAACCGCGAGTCCTGCCGAACCCCGTCAGGCAGCGGATCACCCGGCGGGCGTTTGCCGCGATAGATTTTGTAGCGAGATAGCAAGGGCGATGGCTCCGTTACTCATTTAGGATGCTACGAACTCGGCGTTGGTATCACGCGATCTTGAATCGCCGTCCCGCATTCCGGGCAAATGCCGCTAACGTTGCCGGTCAGGTCGTAGCCACAGTTAAGGCAATGGCTGGCGTCTTCGTAGCAGGTCCTCCACCTAAAAAATGGGTACGCGACCCTTGCCGTAGCGTACGAAATGAACATTGCGACGAATAGGGTAGTAATGACGCGCATGGTTTCGGGAAAATGCAATGTCTCGTACATGAAATCATCGAGACTACCCGGCGAGAAAATGGCGTCGATCAACTCAAATAAGAATGGCATTGCAGAAAGAGTTGCAACGCAAATGATCGCCGCAGCCAACTTGGAAGTCACCTTACCTAAGCGGTCGCGGACGACCGTTCGAAATGTCCGGCCTTTCCACCGATTTCGGATGAAAGCCCCACGCCAGGAAAGCACAGCGAATAGACCGAGGAGTGCGCACGGCATCACAATGGGTATGATGCATGTCCGAAGTGTTCTTGACTGCGTTGTCACGGATGAGTACGAAGGAATCCAGTCCGATCGACCTGTCCTGAAGATCCACCAACTCCACACGGGGCTGTTGCTTATTGAAAAACCTTGAAGCGAGATGTTCCCAGGAGCAGAGAGGATTGGCAGGCCCAGCACTAACTGTCCCTCTTCGATTGCCCAAACCCGATACAGGGCGAGTCCCTGGTAAGGACTGGGTAGACCTTTAAGATTGGCAGGCGAAGCAGCCATCGTGCAAAAGGAGAATGAGCGGAGGTAGCTACATGTCCACGTTCCAATGGTGATGAGAAAAAGGAGCGTGGCAAGCCAGAACCAGACCCCAAAGATTGGCCTGTTTCGCTTCACCGATTTTCTCCCGCTAGGAAACGCAACGCGGGCAAATCGTGCACAACCCGGAGTGCTGAGTCGTCACAAGCGTGAACCTCGCAGAAACAAATCGACGAGCCGTGGCTTTGACGGGCAAGTGAATCCCTATTGCGGAAGCGTATCGTCCTCCCCGCCCTCCTCATCGTCGTCATCATCCGCGTACTTCCATGCATCCGCTTCGTCCACGTCGTCGATCTCGTGTTCCATCTGTCGGAACATCTTTTCCTGCAGCGGCTGGATGCGCTTGTACATGGCCAGTGTCGCCTCGTAGGCACTGACCATCCGGTCGAGCTTCTGCGACACCTCGGTCAGCCTCAGCATCTGCCATTTCACCAGGCACTCCGGCTCCTTGATGGTGCCAAAGGGGTCGCATGTGAATTTCATCTGCCCGTCGGGCCCGCGGGAGAAGTGCTCGCAGTCGGTGCATTGGATCATGTCGATTTGCCCCTTTCGGAGAAAATGCCGCGAAGTGCCACCCTGTCGGGCCGTTGACAAGTACGGTCGGAGCAGGCGCCCGCCCCCTTCCGATCCATCTAAGGATATCCTCAACCGGCGGAATCGGCACGTTTTGCCGGTTTTTAGCGGGTCGGTGCGGAATGTCGGGCACTTTTGCGGGGCCCGGTCACCCGCTGAAGGGCGGAATCACGGTTAATCCGCAATCCGGACCGGTTCTCGACACATTAAGTCTTTAGAATACGGGGTTATGCACGAGCCGAGCACGAGCCAGGGTCACGATCGCTCGCAGCCCGAGCGCGGTAGCGCGCGGGACCGGTTTACCTCGTATTATTGTGAATCGTTCCGAGTGCTTTGGTTCACGGCCGTCGGTATCGTGGGGGATCGGTCGCTCGCCGAAGATGTCGTCCAGGAAGCGGCGATCATCGGACTCGAAAAGTTCTCCCAGTTTCAGGACGGCACCAGCTTCCCGGCCTGGATGGGTCAAATCGTGCGGCACGTTGCGTTGAACAGCATGAGAAAAGAACACCGCCGACGCACGAGTCCCCTGGATTCCGACGGAGAAGTTCAATCACCGACCGGAAGTCCCATGAACCAGCCAGCTGCGAGCAACCCCACCGCCGACCGGCAGCGGCTCGATAGTGCGCAGCGCGGTGAACTTGCACCCGACCAGAGAGATTTTGACGATCACGTGGTCCATGCGTTAGGCGAACTGACCCCCGCCGCCCGGGCATGTCTGTTGCTCCGGACGGTTGAGCAGATGGAATACCGGGAAATCTCAGGAATCCTGGGAATCCCCGAGGGCACGGCGATGAGCCACGTTCATCGCAGTCGACAATTGCTCCGAGCCAGCTTGGGTAAGGTCGGCCGATCAGGAACGACCGCAGCCCATCCCGACGGCACGCCTCGTGCAACGAGTGAGGAAGCATGAGCGAGCAGGACAAAAAGAAACAGATCGCGAAATGGGTCAACGCCCATGTCGACGGCCTGCTGACGCCGGAGCAGCAGAAGCAGTTCGACCGCGCGCTCTCGTCCAACGCCTACCTTCGGAGCGAGGTCGCCAAACAGGCTCGCATCGATGAAGCACTCAAGCGCCGGTTCGCCGCACCTTCCGCCGACGAGGTCCTGCGTCGGGCACTGGGTGAAAACCAGTCCGCCGAACCTGCAAAGAAAACTCCGAAGGCCCCGAAAGCTCCGAAGGCCCCGCGCCGCGAATGGTCGCCGGTCGCGAAGTATGCCTCCATCGCCGCGGCGGTCCTGCTCATGGTTGGTGGCGGATCGTGGTGGTGGCTCTACCAGCCCGACATCGGCGGCCAGACTCAGGTTGCCCGATCATCTGATTCGCCGCCTTCCGGTCCCCAATCGCGCGACTTGAAAGGCGTCTATGACGAAACGATCGCCTCGGGCTTCACGCCCAAGTGGGTCTGCAAGACCGACAAGCAGTTCTTCCTGACGACTTACAACCGCTTCGGCCGGGGGCTCTTGCTCGCCGCCCTGCCGCCGGACATCAAGGCCCTGGGCTGGTCCTACGGCGTGGCCATCTCTCCCAAGACCGCCTATCTCCTCGCCGACGTTCGAGGCCATAAGACGATCGTGTTCATTGATGACGCCGCTTATGACGGCAAGCAGAGGCCCCCGACCGACTGCAATCTCCATATGCACTACCGCAGAATCGACGATCTCATCCTTTACGAAATCTCCGACCTCGACCAGCCCGCCGTCCTCGAATACTTCTATTCCAAAGACATCCCCGAAGAGTGGAAATCCTCTGCCCTTCGACCCTGAAAAACCCCTCGTCTCAGCGTCTGCCAACCCCCAAAACTTGCGCTTGACATTTTAGACCGGCTCGTTTCCCATTATTCTCCAGTTAGAGGGCTATGCAGGCGATCCTTCTTCGGAGCATCCTTCCTATTGACCCGGCCGCTCGGCCGACGGATTCCCTGAGATATTTTCGCGGCAGCCGCTCTTAGCCTGAGGCCAAACCCATGGAATACACTGACAAAACCCTGATCTGTGTCGATTGTGAAGGCGAGTTCATCCACTCGGCCGATGATCAGGCTCGATACGCCGAGCGCGGGTTCACCAACGAACCCAAGCGCTGCCGGCCCTGTCGGGAAAAGCGGAAGAAGATGGGCGGCGGAGGAGGCGGGGGCGGCCATCGTGGAGGAGGCGGCGGAGGTCGAGGCGGATTCGGCGGCGGAGGAGGCATGCGCTCCGGTCCGCGCGAGCTGTTCAAAGCAACATGCTCGGAATGCGGCGTCGAGACCGAAGTACCCTTCCAGCCCAAAGAGGGCCGGCCGGTCTACTGCCGCGACTGCTATCGCTCGAAGAAGCCCGGCGGCCCGTCAGACGGCCCGCGCCACGCTGAATTCGACTGAGAATCAACTCTTGATTAGCGATTTGATCTAACGTCGCCGGTTTGCCCGCGCGATGGGCTAGCGATGCGCGCCTTCGTCAATCGCGTATCTCACGCGAAGACACGCAGCAAGCAAGGCCTCCAACTGGTCGAGCGGATAGACCGTCGCCGGGTCGGACTTTGCTTCGTCCGGCCGGTCGTGCACTTCAAGAAAGAGTGCATCGGCGCCTGCGGCCATCGCGGACTTCGCCAGCAGCGGCACATACTGTCGCAGGCCGCCGGATTGATGCCCCTGCCCCCCGGGAATCTGGCAACTGTGCGTCGCGTCAAAGATGACGGGGGCGAAGGCCTGCATGATCGGGATGCAGGTGAAGTCGTTCACCAATCGACCATAGCCGAAGAACGTGCCCCGGTCGGTGAGCAGCACGCGGTCGTTCCCCTCGCTGCGGACCTTTGCAACGGCCTGCCCCATCTGGTCCGGGGCCATGAACTGGCCCTTCTTGATGTTCACGGCCCGGTGCGTTCGCGCGGCGGAGACGATGAGGTCGGTCTGCCGACAAAGGAACGCGGGGATCTGAAGGATGTCCGCCACCTCGGCGGCCGGCGCGGCCTGGTCCGCGGTGTGAATGTCCGTGACGATCGGCACGCCGATCCGATTCTTCACCTCGGCCAGCGTGCGCAGGCCTTCCTCGATGCCCGGTCCGCGAAATCCGCCGGCGCTGGTGCGATTGGCCTTGTCGAAGCTGCACTTGAAGACGTAGTGAATGCCGAGCCGCCGGCAAATGCCGGCCACCTTGTCGGCGACCATCAGGCAGTGCTCGGTCGATTCAATGATGCAGGGTCCGGCAAGCAGGGCAAGCGGCAGGCCGCGACCGATCTTGAAGGCACCGACTTCTACTTCCGGGGGCGTCATCGGAGTCTCGACTTTTTTTGCTCACCTGAAAAGTGCCGCGACATCATCCTAGTCGGATCGCATGGGGTGGGAAAGGTTCGTTAGATCATGGGCGGTCGTCGCGGCTTGAGCGAACCGTCGGCATTGTAATTGGCGATTTCCGGGGCGGACAGACCAACGAGGTGAGACGCCTCGTTCAGGCAGGCGAGCGTGCTGACGCCGTCATGATAGCGCAGCGCGGTAATCGTCGCGTTATCGATGACGTATCGAAACGACGGGCACGTCCCCTCGGCCAGCCAGCCATGCACCAACCGGGACAAAGGGCTGCCGTGGCTCACGACGGCAACCGCCGCATCGCTCTTGCCCCACCGGGCCTTGAGAAAATCGGCGAACAAGCGCATACGGTCGCCAAGCTCGTCCGACGACTCATCGTGCGCCGGCCAATCCCATTCACCCTCGTAATCCGGACAGCGTTCCAGCGATGGATGGTTCTTCAGAATCTCGTCAAGCTCGCCGAGATCATTCTCGACGCGCTTGCCGCGTGGGAGGTGGTAACACTCGTGCAGTTCGGGTCGGAGCCTGACCCGCATCTTCCCCGCGGCCGTTATCGGCAACGCCGTCGCCAGGCACCGCTCGAACGGGCTGCTGTAAACGGCTGAAAGCTCGACGGCGGCGAGGCGGCGCTTCAATCGCTCGACCTGCTGCAACCCAAGCGATGACAACGCCGGGTTGAGGCTCTTACTCTCCCGGGCGTTGGTCAGCGACTCGGCATGGCGTACGAGATAAACAAGCATGACGGCTCCGGCAACTTTAGTGGGGCTGTGGCGAATCATAACCGGGCAGTCGCACGCCCCACGGTCACAATTCGCCCCGGCGAGGGACCAAGGCTAAGCGCCCCGAAGGGCCGCGAAAACGCGCCCGCCGCGGATGCCGAAATAGTCGGACATGCGGCCGCAATTCCCAAATATCGTACTAATCCCGAGGATCGTGCCTTATTAGTGGCCCCCCCGCCGCAACTTTGACATGACCGGCACAGTGCACCTAAAATCCCCTGTTGCTTAGAGATAACGACATGGCCCCAGACCTCGCGGCCCACTCAGACTGAATACCGCCTACATCGAGCAAAGCATACATGGGCGAAACCTCGCTGCCTTACCAAATCCTCTTGATCATGCACCTGTGCGTCTGCCTGACACTGGCGGTGTACGGCGTCCACCGTTATTGCCTGGTCTATCTTTACTACAAGTACAGCCGCAATACCCCGCGGAAGACCGCCTGCTTCCTTCAGAAGCCGCGCGTCACCATCCAACTGCCCATGTTCAATGAGCAGTTCGTCGCCCAACGGGTCATCGAGGCCGCCTGTCGGATTGAGTACCCCCGCGACCAGCTCGAAATCCAGGTTCTCGACGACTCGACCGACGAGACGGTGGAGATCGCCCGATCGACGTGCGACCGAATGCGTGCCGCCGGCCACAATGTGGTCTTTCTCCATCGGGCGGACCGCACCGGTTTCAAGGCCGGCGCCCTGGCCGAGGGTCTAAAGGTCGCCATGGGCGAGTTCGTGCTCATCTTCGATGCCGATTTTCTCCCGCCGCACGATGTGCTCGATCACCTGATCGACCACTTTGTCGATTCAAAGGTCGGGATGGTTCAGGCCCGCTGGGAGCATCTCAATCGGGACCAGTCACTGCTCACCAAGAGCCAGGCGATCTTTCTCGACGGCCACTTCGTGATCGAACACGCCGCGCGAAACCGCTCCGGGCGTTTCATGAGTTTCAACGGAACCGCGGGAATGTGGCGGAAGTCCTGCATCGAGGAGGCCGGCGGCTGGCAGCATGACACGCTGACCGAGGACCTCGATCTGTCGTACCGGGCACAGATGAAGGGGTGGAAGTTCCTCTATCTGCCGGAGATCACCACGCCCGCCGAATTGCCGCCGGAGATGAACGCTTTCAAGAGCCAGCAGCACCGCTGGGCCAAGGGCGGGGCGCAGACTTGCCGCAAACTCCTGCCGAGCATCTTGAAATCGCGCCTGCCCTGGCGGATCAAGGTCGAGGCGTTCTTCCATTTGACGAGCTGGGTGAGCTATTTCCTCATCCTGCTGTTGACGCTGTCGCTCCTGCCTGCCCTTTATTTCAAGACCCATGTCTTCGCCAACAACGAACTCATGCGGCTGGTGTTTGATATCTCGCTGGTGCTCATCGCCACATGCTCGGCGAGCACCTTCTACGTCGCCAGCCAGCGCGAGGTCTTCCGCACCTGGGGCGAAAGCCTCAAGTACCTGCCGTTCCTGATGAGCCTCGGCGTCGGCGTCGCGATGAACAATGCCCGGGCGGCGTTTGAAGGCTTCTTCGGCAAGTCGGGCGAGTTCGTCCGCACGCCGAAGTTCGGCGTCGCCGGCCAGAGTGGCAACTCATGGCTCAAGCAAAGCGGCAAGCAGCGCCTCGACGCCAAGCGCATCCAGGCATGGTGCGAACTGGCCATGGGCCTCTACATGTCCGCCTGCGTGGCCTACACGGTCTATCAGAAGATGTGGGTCGGCCTGTTCTTCATGTGCCTCTTCACCGTCGGATACCTCTACGTCGCAGGCCTCACCTTTTGGGGTCAGTACCACGCCTCGCGACCGGTGATTGAGCCGCCGGAGCAGGAACTGATTCCAAATCCGATCCCGCGAGCCTAGTGGTCCGTCTCGGTTGATTTTTCGGGTAGCATGGGCCTCTGGCCCGTGCGCAAACGGCGGCCTCTAATCCGGCCGAACCCGTAGTTTCAACTGAGCCGGTCCACTAGGATGATGGGGTGTGCAGGGCGCACGATTGTTCTCGCATTGAATAGTCGCCTCATCTCTCCGAAGATTGTCCGACTGCTGCCATGATTCTTGTCACCGGTTCATCTGGTCTTGTCGGGCGTGAGCTTGTCCGGCAGTTGCTCGACGCGGGAGACGCCGTTCGCGGTCTCGACATCGCGGATGCCCCGCGTGCGGGTCTCGATCATGTCCGTGGCGACCTGCTCGATCCGGCGGCGTGCCGAGAGGCCGTCACCGGCGCCGACGTCGTCATTCACGCCGCCGCCCTGCAGCATCACAGCGGCCTGCCGCGATGGGGCCGGCGCAGATTCTTTTCCACCAACATTGACATGACCCGCAACATCGTCGAGGCCGCCGCGTCCTCCGGCGTGCGTCACCTCGTCTTTCTCTCCAGCGACATGGTCTACGGCGTGCCGCGCGGAGCGCCCTTTGTCGAGTCCGATCCGCCGCGACCCATCGGGCCCTATGGTTGGACCAAGGTGGAGTCCGAGCGCATCTGCGAATCCACAAGGGCCCGCGGCATGTGTGTCACGGTCCTTCGCCCGCGCCTCATCGTCGGCCCCGGGCGGCTCGGCGTCCTGCAAAAGCTCTTTGATCGCATACGAACGAATCGAGCGGTGCCGATGCTCGGTCCCGGCGATCATCGCTATCAGATGGTCTCAGTCGCGGATGTGGCGGCGGCGTGTGTCGCGGCGGTGCGGCGGCCGATGAACGATACCTTCAACCTCGGATCGGCACATCCGCCGAGCGTGCGAGAACTCCTCACCCACGTCATCCGCCAAGCGGGCTCGGGTTCGCGGCTCGTCTCGCTGCCGAGAGCTGCCGCCCGGGCGGCACTGTGGACCTTGCACGCATTTCGCGTCTCGCCCCTTGCCCCGGAGCAGTTTCGCATCGCCGACATCGACTACGTCCTCAATACGACTAAGGCACGCAACACGCTGGGCTGGCAGGCGAAGCTGGAAGACGCCGACATGCTCTGGAGCGCCTACGAGACCTACGTCGCCGGCATCAGCGATACGCGCATTACAAGCCAGGAAGACAATGCGACATTGAGCGCCGCCCCCTCGCGCTCAGCCGTCTGACAAGACCGTGCGGTGAGACGAAGTTGCCGTACCCCCGCTAGTTCACTATATTGCCGCACGCGCCTGATCTCGCCGCCGACAGAAGGCCAAGTCCCCGAAAATGACCACTCATTCGCCGCGCCCCACCCCCAACCCGCCGACCGATACCGATACGAAGGCGCCCGTCGCCGGCGCCGGCTATCTCATTCGCGGCACGCTTACGCTGGCGATCGTCACCATCATCCTGCACGGCTTTTCGCTCTTCGACGGAACGATCCTTGACGACTACTGGCACCAGAAGGGTCTGCGCGAGCACGGCTGGTCGTTCGGCGAATTGCTCAAGACCCTGATCATCGCGCCGGGCGATTTCATTCACGCGTGGTGGCAGACGCAAGACGTCCGCTGGGATTACCTGCGCCCGTTCTTCATCGTCTGCATGAAGACCCTGTACATGATCGTCGGCAAGGGCGACCCGACGGCCCTGCACGCATTCAGCATCACCCTGCACTTCATCTCCGCCCTGCTCATCTGGCGGCTGGCGTGGCTGCTCACACGCAACCAGACGTGGAGCCTCGTCGGGGCACTGCTCTTTGTCGTCTATCCGCACACCGTGGTGACAGTCGCCTGGCCCTCATCGCAGAACGTCGTCATACAAACAGCTCTGCTCCTGGGAACCTTGCTCTGCTACATCCGTGCTTCCGGGCTGAGCGTCGCCCCTGACACGCAGGGTACGAAGTCGCCGGTCAATCCTTCTTCGCTTGGCAAGGGCCCGCTGACCTGGGTCATGTTGTTGTGGCTGCTGGCCCTCTTCACCCGCGAGAACGCCATCCTGTTGCCCGCGATCCTGGTGTCGTTCGATCTGGCTTTTGGCGGCGTGCGTCACGCGTGGGCCCGACGTTGGTTCTACGCCGCATGCTTCGCCATTGGCTGCGCGTTTATGTTGTGGCGACAGGGGCTCGGCATTCACCCATTGCCCGAGGTCTATTGCCGCAGGCCCGCCGGCGACTGGGGCGAATACCTGCCGTGGCTCGTCGCCAAGTTCCTCCACTACATCTGCGCAAGCGTCTGGCTCGCCCCCATGACCGTCGGCCCAACGGGGCGATTTAATCCCTGGACCGAGGCGCCGGGCGACTGCATCCTGATGCTGTCCATCGTCGGCGCATTGGCGGGATTCTATTTTCTTGCATCAAGAAAGGCTCGCGGGTGGTGGATATGGCCGCTCTGGATCGCCCTGTTCATTGTGCCCGTTGCGGCGGTGATTGCCACCCCTCATTCAGGCTACATGAGCGCCGTCGGTTTCGCGCTGGCGGCAGCCGTGGGTACCTCCGCGGCGATTCGGACACAATCGCGCCGCATCGCCCGCGCCGCCGTCGGACTCACCTTCTTTTACGGATCGGGCATGGGATTCATGGCGGGGGTGAATCGGCTCCAATGGTTCGGGACGGATGCAGCGGAGAAGTACACACCGAACTGGGTCATGGTCGATCCGCCGGATCGCAAGGCGACGGATGTCTTCTTCATGAATCTGCCGTTCGTGAATGTCTATTGCAAACCGAACCTCGTGGCGCGCCTCGGCCCCTGGTTCGACGACGTCAATGTCCACGTCCTCGCCTACGCCCCGCAGCCGTTCTCGATGAGCCGTGACTACCTGCCGGAGTCACTGGTGCCGAAGTTGCGGACCATCGTCGAGCAGATCGACGCGCACAGCTTCACCCTGGCCATTGACGGTCAGCCGTACTTCTCGCGCCTGCTCGGTCGATTCCTGCTGGAAGCATTTCGCGGGAAGGAGTTGTTCAAGACGGGCCAGGTCGTGCCGGGAGAATTGTTCGACACGACGATCCTATCGGCCGACGAGCAGGGCGTCTGGAAACTGCGTTTCACCTTCGAGCGAAGACTGGACGATCCGGCGAATTGCTTTTATCTCGTCAGCAGCGATTGCGGTGCGGCGCGCATTCGATTCAAAGACCTGACCGCCGGGCATACGCCGCTGCGTTGGACGCCCCCGACGCTGGTCGATGCAGTGTCGATGGTGGAGGCGGGCCACGCCGGCGCCGCCGAGATGCTCTTTGCGGCCGCCGAGTCGGACGATGCCGCGCAAACCGAGAAAGTGCGAGAGGCCTTTCGGCCGGTCGCGTTGCACATGGCGACCGTCCTGGGCGGACCCCTCCAGGACCAGCTCGCCGAGCACGATCTGACGGCCGATCAATGGCGCGAGTTCGCCGCGTGGTGGCGAGCAAGAGTTGATGATCGAGCGATTGCCAAGACCTGGCATCGGCGGCACGATTTTGACGAGCTTGTCTATCTGCGAAGCGAGGCCGACTGGGATCGCTTCGTGGCGAGCTTCGCGGTTGACACGGACCTTTACCTGACCGGGCCGCCGTTCCCGGGACCGGGGGGACATTAAGTTGTGAGTGTCGTCACAGCGAAATCGATAGGGATGCGTGCATCGTGGATAACCGTGGCCGCGATGCTATGGACCGCGCCGGGCTGCATGTCCGAACTCTCGTATCCACTCCGCGCAGGCGACGTGGTTCGCCTCGCCGCGAGCAACGATCAGGACATCAGCACACTCACCGCCCGGCCGTGGCTCAGTGCCGCGCATCAGCAAATCGAACACCTCCTGCCGATCGGCAAAAAGAAGGTGCTGCTCACCGAAGATCTCCTCGACGAATCGGGCCGGCCGATTGACGTGCTCGGCAAGTACGGTCTGCGCTACGAGCAACTCGACAGCCTCGTCTTCAACGTCGACGGCATGTCCAACTCCGCCCAGGCAACCGGTGGCAACTTCGTGGCGGGCCATTCCACGCCGCCCTGGCCCGGCTTCGAGCAGGTGTGGATTCCGATCAATGACAACCTCTCGCTCTCAGGGCGTCTTGGCTTCGCGAAGAAGGACGGCGAGCCGATCGACACGAACTGCGTCATGATCCTCCCCGGCATCTTCGGCCACAACGACATCTCCCGCACGCGCGACCTGGCGGCGGGCCTTGTCGCATCCGGCATTCATGCCCTGGCCCTGGAGATGCGCGGCCACGGAGACACCGAGAACAGATACCCCGACGTGTACTATACCTTCGGCGCGCTGGAGGCCGGCGATCTGCAGGTCGTCTCCGAGTGGCTCCAGACGAAGCCCCACGTCCAACGAATCGGGCTCGTCGGGTTCTGCTGGGGCGCCAACCAGGCCCTGACCACGGCATGGTTCGACAGCCGCCTCAAAAACGACCCGAGCATCTCCGAGCAAATGGCGCCGCACCTGCGACCGGTCTCAGACAAACCGCATTTTGAGGCCGGGATCATGGTGTTCTCGCCGGTGCTGCGCTTCGAAGAAGTGATCGAGCAATTGAAGAAGCCGCAGGACATGCTCGTACACCCCGTGTTGTGCTCGCTTCAGGGCACGGTGGAGAACCGCTTCCGCCAGAAGCACCACGAAAAGACGCACGTGTTCAAGCCCGGCGACTCGCCCAGAAGCCTGCGCGAGCTGATCGACTGCGAATTCGCCCGATCGGAGATGGGCTATCCCGAGGCCCCGGACGACACGATGGATTTCTTTCGCATGTTGCCGTTTGGAGATCTCCCCGACAACGCCAAGCTGAGACGCACGCCGGTCCCGCTCGTCATTGTGCAGGCCGCCGACGACCCACTGGCCAGTGCCAACGATGTCGCGGAGTTCATCCTGCGAACGCCGAATCCAAACGTCGCCGCGATCGTCCTGCCCGGCGGAGGTCACGTCGGCTTCGGGCCCTTCGCGAGAAAGTACTTCTACAGTCTCATCGTGAACTTCTTTGATCCTAGAACCGGCCCGGCGGCGGAACCGCTTCCGCCGTCCATCGCTTCAAAGGAATAGGCGTGAAGCGGCTCTGGATACTGCTGTTCCCGACGGTCTTCGGTTTGATCCTCTTCATTTCCGCCGGTCGAATCGATCTGCCCTTCTTCTGGATCACGCTCGCAGTACTCACGCTGACCATGTCGCTCGGCATGGGCGGCATCGATGCCGATCTGATGAAAGAGCGAAAACGCCCCGGCCCCGGCGGCGTCGACCGAATGCTGCGATGGCGGGCCATGCCGTTCATGCTGGCACAATTGATCGTCGCAGGGCTCGACGCAGGACGCTACCGCTGGTCGGGAGATTTCCCGTCGTGGCTTCAGGGGTCGGGCGTGGCAATCTGCTGCGCGGGCCTGCTGATCTCCGGCTGGGCCATGCGCGTCAATCGCTTCTTCTCGCCGGTCGTGCGCATCCAATCAGAACGCGGCCATCATCTCATCACCGACGGACCGTATGGATATGTTCGCCATCCGGGATACCTGGGAACTCTGCTCGGTTCACCGGGGATGAGCATCGCCCTCGGTTCGTGGTGGTCCATGCTCGCGCTGATTCCGCTGAGCATGCTTCTCTTCCGCCGGCTCCTCATCGAAGACCGCTATCTCAAAGAGAATCTCGACGGATACGCGCAATACGCCGAGCGCGTTCGCTCCCGCCTCATCCCCGGCATCTGGTAACGCGAGCCTGATCGAAAGTTACTTACTCCATCTTCCAATCGGGAAAGCGTCCCGGCGTCCACGGCGCGCCCGCGGCTTCGAGCTTCGCCTCAATGCCCGCGAGGTCGTCCTCGATGAGCGCTCGCAGACCGGCCAGCACCGGCGCGAACTCCTCGCCCGCATAGCGATAGGCGTCGAGCTGCGTCTTCGTCGGCGGACTGGTGACGAACCACTGGCCATAGACAAGCGTCGAGACACGGTCGCTGATCGACGGCGGCGTCGCCTCTTCGCGGCTGCCCAGCGTCGAGTCGCCGTTCAACTTCGTCAAGAGATCGGTCAGCCGCTTCTGGATCGAATCGAGATCGGCCGTCGCCGCCGGATCGGCGTTCGGCGTGTCGAGCAGCGCCTTTCGCAAATGAGCGATGCGCGTCTCAGCCTCGCCGGCAATGCGCTGCGCGCCGGTGACCGCGCGATGCAGTCGAGCCGACTTCGCCTGGAAGGCCAGCACCTCGTCGTGGTTCTTCGCGGCAAACGTGGCGATGTCCAGCGGCGTCACCTTGAAGGACTGCGGCTCGGATAGCTCAGTCCACGCGCCGTCGACCTCCTTTGCCAGCGTCACCGTGTATTCGCCCGGTGTCGCAAGATATCCGACGGGATCGACATCCCAGTCGGCCCGCTCCTCCGGCGATTTGAGAACCGTCGGCGTCGACGAAGGGTATCTCAGGTTCCACGTCGCACGGTGGATGCCCTTTTCTCGTGAGCCGTTCACACGGGCCACGGTTTCGCCCGCGGCGTTTTTCACCGTGAGCATCACCTGCGGCTCGCGCTCCGTGTCCTCGGCGCGAAGCTCCTCGATCGGCGGAACGCGCGGTGACTCGCCCGCCTCGATCGCCTTCTTCTCCGCCTCCTTGCGCTTCTCCTTGCGCGTCATTACCTTTTCCTTCAGGTAGTAGGTGAAGGTCGCCCCGAACGGTGGATTCGGCGCCGTGTAATACGACGTGCCCATCCAGCCGCGACCGCTGCGACCGGAGAAGCGACTGGTCTCGATGTATCGCAGGGCGTCCTTCCCCGGGAAGAGCACCGCGTCGGACTCGAACAGCTTTTCGTCCGCCTGCCGAAGCGCGGCATAGTCATCGAGGATATAGAAACCTCGCCCGAAGGTGGCCAGGACCAGATCGTTTTCGCGCCGCTGAATGTCGATGTCGCGCACCGCGACCGTGGGAATCCCGCCCGTCAGCTTGATCCAGTGTGCGCCGCCGTCGACCGTGAAATACACGCCGAATTCCGTGCCCGCGAAGAGCAGCTCGGGCTTCTCGTGGTCTTCCGCGATGCTGTACACGATCTCGCGCTCGGGCAGGTCGCCGACGATCGACTCCCACGTCTGCCCGCGATCATTGCTGCGCAGGGCATACGGCTTGAAGTCGCCGTTCTTGTGATTGTCAAAGGATGCATAGACCGTGTCCTTGCCGTGCCGCGAGGCGATCAGGCAACTGACATACGTGACATCCGGGACCGTCGGGAAAACGGATATCTTTCGCCAGGTCTTGCCGGCATCCTCGGTCACCTGAACCAGCCCGTCGTCCGTCCCGACATAGATCAGGTCCTCGACCAGCGGCGATTCGGTCATCGCCACGCAGTTGCCGTAGATCGAGGTCGACCGATGCAGCGCCACCGCATCGACGCTCTGTACCTTGCCGAACACCTTGAGTTTGCGCCGGTCCAGCTTGCGCGTCAGGTCGTCACTGATAGCGGTCCAGCTATCGCCCTGATCGTCGGAGCGGAACACCTTCTGCGCCGCAAAGTAGAGGCGCTTGCGGTCGTGAGGACTGATGATCAGCGGGCTGTCCCAGTTCCATTTCAGCGGGTCATCGCCAGGCGCCTCACGCGGCTTGATGTCGACGATCTCTCCGCTGCGCCGATCGTGGCGGACGAGCCCGCCGTGCTGCCATTGGCTGTACACAATGTTGGGGTCTTCCGGATCGATGGCCGGCTCGAAGCCGTCACCGCCGACCGTGCTGAACCATTCCTCGTTGGCAATCCCCGCCGGGCTCTTCGTCCTCGAAGGGCCGCCGAGGGTGTTGTTGTCCTGCGTGCCGCCATAGACGTAATAGAACGGCGTGCCGTTATCGACCGCTACGCGATAGAACTGCGTGATGGGCAGGTTCCCCTTGTGCGTCCAGTTGGTGGCGCAATCGAAGCTCTCATAAATGCCGCCGTCGCACCCGACGAGCAGATAGTTTGTGTCGTCGGGGTCGATGTAAAGCGCGTGATCGTCCACGTGGCGATTCTTGTTCGGCACGCGGGAGAACGACTTGCCCCCGTCGTTCGTCACGTGCATGAACGTGTCGAGCGAATAGACGCGGTCCGGGTTTTTCGGGTCGCAGACCAGTTCGTGGTAATACTGCGGGCTCGACGCGTTGTAGTCGCACATCTTTGCCCACGTCTCGCCGCGATCGAGCGAGCGAAAGAATCCGCCCTCCTTGTCCTGCGCCTCGATGATGGCATAAACAATGTCGGGGTTCGCCGGGCTCACGGCCATGCCGATTCGGCCCTTGTCGCAGGCCGGGATTCCGCTGGTGATCTTCCGCCAGGTCTTGCCGCCGTCGGTTGATTTGTGGATGCCGGACTCGGGCCCGCCGTTGACCAGCGTCCAGACGTGTCGCCGGCGCTGATAGGCCGAGGCATAAAGCACGTCGGGGTTCCGCGGATCGAAGTGGACTTCATTCACGCCCGTATCGTCGCTGATGTGAAGAACGCGCTCCCAGGTTTTTCCGCCGTCAACCGTCTTGTAGAGCCCGCGCTCGCCGCCGCTCTTCCAAAGCGGCCCCTGCGCGGCGACATAGACCACGTCGCTGTCGCGCGGGTCGATGAGAATCTTGCCGATGTGCTCGGACTCCTTGAGGCCGAGGTTCTCCCACGACTTGCCCCCGTCGCGCGTGCGATAGACGCCGTCGCCGAACGAGACGCTCCGCTGGCTGTTGTTCTCGCCGGAGCCGACCCAAACCACGTTCGAGTTGTTCGGGTCCATCGCCAGGCAGCCGATGGAGTACGAGCCCTCCTTGTCGAATACTGGCTCGTAGGTGTTCCCCGCGTTGTCCGTCTTCCACACGCCGCCGGAACAGACGGCCACGAAGTATCGCCCGCGATTGTTCGGGTCCACCGCGAAGTCGCCGACGCGGCCGGACATCATCGCCGGGCCGATACAGCGCAGGGCCAGTCCGCCGAATGTCTCGGAGGTCATGAACTTCGGCTTCTCGTCAGCGCTCGCGTCGGCCGGCTGGCTGGCCGGCGCGGTGGTCGTGCTGATTTGCGGAAGCGCGGCAATGATGCAAAGCGCCAGGAAATGGAGCATGTCGATATCCCTCTTGTTAAACGAACGCGGCTCGCAGCGGTCCACCCACCCCCGCAGGCAGGATAGCTGTCACACAGTATCGGCCCTTGCCCGACCGAATTAAAGACCCGCATAGCCACCGGCCACGAAAAACCCTATCCCAAAGAGATCAATCGTGGTTATCAGACCAGCAGGGCCCCCTGAAGTGCCGGAGCCCGAAGGGCTGAAAGCGAGTCGGCAGCGGCAACACCACCGCGCACACAGCCCGAAGGGCTGAAAGTCAGTAGGCAGTGGCAACGCCACTGTGTACGAAGCCCAATGATTTCTTCGACCCCAACGGGGTCGCATCACTCCCCCGCCAAGAACGTACCCGAGCTCAAGAAACGCGCCCCATCGGCGCGAGCGCGGAGCAAGTTTTTATTCTTGGAGATCAATCCAACCATCGACCCGCGAGGTAGCGCGCGATGTCCCCGGTACCGGCAACTTCAACCGCGAGGCTCAGACCCCAAACCTACAGCCTACAGCCTCGCGCCTCAGGCCCTTTTTCACAAAAAACCACCCAAAACGCGCATCGCCCCAACTCGCGCTCGCCACTTGTGTTGGCACAATCCCCGCGAGGCTTGTGTCACCTTATGTCACCTTCGAAAACGCGCAGCCCCGCCCCATCAGAACCCACGCCGCAAGGCGTGGCCAGAGCGACTCTCGACTCGAAGCGACGCCCAGGAATCGCAGCACCGTCTCTGTACCAGGATTTCTTCTGCCACCGCTTGCGCGATGGGTTCCGATACATGCCCGCTGCCGAACCGCCGTGTGTCACCGTCATTGCATTCCCCGTCGCCCCCTGCGCATCTCAAGCCCCGGCTCTCCCACATTTCGACGTTTCGACTTTTCGACGTTTTCACGAAAAACCACCAAAAAGTCGAACAGCCCCAACACATGCCTGCCGCGCGAGTTGGCACAATCCCCGCGAGGCTTGTGTCACCTTATGTCACCTTCGAATCTGCGCCGAATCCTGGCCACCGAATCCTCCCGCAGCCGCGACGCAATACCCTCCAGAAGGTTATGATTCAATCATGTCTCAAAACAATCCTACGCCCCGGTGCCGATCGGTTCGCCTGCGCAACGTCGAGGCCGCCGACCTCCCCGCCCTGTGCGAGCACCAGCTTGATCCCGAGGCGAATCGCATGGCCGTTGCCAATCCGCGCGACGCCGATGCTTTTCACACTCACTGGACGAAAATCATCAACGACCCGTCCGTCGTCGCCAAAGCCGTCCTCGCCGACGGCTCGATGGTCGGCTATGTCTCGTGTTTCAAAATCGAGGACAAAAAGTTCGTCGGCTACTGGATCGCTCGCGCCCACTGGGGCCGAGGCATCGCCTTCCGGGCCATGGCCCTGCTGCTCGAACAGGTTTCAACCCGGCCGCTTCACGCCCGAATCGCAAGGACCAACGCCGCCTCGCTGCGCGTCCTCGAAAAATGCGGCTTCCAGATCACCGGCTACGAACAAACCCCCGCCACCGAACGCTACCCGGCATGTGAGGAGGCGAATTTGATCATGACATGATTTGGGAATCATACAGACGTACAAAAGACTGAGCAGGAGCCGAGGTTGCTGATCTTGAAATATCAAGTTCACGCGAAAAGGTGTTTGGTATACGGCGTTCCTGAGCTTGGAGGTACCCACGATGGACTCGATCAGTAAAGTTACTCCTGAGTTGTACCTGTTCCTCCCGAAGTTAGCCTCCGTCATCGGAATTGTTTCAATCTGCATGGGCGTACAAATCCAATGCAAAGAAAAGGAATCGAGTCAAATCCTGACTGCGATAACTTCGTCGAGATCAACAGAACGCAGCAACTGGTATCCAGCCGCGAGATTCCTCGGCAGCAAGGCAGCGTCAAATCCTGAATTGCGCGATGGCATTTGGAACGAAGCGAAGGTCAATACACTTGGAATGAAGTTCGTGCGCGTGAAAGCAGGAACCTTTGTCATGGGCCCAGCTTATTATCATCCACTTTCACCGCAGCGTGCTCACAACGTGCACCTAACACAGCCGTTTTACATCTGCGTGACCGAGACGACGAACGAGCAATATGCAGTCCTCGATCCCGACCATAAGCCGAATGCTCGGTTCTCGCCTGATCCTGAATCCCCAGTGGTCGGCCTCAATTGGGAACAGATTCAGAAGTTCTGTAGCAGTCTCTCAGGCCGCGAAGGAGCAGTTTACAGATTACCGACCGAAGCCGAGTGGGAATATGTCTGCCGCGCGGGATCGCCCAGCCCCAATGCATATTGCTTCGGCGACGACGTCGCACAACTATCGAATTATGCATGGCACGGGCGCTCACGACCCTGCGCGTCGCCCGCAGCGCTGCTCAAGCCCAACGCCTGGGGCGTTTATGACATGCATGGCAATGCGCTTGAGCTCGTACAGGACTGGTTTGTCAGTTACGACGCATATGGAGCGAATTCGATGACGGTTGATCCAACCGGACCGAAATCAAGCCTCAATCATACTTTGCGCGGAGGCGAGTGGTTCAGGGAAGATTTGCGCGGTTGTGAATGCGGTTTTCGGATGCCCTGGCCTCTGGTTGCAATCAACTTCGAACCGGGCAGACCACAGCTTCGGGACACAATCGGTTTCAGAATCGTGCGTGAAATCGAGAGTGCGACAAAGGATTAGAGAATCAGGAATCTGCACCGAACACTTCAGCATCGCGATCAACCTGCCGTTGAAGGCCCATCGGGTTCCATGCCGCAAGGCGTGGCCGGGAAACGCATGGCTTTTGACAACGTGCTCGAATCGAAGCATCGTCCAGGTACTGAGATCGCCCCGGCCACCGCTTGCGCGATGGGTTCCGATCCATGCCCGCTGCCGAACCGCCGTGTGTCACCGTCATTGCATTCCCCGTCGCCCCCTGCGCATCTCAAGCCCCGGCTCTCCCACATTTCGACGTTTCGACTTTTCGACGTTTTCACGAAAAACCACCAAAAAGTCGAACAGCCCCAACACATGCCTGCCGCGCGAGTTGGCACAATCCCCGCGAGGCTTGTGTCACCTTATGTCACCTTCGAATCTGCGCCGAATCCTGGCCACCGAATCCTCCCGCAGCCGCGACGCAATACCCTCCAGAAGGTTATGATTCAATCATGTCTCAAAACAATCCTACGCCCCGGTGCCGATCGGTTCGCCTGCGCAACGTCGAGGCCGCCGACCTCCCCGCCCTGTGCGAGCACCAGCTTGATCCCGAGGCGAATCGCATGGCCGTTGCCAATCCGCGCGACGCCGATGCTTTTCACACTCACTGGACGAAAATCATCAACGACCCGTCCGTCGTCGCCAAAGCCGTCCTCGCCGACGGCGAGATGGTCGGCTATGTCTCGTGTTTCAAAATCGAGGACAAAAAGTTCGTCGGCTACTGGATCGCTCGCGCCCACTGGGGCCGAGGCATCGCCTCCCGGGCCATGGCCCTGCTGCTCGAACAAGTTTCGACCCGACCGCTCCACGCCCGAATCGCAAGGACCAACGCCGCCTCGCTGCGCGTCCTCGAAAAATGCGGCTTCCAGATCACCGGCTACGAACAAACCCCCGCCACCGAACGCTACCCGGCATGTGAGGAGGCAATCTTGGTTCTGAAGTAAGACTGGCATTGGTCAGTGCCGTATTGCTCTTTCCAGTCGATACCTCGGCACCCAGAATACGATTAAGCGGCTATGCACACTCAGAATTCGAATCATGAGGAGCGAATGACCCAGGTGAATCGCTTTCATCAGGGAATCCTGGTTTTTTCGACTCTTCTGGGGTCCTGGATAGGAATGCAGGCATTGCACGAATCAGGCCACATGTTCGGGGCATGGCTCACCGGTGGTCGCGTCACAAAGGTTGTGCTAAACCCTTTGACATTCTCTCGAACGGACTTAAATGAAAATCCTCGGCCGCTAGTCGTCGCGTGGGCAGGTCCGGTTGTTGGCGTGTTGGCACCTCTGCTGATCTGGCGAATAGCCGCAAGTACGCGATTGCCCGGTGCATTTGTACTCCGGTTCTTCGCCGGGTTCTGCCTGCTCGCAAACGGTTTGTATCTCGGCATCGGCACTTACAACGGTGTGGGCGATTGCAACGAGCTTCTCAGATATGGTTCGGCTTCATGGCAGTTATGGCTCTTCGGCCTCGCAACTGTCCCGGCCGGGATCTGGTTGTGGCACCGCCAGGGCCCAAACTTCGGCTTCGGCGCGGCGGCAAAGGGAATCGTGAGACATGACGTTACCTACCTCACCGCGACAGCATGCGTTGTTCTGGTGGTTCTTGGATTCGTCGTCGGAGGCAACTAAATAGGCGCTGGAGGATCGAAGTGTCTACCGCCGTCGGGCCTCTCGCCGGTCGTTGCTTCATTACGATCAACATACCCTTGATGGATTCACGGGCTCCAGGCACGGACCTCGGCTTGGGGAATCGGAAATGTATAGTCATCCGGATTGGTCACCCAGACGGGCAATTGGACGGCGGGCATGGGATAGTCCTCCAGGCGGGTGGTCATCGAGCGCGAGCGGCGGCGGCCGCCGTACGAGCGGTGCGACCAGTGGCGCCAGGCGTAGTCCATTGCGTAGGACCTCAGACGATCGACGTCGCGTGGGCGGCAACACTCAGCGTAAGCGCGATTCAACGCCCGGCCGCGCCGACAGGGACATGGAGTTGCAGGGGCGATCTCGCACAAGCGGTGATAGAACGGTTGCAGCGTCACGGCCTTCGGCGACAAGCGCCCCAGGGGCAGCAAGACCGCAACGCAGACCAACAGCAAGATCAGCGCGCAAATCGCGAACTCCAACGCCAGAAGCGGGCCGTCGTTCATCGGAATAATGATATCACGCGCGGAGCTTGGCGGCTTTACGGGCAGGCGATCTGCTGCTGAAGCTCGCCGAGCCGCTCGTCGACCAGCTTCTTCGTCCGGGCTTCGATCGTCAGGTTAAGCTCGCCGTCGGATTCCGGCGATCGAAGATTGAACCACCAATCGGGATACCGAACCGTGACGCCGTCGAGGTATTCAATCTCCGCCTCCGGGTGGGCCGCGGCGACGGACCGCATCGTCTGCTCGGGATCGTCGCAGGCAACGCGCACCTCGCCGGAAGTTCGATACTTCGCCAGCGGCCGAATCAACTCGCTGAGCTTGCGGCCCGACTCGATCAGGAGATTAATGACGCACGCCGCCCCCATCATGGCGTTCTCGCAGAAAGAGGCATCACGGAAGAAGTGCCGCCCGGACAGATCAGCCCCGAATACGGCCTGACGATCAGTCATCGTCTTCTTGATGAAGACATGCCCCACTCGCTCGCGGGCCAGAATGCCGCCTGCTCGCTGAATCTCCTCAATCGCCGCCGAACTGAATCGATGGTCGAAAACGATACAGGCCCCCGGCTCGCGCTCGATGAATCGCCGGGCAATCAAAGCCGACAGCAAATCCGGCGGGACCGGCAGCCCGCGTTCGTCGATGACTTCGCAGCGGTCCGCGTCGCCGTCGAAGCGCAGGCCGAAATCAGCGTGATTCTCCTTGACCGCCTTGCGCAGTTCCGGGGTGACCGAGCCGCTGTACATGCCCGACTCGGCCGGCGCGCCCTCGCGCGGTTCGTTCAGCTTGAGCGTGGTGACGCCCTGAAGATGACCGATGGTCTCGTCGAACCAGTGCCCGCCCACGCCGCCGCCGGCATCGACGACGATCTTCAGCGGCCGTGGAAGCACCGGAGCGCACGGCACCGAACGCAGGATGAAGTCGCGATAGCGCCCGGTCAGATCGAGCGAGGTGAGCAGGGCGTCGACGCCGGTGCGATGCGGGGGAACGCGAACGGCCATATCGCGAATGCTGGACAGGCCCGTCTCCGAGGCGATGGGAAAGGCCTTGGCCGCGCAGATTTTGAAACCGTTGTATTCGGCGGAGTGCCTTCCGCCGGTCACCTGAATGCCGCCGCAGCCGCCGAAGTGAACCACGGCGAAGTAAAGCTGCGGCGTATCGACGACGCCGATGCGCACGACGTCGATGCCGGTGGACTGGATGCCGGCGATGAGCGAGCGCTCCAGTTCTTCACTGTGCGGTCGATTGTCGCGACCGACAACGAGCGAGCGCGTGCTGGGGTTGGCGCGGTCGAATCCGCGCAGGCGACCGTGGAGATATTGGCCGCAGGCGTGACCGATGCGCCACGCCGCGTCATCAGAAAGCGGAAACGGATGAATGCCGAGGATGTCGTGAGGCCTGAAGAGAGACTCGATGACGGCGACGGACTTCGCCCGGCTCTGCGGCGAGGACCCCGAGGGCGGCCGATTTTCATCGTCGTTGAACTGACAACCCGGGCACTTCGGGTAATGCGCGTGGCGGCGGCCGCGACAGATCGCATTGGACAGCTTGATCTGCTCCTCCCCGGGGCAATATCGATAATAGTCCACCGGTGGTTGGGCGCCGCTCATGGGGCACCATCTTACACCGCGAGTGGTTCCGAGACCATGAATAACGGGACGATTCGCCTCGCCGGCCACGGCTCAAGGCGCATGTGCGCGACCCGTCTCGCATTCCCGCTTATTTTGCGACAACGCCGTGTCCCGGCTAATATTCACTGAAGATTCCGCTTGTTTGCCAGACTCTCTCGCGATTTCACATCTGCTTTTCTCGGAGGTTCGACACCATGACGCAAGCTGTGAATGACTCAAAAACTCCCGAATCCGCGAAATACCCACCGCCTGAGGCCTTTGCCAAACAGGCCCACATCAAGAGCATGGACGAGTACCGCCGGCTCTACGATCAATCCATTAAGGATCCCGAAGCGTTCTGGGCCGAAGCGGCGGGCGCCTCGCACTTCTTCAAGAAGTGGGATCGCGTCCTGAAGTGGGAACCGCCTTTTGCACAGTGGTTCGTAGGGGGAACAACCAACGTCGCCTACAACTGCCTCGATCTGCAGATCGAGCGCGGCCGCGGCGATCACCCGGCCATCCTCTGGGAGGGTGAGCCGTGCGACGAGAAGGGCCGGCCCCGCGAAGTGCGCACGTACACTTACCGCGAGTTGCTGCGAGAGGTGAGCCGTTTCGCCAACGGTCTCAAGTCGCTCGGCGTCAAGAAGGGCGACCGGGTGACCATCTACATGCCGATGATCCCTGAGCTGCCGATCGCGCTCCTGGCGTGCGCCCGGATCGGCGCGCCGCATTCCGTGATCTTCGGCGGATTCTCCTCGCAGGCGATCGTCGATCGTCTGACCGACGCGGAATCACATTACATCATCACCGCCGACGGCGGCTGGCGGCGCGGGGCGATCGTCCCGCTCAAGGCCAACACCGACGAAGCCTGCGCCATGACCGACCTGGTCAAGAAGGTCGTCGTCTGTAAGAGATGCAACAACGATATCTCCATGAAGCCCGGCCGCGACGTCTGGTGGGACGACGTCGTCAAGAACGCATCCGACACATGTCCGGCCGAGCCGCTCGATGCCGAGCACATGCTCTTCCTTCTCTACACCAGCGGCAGCACCGGCAAGCCCAAGGGCATCCTGCACACCACCGCCGGGTACATGGTTTACACAGCCTACACCGCGAAGATGATCTTCGATCTGAAGCCGGACGACATTTACTGGTGCACGGCCGACGTCGGCTGGATCACCGGCCACAGCTACATCATTTACGGCCCGCTTCAAAACGGCGTCACTACCGTCATGTACGAGGGCGCGCCGAATCATCCCGAGTGGGATCGCTTCTGGGCCGTCATCGCCCGACACAAGGTCACGAAGTTCTACACCGCGCCGACCGCGATCCGCGCGTTCATGAAGCAGGGCGCCGAGTTCCCGAAGCGGCATAATCTGTCCTCACTCAAGCTGCTCGGCACCGTCGGCGAGCCGATCAACCCGGCCGCTTGGGAATGGTACAACAGCCACATCGGCGGCGGCCGGTGCCCGATCGTTGACACCTGGTGGCAGACGGAAACCGGTGGCGTGCTCATCACGCCGCTGCCCGGCGCGACGCCGACCAAGCCCGGCTCGGCGACGTTACCGCTCTTCGGAATCGACCCGGCCATCATGACCAAGGAAGGCGGCCAGCAGAAAGGCGCGGCCAGCGGGCTGCTCGTCATCCGCAAGCCGTGGCCGGGCATGCTCCGCGGCATTTACGGCGATGAGGAGCGTTACAAGAAACAGTATTGGTCCGACTTCCCGGGCTTCTATTTCACAGGTGACGGCGCACGACGTGACGAGGACGGCTACTACTGGATCACCGGCCGCGTCGATGATGTCATCAAAGTATCGGGGCATCGACTCGGGACCGCGGAAGTGGAGTCGGCGCTGGTGTCTCACCCGAAGATCGCCGAGGCGGCCGTCGTCGGGTTCCCCGATGATCTCACAGGCGAGGCCATTGCCGCCTTTGTCATTGTTCGGCAGGGCGTCGTGCCGGATAACGATCTCGAAGCAGAACTGAAAAAGCACGTCGCAGGACAGGTGGGGGCCCTCGCGAGGCCGAAGACCATCCGGTTTGCGGATGCCCTTCCGAAGACGCGCAGTGGAAAAATCATGCGGCGACTTTTACGGGAGTTGGCAACCAAGGGCCGCGTAGAGGGCGATACGACCACGCTGGAGGACTTTTCAACCATCGCAACGTCGAACACTGACGAGGGATAAGCCCTTCTCTACCGGGCGAATTGTGGTATAATGCCGAGCGTTCATGACGGGTCTGATAACCCGTAGCAATGACGACCGGCAATTGGGCACCGGCGATCGGCTGTTCGGTTCAGCGACCCACCCGACAGGGGGTCGCAATCGAGTGGAACATGCATCACTCGCAAGTCTCGCGGCGCGGCGTGACTTGCGATGACAGAAAATAGGCCGATCGAGTATCTCGGTTCCCATTGATTGTTGATGTCAAGATACCTCGCCTCTGAATCAGGCAGGGCCCAATCGCGCCGCATAGATTAAGGGATTGAGATCATGGCGATGGAATCAGCCTGCAAATTGGAAGTCGGAAGGGAGCATTACGAGGGCCGCGTCCGTATGTCGGGCGACCACATCGACTTTGCGGGCTCGACCAAATTCCGCTTTCGAATCAGCGAAATGCGCGACCCGGACCGCTCCGAGCAGAGCATCGTCTTCAACTTTCACGGCAATCCCGTGAACATTGAGCTGTCCAGCCTTCGCGCCGCGGAGAACTGGATCGCCTACATCCTGCATCCTCAGACACTCGCGGACAAGCTGGGGGTCAAGGAAGGCCAGACCATCCGCGTCATGAATCTTGAGGACGAAGACCTTTTGACCTCTCTCCAGAGCAAGAACACCAAGATGGCTTCTCGTGCCACGTCGCGCTGCGATCTGGTCATGCTCGGCGTCGAGCGATCGGCGGAGCTTCGCCAGCTCGAGGACATCAGCGAATCGCTCCGGCCCAAGGGCGCCATCTGGGTCGTCCTCCCGAAGACGGGTCGCCTCGTCACCAAGGCCAACGTCTCCGCCGCCGCGCGAGAGGCCGGTCTGAACCAGGTCGATGTCGTCGATTACTCCGAGACAATGTCCGCCTTCAAGATCGTCCGCCCCAGCGCCCCCAAGAAGCGCTCCGGCGGTAACGGCAACGGTCACGATGCCGCCACGCGTCAGGCCGCGGCGAGCTAGGCTTCTTTTTCATCGCAATCCTGTCGTACAATGACCGCTGCGGTGTTGCTCACCAGCTCGGCCGTTCAAGCGTGCGCGGAAGTTGGCATGCCTCTTTGCGAATAATGGGTTCGGTCCGGGGAAGAAAGGGGAACTTCGCATGACCGTCGAGAATGCGCTGACGCGATTCTCCAATCGGGTGCAGGACTACATTCGCTATCGGCCGGGCTATCCGCAGGCGGTGATGGATTGCCTTCGCGATGAGTTCGGCCTTCGGCCGCAGCTGGTCGTCGCCGACATCGGCAGCGGAACCGGCATTTCGGCGGGCCTACTACTGGATAACGGTCATCGGGTGATCGCGGTCGAGCCGAACGCGGACATGCGCGCCGCGGCGGAATCGCAGTGCGGATCGAACGGCCTCTTTCAAAGCGTGGCGGCGCCGGCGGAAGCGACGACCCTGCCGGATGCGAGCGTTGACTGGATCGTCGCCGCCCAGGCATTCCACTGGTTTGACGTTGAGAAGTGTCGGGTCGAGTTTCGCCGGATTCTGAAACACGGCGGCTTCGTCGCGCTGTTGTGGAACGACCGCAGAAACGACACACCTTTTCTCGAGGGATACGTCGCGCTTCTGAAAGAATACGCCATCGACTACGAGGCGATCGACCATCGCCACGCGGAAAGCGACGGCCGAATCGAGCGGCTCTTTGCTCCGCGCGAGCCTGTTCGGCGAGTCTTCGCGAATCATCAGGACTTTGACTTTGACGGGCTTCGCGGTCGAGTGCTCTCGTCGTCGTACATGCCGACGGCGGAGCATCCTAGGTTCAATGAAATGATCCAAGCACTACGCGATCTCTATGGCCGGCATCAGACGGGCGACCGCGTTCGGTTTGCCTATGACACCAAATTGTTCGTCGGGCCGGCGGGCGACTGAGTCCGCGGATCACTCGCCGATATCGTCGCTGCTCGCCGTCTTGCGCGGTTTGTCCGGCGATTGAGCATCGTCGCCGGTTGAGGCTTCAGGGGATGCTTCGGAAGGCGGTGGAGCGGACTCATGCTGTGCGCCGGATTCCAACAGGCTCTTGCGCTGTGTCAGATCGACGACCTTGCCGGCAACGGCAATCGGGACACGAGCCGACGGGCTGAAGGTCCGGCCAGCCGTGCGGATGCCGACGAATCGACCGATGAGGTGCTCGGGGTTTTCATCGACCGATCGCGGAATGTCGACATAGGCGACGGTCGAGTCCGTCGCGGGATCGACCAGCCTGAATCTGCGATTTTCGGGACCAAATGCCAGGCTCCGCCGGAGCTCACCCTCAAGGTCGTAGGTTTCGAGAATGGCCTCAGTTCGCTTTCGCATGATGCGCATGCGTTCGGCGTCCATGCCTGCGCGGTACTGTGCGAGGTCGTTCTCGATCGGCTTGAGGGCCACGTGTTCGTCGCGAAGCGACATACGATTCTTGAGCTGGCGCACGCGAATCTTTGCCACTTCCGCCGGAATGTACTCCGTTTTCTGAGCGGCGATCTCCTCGTAGCGCTTAACGAGTGAAGTCGCGTCCTGCTCCTCGAGCGGCTTGCTCAGCAGACTGACGAGCTCGCTTTCGCACATGGCCAGCATGGCCTCATATCGAGCGGAGCCGGGCTCAACCTTTCCAGCCGGAGCGGCGGTCTGCTTCGACGGAACCGGTTCAAGGACCGGCTTCTTGGAGTCCGTCGCGAGCTTCGATGCCGTCGGCTTGGCTCCGGCGCCGGCCGGCGTCTTTGTTCCATCGACGGACGCGGGCTTGGTGGCGCCGGATGCATCCGGTGTCGTGCCACTGGCATCGGATGCCTGAGTAAGACTGGGGTCCTTTCCGGCTGCGTCCCCGGCGGCTTCGTCAAGCGGCGGGGGAATCGTGACGGAATCCGGCGATGCGCCCTGGGCGACCTGATCACCGGTGGGAGACGGCTCCAACGGATCCAGCTTTGCATCCGCGGCCTTGGCGGGATCCGGCGTCTCGGTCTTGGCGGACGACGCATCGGCGATTGGCTCGGCCGGCGCGGGCTGCGGGCTGTTCGAAAGATATCGTTCCACCATGCCGGTCGTAAGCTTGGCCTCTACGGGCTTTACATATTGCTTGGAAATGTAGAGGGTCGCGCCGGGCGGAGGTGCGATTTTGAAGAACCCCTGAGCCTCGCCGAGAATCTCGACGGTCGCGCCCTTGTTCAGCACAACCTGTGTCGCGCTCTTCCGCTGCTCGATCGCGCTGCCTGCACGAACGTAGACCTTGTCCTGCTTGACCGTGCCGACCTTGTCGCCGGGCTTGCGCTCCACCATCGCCATGTCGATGTAGCTGAAACTGTTCTGGGGAGGAGTGATCTGATACCAGCCGAACTTGTCACCGAGAACGAGAATGCGATCGCCGGCGTTCAGCTTCATGGTCGGGTACCAATTGGCGCCCGCCCCGCTGCGAACGTAGACGTTGGAACCGCTGACCTCTCCTTCCCAGGGAAATCCAGGCGTCTGGCCGACGACCTGGGCGGCCGAAATGAGCAGAATTCCAGTGACCGAAATTGCGATAAGTTTCGCAGCTGCCGAAGGCATGATTCAACCTCCCTGTTAGCCCCCGCCGCGATGCGCGAGGCGATCCATTCACGGTGATATTCAGTGGAAAAAGGTATTTCCCGGCACCCCAAATGTCAATCCGGCGGGGTGCATTTGGTGCAAACAATTGTCTCTGCAACCGCGGCTGGCGGCTTGTCAGCCTTATCCTCAAGAGCGCACAGGCGGTTCGCGGCGACCTTTCCGTGTGAATTCCCCGGTTCATTCAATTCTTGACAATGCCCCCCCCCAGCCGTATGAATCCTTCCGGCGATTCGGTCCGTGAGCGCTTTGTGGATGAAGCAGGCCGGTCCGCCGACCCCCCTCGCATGGGTCAGTCGTCCGGCTTATCCACCGATTTGCCCGGAAAACTGAGTCCGGTCCTAACCATCAATCGGGAATTGTTGTCTCTTGCAAGGAGTATTTGCGATGAAGCGAGCCGCAGGGCTAGTCGGAATGTGTCTGGTATGGGTGCAGGTTGTCGGCTGTGGTCCGAAGACCCCGACCGCGAGGGTCGCTTTCAGCCAGTTGATTGAACCGAAGTCGCCCCTCAGCTCCCAGTACATGCAGATCGCGGTGATGAACGCCAATATGGAAGGCAGCAGCGACGAAGTCGACCAGTCGAAATGGGCGGGCATGACCGCCGACATGATGCAGCACTATCTCGAGCAGGCCTCGGAAAAGTACAACATTCCCATCAAGCTGGTCGATCGCGAGCACCTGAAGATCGCCATGGGCGAAAAGGACCTCGCCGCGGCGGGCATTACCGACAGCGGTGACGAAGTGGCCGCATCGCAGGTGAAAGGCGCCAGCGCCATTCTGACCAGCAAGGTCACGGTCAAGATTGACAAGCAGGTCGGCAAAAAGCGGACGATCGATGCCATGAGCGTCATCGGCGGCGGATGGTCTCACGGCGGCTTCGGCGGCGGCAGCGTCGATACCGAAGAGGTCGACGAGGAGGCCCGCAACATCACCGTCACCTGCCAGTTCCAGCTCAAGGATCCCGCGACGAACGACATCGTCGTGTCGCATAACGCCATGCCTTCGCAGGAATACGCCAAAACGTCGTCGAGCTTCTTCTTCGGCTCCAGCAAGACCGAGGCCGACATGACCCCGCGCGACAAGGTCATCGGGGCGATGATCGAGAAGCACGCCCAGGACTTTCTCGCCAAGTTCGTGCCGATTGAGACCTTCGCCGAAGTCACGGTCGAGCCGTCCAAGAATGAGAACAGCATCGCCGGCGTTCGGGCCTTGGTGATGGACGAATATGAGTCAGCCCTGGCCAAGTTCAAGGCCGCGATCAGCGAGGACCAGAACGACGACGAGTCGCTTTTCGGCGCCGGCGTGGCCTGCGAGAAGCTCAAGCGCTATGACGAGGCAAGAAAGTACTACAAGCTGGCCCAGTCGCTGGACACCGAAAACGTGAATTACAACGCCGCCGTCGCGCGCATCGGCCGCATGGGCTGATGATGCATGCATCATGTGAAAGAGTCGAGGCAGTCAACATACTGGAGGAAATACAATGACATCACCGAGAAAACACGTCCTGCTGTTCGCCGCCATGGCGATGGCGATTCCGACCATCGCGTTCGCGCAGGACGCGCAGAAGGACGCCCAGAACAAGCTGCTCGCCAAGCGCGCCGCCGAGGCGGATGCCTATCGCAAGCTCGGCGAGACGATTCAGGGCTTGCAGATCACCTCGGAAACCTATGTCCGCGATTTCGTCGCGGAGTCGGACACGATCCGCACGGAGTTTGACGGTTTCGTTCGCGGTGTGCGCTTCGGCAAGCCGCAGTGGGACTCCGAAGGGGTCTGCATGATCGACGCCGAAGTAACGGTCGCCAAGGTCATCGAAGAGCTCAAGTCGATCCACAAGCGACACTACAAGGGAAACACGCTGAAGGGCTCGGACTTCGAGCAGATCACCCGCCACGTGCAGAAGAGCGTGATCAAGGCTGTCGGCATGGGCGCTCCGCGTCCTGACCTTCCTCCTGACGTGCCCGGCGGTGACATTGCCATGCCCACCGGCATCACCGCTCCGGACCCGGTCATTCCCGATTTGTGGAAGGCTGTCCCCGCGCAGGAGAGGTTGATGGCCCAGCGCGCCGCCGAAGTGGATGCCAAGCGCAAGCTGCTGGAGCGCATCAAGGGCCTTCGCGTTAACAGCGAAACCCGCGTGCGCGACTTCGTGGCCGAGTCCGATGTGATCGACACCGAGGCCCAGGGCACCCTGGTCGGTTCGCAGATTGTCGGCAGGCCCTATTTTCACGATGACGATCTCATCGTCGAAGTCACCGTGCAGGTTCCGATCGAGTCGGTCATCACCACCATCAAGACCCTCCACAAGCGGCACTACAAGGGCGACCGCGTGACCGGCATGGACATCGAGAACATCACCCAGACGCTCAAGAGCCAGACCTTCGAAGCCGTCGGCATGGGTGTCCCCCGGCCGCAGGCCATCAAGGTTGTTGTGGCCTCCACGAAGATGGACATCCCGGATTGGGCGGCGATGCCCATTCGCGCTGAAGGCAACGGTGTCCCTCCCGGCGACAAGGCCGGCACGCCGCAGGGCAAGCTGATGGCGGCACGCGCTGCCGAGCTGGACGCCAAGCGCCGCCTCGCCGAAGAGGTCATGGGCTTCCAGATCGACTCCAGCACCACGGTGCGCGACTTCGTCACCGAGCGCGACGAGATCAACACCCAATTGATGGGCTATATTCAGGGTGCCTATGTGAAGTCGACCAAGTACGACAGCGAGGGCACGGCGACCGTCGTCGTGGAGATGCCCGCCATGCAGATTTGGGAGATCATTCACACCTACATCCGCGTCAAGCGAATGTAATCATCTGAAATCAACGGCCCGCGCCGACGACAATGATTCGTCGGCGCGGACCGCCATTATGAAAGGATTCAATATGCTCAGGAAAATGCTCAGCGTCATGTTTGTCTTCGCGGCCGCGTACGTCGTCACCGGCTGTGCCGAGAATGAGTACAAGACCACGCAGGAGACCCAGTCGCAGACTGAGTCCGAGCCGCGCGACGTCGATCAGGGCACCATGATCGTCGAGTAAGCGACTTTACGGCATGTACAAAGTTCATTCCTTCAAATACCACAAGCCCGGGGCGGCGACGCTCCGGGCTTCTCTATTTTCCATGTCTTCCCTTTTTCGATTCGCCCGAATCGCGCTCCTGGTTGCCGCGGTACTTTCCGCATCGACATCGGCCTTCGCCTGCCGCAACGATCAGGCGATCATCGACCGCCACCAGGAGGCCCTCGACCAGGACGACGAGTAAGCTGAATTCGTCCGGCCCACTTTTCTCCGGCGTAGCCACCGTCAACCGATCCACCAAACGCTTGAATCGCGCAGTGCCGCCATGTTATTCTGGATCAGTGGCGTTCATGGGTCGTCGCCCCGTTCGCTGACGACAATCGCCTCCCTGCCAGATGTCCCCGCGAGCAATACAGATGATGAACCATCCGACATGTACGGCCCGATGCCTTATGTCCATCATCTCGGTCCTGGCGATGGCTTCAGCGAGCCTGGTCAGGCCCGCCCCAGCGCCTGGCGCTCAGCTTGACGCCGTCTGGATCGGCGCGACTGATAGTTGGAACATTGCTGGAAACTGGAGCCCTGCAACGGTTCCCAACAACAACGCGACAAACACATTCAACGTGCTCATCGACAACGGTGATGTCGGAACGTTGTCCATCGTTACTCTTAATCTCACCGCCACCGTTGACAACCTGACCGTTGATGCGGGCGACACGCTCATGATTGCCAACACGCGCTCCCTCACCGTTAGCGGTGCCGCCGGCGCCGGATCAATTCTCAACAGCGGCTTGGTTCTGCTTCAGAGTTCCGGAACCCTCACCACACTCTTCGCGGCCACCGGCCCGGTTGCCCTTTCCGGCGGCGGGACCATCCAGATGTCGAACAACACGAACAATCGCCTCGTCGGCTCTACCGGCGGCTCATTCATTAACCTCGACAATTTGATTCACGGCGCAGGCCAGATCGGCGGCGGAGCAACGGACTTTACCAACGCCGCGACGATACTGGCGGACGAGCCGCTCGGCATCATTATTGACCCGGCCGCCAATCCTTTCGTGAACACCGGCGTCCTCCGCGCCATCAACGGCTCGACCCTCCGTCTTCAGGTAGGCTCATTCACCAATGACGGTGGATTGATCGAAGCACTGAGTGCCTCCGTCGTCGACCTTTCAACCGCGACGATCTCCGGCGGCACGATTTCAACTTCGGGTACCGGCGTAATCCGAGCCGTCGCAAGCACCAGCAACCTTTTCGCCCAGGGGGCGACGCCGGTGACGAATCTCGGCAAAATTGAGATCCCCAATGGGGCGAACATCCGGCTTACGGGAACCACCTTTCAAAACCAGAACATTATCTCGATCCTGTCAACAGGATTCACGACCGATCTTCGAGCCGAAGCGACCGCCGTGAACCTGACCGGCGGAGGCGAGGTCATCATGGGCAACCACGCGAACAATCGCATCACTGGCGTGAGCGGCGGGTCGCTCGTCAATGTGGATAACACGATTCGCGGTGCAGGACAGATTTGCGCTAACACAATGGACATAACCAATCAAGGGGAAATGATTGCGGACCAGCCGAACGTGCTCACGATCGACCCGCTGGCGACGTTTACCAACGCCGGAACCCTTGCGGCACAAAACGGCGGCGCCTTGAGACTAAGCAACGGAATCTTCAAGAATGAAAACGGAGCCATACAGTCACGCGCCGGTTCACTCATCGAATTGAGCGGAGTGACCATCAGCGGCGGAACGCTTCAGGCCATTGATGATGGTGAGGTGCGCGCGATCGCCAACTCAAGCCTGAACGGTGACGTAAGCCCGCTCTCTATGGATTGTCCAATCGATGTGATTAACGGCGTTGACCTCATCCTTCGCGGATCAATCGTCAACAGCAGATCGGTGAATCTAAATGCCGACGGCTCGTTCACGGATGTTCAAGCCGCTGACGGCGTGGTGACGCTCAGCGGCGGCGGATTTATCAACATGGCCAACTCGAGCGCTGCCCGAATCATTGGCGTTTCAGGCGGCTCTCTGATCAACGTGGACAACACGATCCGCGGCTCCGGCACCATCGGCTCCGGCACGTTGAACATGACCAATCAGGGAGTGATCGTCGCGGATCAGCCGGTCGCGCTCACCATTGATCCGGCGGCAAACCCCTTCGTCAACACCGGCGTTCTGCGTACGACCAGCGGCGGCACCTTGAGTCTCGTCAACGGTACGTTTGACAATCTGGGCGGCCTGATCGAGGCGCAAAACGCCTCCCTCGTCACGCTGAATGCTGCCGTCGTCAGCGGCGGACAGTTGGATACCATCGGCTCCGGCGTGATACGCGCAGTCTCCTCGGCCACCTTCGACGGCACCGTCAATGTTCCCACCAACCTCGGGATGATCGAACTCCAGAACGATGCCGACGTCATTTTCCTCGGCGCATTGAACAACGCAGGCACGATCCACATGGCCTCCACCGCCTCTGTCACGGACTTCGAGCTTCACGACGGCCCCGTCATTCTCACTGCCGGCGGCCAGGTCACCATGTCCAACCTTTCGACCAATCGCATCTTCGGCGTAGCAGGCGGTTCACTGGTCAACGTCAATAACACCATCTCCGGCTCCGGCAACATCGGCCTCGGAATCACGCCGATCACGAATCTCGGAACGATCATCGCCAATCAATCCGTCGCCCTCGGCGTGAATCCCGACGGCGCCATCGGCCTCACCAACCAGGGGACGTTAAAAGCGACGAATGCCGCCACCATGACCATCGGCGCCGGGCCGTTCTCCACCTCCGGCAATGTCATCGTCGATGCCGGTGCAACCATCTCTCGAACCGGCGCCTTCACCCAGACGGCAGGCTCGACGATCGTCCACGGCTCCCTCAGTGCCACCGGCCCCATCCAGATTCAGGACGGAACGCTATCGGGCAGCGGCACCATCACGGGCAGTGTCACCGTCGGCGGCACGACGGCGCCCGGCACATCCGCCGGTCAGCTCAACATCAGCGGGACGTACACGCAGCAATCGACGGGAACGCTTGCGATCGAGATCGGCGGACCAACGCCCGGCTCGCAGCATGACCAGCTCGCCGTCAGCGGCGCCGCAACCCTCGACGGTACGCTGAGCGTCGAATTCATCGACGGCTACACACCCTCGATTGGCCAGTCCTTCACCGTCATGACCTACTCCTCGCGATCGGGCACATTCGCAATCGTCGCCGTTCCATGCCCAGCCGGTTTCGGTGTTGCCGTAAACGTCCTGGCGACATCGGTGCGCGTTGATATCGTCGCGCCCACCAACAATCTCGGCGACATGAACTGCGACTGCGCGGTCAGCTTTGACGACGTGCAGCCCTTCGCCCTGTCCCTGATCGACGCCGCCGCCTATGCGGGGCAGCAGCCGCTTTGCTCGATCAGCAACGCAGATATAAACATGGATACACAGATTGACGGCGGCGACATTGCGTGGTTTGTCGAATTGCTCCTGCCGTAGCCGCCATGGAACGACATGTCGAATTCTCACTTCGGTAGTGCCTATTCATCTGGCAGTTGACTTTTGGCAAATTGGTAGTATCTTATTCTGACTTGTCATTCTTGGAGATGACTGCCATGCGGCGGATATTCGACAATTCGGCCCACCTCCTTATGCCGGCTATTCGGCTTGTGGGCTCGGTCCGCGCCTTTTGCTGTATGGCCAGCCGCGTCTCCTAACCGGATCGCCTTTTCTCCCCCACACAATTATTAATGATTCGTTTGGGCAATGGTGCCCGTTTGTCGATTCCGCTTGTCGCCTGTTTGGGGCGCTCGCGGGTGATTCGTTCCCATTATCCGGGTGGTTTGCCCGGCTAGATTGAATGTCATGAAGAAGCAGGATGTCATTCAGACCGCGCGGGTCGTTCCGCCGGAGGACATTCGGGTCGGTGACTACGTCGTCGTGATGCACGTCGTCATGGAGCACCTGATGGACTCGTGTGTCGTCGAATCGTGGAAGGGCATTGAGCAGGTTCGCATGCTGTGGATGCCCTGGGAAGATTCCGCGCCGATGAAGGTCGCGGAAGTCTGCCTGCCGTTTGTGCTGGTCAAGAAGCCTGATCGCAAGCACGTCCTGTTGGACACGCGGCGATACCGGTTGGCCCGCATTCCCGGCGGCTTCGGACGCGCTGCCTTCCGAAAGCTGCAGGAGGCAGGCGTCTCAACGAAGTAATGCCCCGCGTCGTTGCGATAGTCCGTTTTCCGCCCTGGGGGCCGTACATACGGCCCCCAAGGGTGGTGCGGACGGCCCGCAATCAGCAGACGGCATTAGGGTAAAAGATTGCTCGCACGCCCGGCGAGCACGAAGCGAGCGAACGAGAGTATCATTAAACTGTTCAGTAGGCTCCTTGAGGACGGATCGCGTGAACGCATCTTCCAGCCAGTCGAACATCATCGAACTCCTTCACCGCATGCACGATGCCGAGGCGTCCGACCTCCACCTCGTTCCCGGCTATCGTCCCATGTACCGGGTACACGGCGACCTGCGCCCCGCGGGTGAGACGATTCTCGCGCCCGGTAGCGCGCTGGAGGCCGTCCGAGCCGTTTCAACCTCTGAAACAGCGGATCGGCTGGGCAAAACCAACGATCTCGATTTCGCGCTTTCGCTGCCCGGTCCGAGCGGCGTTTCGCGGTTCCGCGTCAATGTGTTCGCCAGTCGCGGCGACTTCGGCGTTTGTTTCCGCGCCATTCCCGAGAGGATTCCGGCGCTCGGCGAGCTCGGCTTCCCCATCGAGCTGGCCGAAAAAATCACCCGACTCAACAACGGCCTGGTCCTCGTGACCGGCATCACCGGCAGCGGCAAGACGACGACGCTCGCGGCGCTGATTCAGATGATCAACGCCCGCGGCGGCTCGCGCATCATCACCATCGAGGAGCCCATTGAGTACATCTATCCGCAGACCGAAGGAAGCGTGGTGACACAGCGCGAAGTCGGGGCGGACATAGCCAGCTTCTTCGACGGGCTCCGTTACGGACTCCGACAGGACCCGGACGTGCTGCTCGTCGGCGAAATCCGAGACCGTGAGACCGCGCAGCTCGCCCTTTCCGCGGCCGAGACAGGCCATCTGATCTTTGCCACCATGCACACCACCGACGCCAAAGGCGCGGTGACGCGGCTTGTTGACTTGTTCCCCCCGGAACAGCACGACGACATTCGCACGCAGCTTTCCATGAGCCTGGGGTATGTGGTCGCGCAGCATCTTTTGCAGACGGGCACGGGGGGGCGGCGCGTGCTGGCGATGGAAGTGATGTACGCCAACTTCTCGGTCCGCAGCGCCATCCGCCAGTGGAAAATCAAGAACATAGAGTCCGCCATTCAAAGCGGCCGAAAGGACGGCATGTTTACCCTGGACGCCGACCTACGCCGCCTCGTCACCGCGAACCAATTGCCCATCGAGGTGGCCCGCACATTCGCCAAGGACCCGGAAGAATTCGGGGCGTAACGTGGCCGCACTCGATTGCGACTCTCATTTGTATTTTTGAGTCAAACTACGGCAGACATTTCCCGGTTAACGCTCCAACGCTCATAACCGTGGCAACGCCCCCAAGTCGTGTCGGATACGACATCCGGGAAAAGAAATTCTCGGGGGCGGGCCAGGTTGTTCGATGCCCCCTACGACACGGAGGCGGGTTGTGTCCGAACTCCGATCTGGACCAGGTTATCATTCGTCGAGCGGGTGATCGATGAAGCGGTGAATCGATCCTTCTTGGGAATTATGCGACGGAAACAAGTCTTCACCTTGTTCGTCATGTCTTCTTTCATGACGGCGAACAGGTTCGCGTGAATACCACCTTGCAAACGTGAAACACGAAGCACGGGGACAGGGGCTGCCTGGGTTCGGTGCTCGATTCTCAGCAGCGCGGGCTGTTGAAAAATGCCCAGTGTTCGCGTGAGCCATGTCCAGCACGCCAACCCCAGAAGACCACCACCCCGAAGCCAGAGTGCAGGGCGAGACAGTTTCGCATCATTGCTGATCCGTTTGTACAAGTCGCGGGCCGACGCACGAGTCGCACGCGTCGGTCCCATGAGCATGGCAGGGACAAGCGTCGGCAGCGCCTCGCGGACACCGTTCCAGAGCCGCTCTGCCCGTGCACGGAGCAGGGGCGACGCCGAATCGCGGAGGCTGATGTAACCCTCAAACCAGGCGCCGACGAGGCGCACCATCGATGGGCCAAGTGTCTGGAACTCCCTGCGATATAGCTCACGCTGAAGCCCCTCAAGTTGCGGTGCCGTGAAGTTCGCGTGTTTGAAGTGCATCGCAAATCCATCCCATCGGCGGAGATCGGGCGCGCTCTGATACTTTGGAAGGTAACGATCCTCAGCCAGGACTTGCGCGTGAAATGGCGTCCCCGGGAAGGCGAAGTAAATGAGAATCTGAGTCATGGCAGGACGAAGCTGCATGAGCCGTCCGAATTCGAGCATGACCTGTTTGCGATCCTGATAGGGGAATCCGATGATCATGGACGACAGCACCGAAACACCGCGCGATCGCAGTGAGTCGTAAATTTCCTCGACGGGCCTTCCCTTGAGCTTGCCGAATCCTGACTCAACGCCCTCAAAGCCGGTCCAGATCGTGTCGAAGCCCATCTCGGCGATTTCGTCGGGCGTGAACTGCGAGAGGCCGCGTATGCTGCCGAACCCCATCAGACTCAGGGGCTCGCCTCCGGCGCGCACACATTCCAGGAATTCGCGGGCCCGTTCTTCGAACAGGAAGAAGTCCTCGTCGATGAAGATAAACCCTCGGAGGTCATCGCCCTTTTCTTTCGCGGTGCGCTGCATGGCCCGCAGTGCTTCGTAGATGTCACGACCGGACTTGAGGAAGGGGACGTACTTCCGCTTGAAGAAATGCGATGTACAACAGAAGTCGCAACCATTCGGACATCCCAGGCCCGCCGTCAGGTGGCCGACCACGTTAGACGGCTGAAATGAGAAAACTCGCACCGCCGGGATAGGCGCATATGGATGCGACACCGGCTGATCGCCCTCCTCGCCCAGCAGACGACGCATGAAGCCGATCCCCTCTTCGCGGCAGATTTGGTCGCAGTAGGGCCTTAGCAAGTCGTCCGGGAGAACCGTTCCATATCCGCCCAGGATGATACGCGTGTTCGGCGCATGCTTGCGGATCAACGCTACCATCCGCCGCGCCTTGTGGAAGGTGGCCACGACGAAATTGATGCCCACATAGTCGTAGCCATGGGTTTTCAACTCGCGAACGAATTCCCGTTCCGACGGATAGTGCAACACGGTCGATGGCGCCGCGATGTTTTCAGCGATGTAGTCGATCGCCCAACAACGAATGACTTGGCGAAAGCTGAAAAGCCCCTGCGCCCGGGTGACCTGGGCATTGAACAGTTCAGCGCCGACGGAGTCTCCCTCGCCCGGCCCGCCGAAAGGGCGACAGACGGTTGAGAGCAAAACTTTTGCCATAATAATACTCGCCAAACAAGATAAACACCGATCGCAATCGGATCAGCCGACCGTCTAAATAGCGCGAGTAGAACGCTCCCACTCGATCGCAACCACCGGAAGGAGGGACAGGAAGGCCGCTGTGGGCCGGGATCATCTTATATCTAGATGGCAATGTCAAGAATTGGCCCCACCTCGGAGCTGATGCGGGTTCCGATGCGCCGTCTCTCGCCACCAAGACCGCGGATGAGAGACCGTCTGCAGAGACAGAATTCCCCAGCCTGCGTTCTTATGCCCTTCGTTCGGGCACCAGATTTCCGAGTCAGCAACGAGGGCTCATTCACAGGCTGCGGAATTTGTTGGTGGACAGCCAGACGAGTCAGCGATCGTCACGTCGTGCCGAAGAGCAGGTCCTTGCGAAATGACTGTGCGAAAATCCCGTGCAATCGGGCGAGGACGTAGTTGCCGTAGAAGTAGAACGCCATCACGACGCCCCACGCCACCAGGGCCAGGGCGACCTGAACGATGTTGCCCTGGCCGGCCCCTTTCATCATCTCGCCGATCTGCGGGATGAACCAGTCGAAGACGATCGCCAGAAAAGCGGAGGCGAACAGAATGCCATAGACCGACAGAAGCAATACAAGGAAGATGTAGTGCACGTGCGTACGGCCGATGGACTTGATCACCTTCATCGGGTTGATCGCCTGCACGACCGACCCAAGCCCGAAACCGAGGAGGTTCATCGGCACGCCGAATGAAATGACCAGCATGCCGATGAAAAAGGGAGTACCGGCGGCGGTGAAAATCTCAAGGACTTCGCCTTTTTGAATCTCCGCGACGAGATCGCCGGGGTACGTCACGAATAGGACACCCGTTGTCGTCACTGCGTAGTAAACGAGGAGCACGAGGTATCCGACGAAGCTCTTGCCCCACGCAGCGGGCGTCCAGCCCAGATTCGGGGGGGCCTGAATTCCAATGACGGTCGCCCGAATCGTGTCGAGGAAGGCGTGCAGCGCTACAGCAGTGTAGAAGAGCACCTCCAGCCCGAAGATGCCCGCGAGAATCCACTGAACCCCGGACAGGTCCTGCTTCAAGTCCGCGCCAGGCAGGCCGACGTTTCCCTGTGCCATGACATAGGTCAACGCGGTCATGATCGCCACTGGCGCAAGTGCCGCGGCGATGGCAATGCCCGCGGCGGAGCCGAGTCCGGCGACTGCGGGAATCGGATAAGTAATGGCGGTGGCGAGGTCTCCATAGAAGGCGGCCGCGCCGCCGCGCGAAGCCCTGACCTTGACGAGCGTCTCTCCCTTGACCAGCGCGGGAATGGACTGCCAGCAGTGGGAGCAAAGGATGTCGGCGTAGGGGTCCTTCACTTCGGTGGGCTTATTGCAATGGGGGCAGACGCGCACCTTGGCATTGGACTTTTTCGTAGCCTCTTTCTGGGCAGCGACGATCCTGCTGGCTTCAGCCAACTCCCGCTCGTCCATTTCCGTCGACGCCCGTTCGAGACCGGCAAGACCCTCGAGGTCCAGCTTTGATGCTTCCATCGCGGCGCCGGTGCCGGCCGTCAACTTAGGAACGGAAAAAGCCCGGCTGCACGCGGGGCAGCGAATCGCCTTGCCCGCGTACTTGTCGGGGATTCCCAGTTTTTTTTGACATCGCGGACAGCGCAACTTCATGCGAGGTTAGACCCTGGAGACGACCGTTGACTTGGCCTGATCTCTGTTCATCCTAAGGGAAAATCCGCGGCGCGGCAAAACGCTCAGGCGGACACCGAAGCCCTGTCAGCGCCCAAGCGGCGATCAATCAAGGTCAGATTGTTCTCGGTCGTTCGTGTCGGAGTAGTACCGTCCGACGACTTCACCCTGGTGAACGACAAGTGTTACGGGACTATTGAGATACCGCATCGTGGGCCAACAGGTGACGTGCAGTTCGTCATTTTCAACGGGCGTTGCGCACATCCGCCAATGCGGCGGGAGCATCGATCGCGATCGAAGATACTCTTGAGACTTCTCAATCGCCGAAATCACGCGCTTCGGAAGTTCCTGAGGCGATCGTTCCTCGTCTGACGTGCGACACCAGCAGGGCTCAGATTCCGTTTTGACGGTCACGATGGCCGCGCGGCCCGAGCATTCCAGAATCCCCGCTTTTTGCGGGACAGTCTGCGGAATGAAAATGCGTGGTCTATCGGCGGGACGTTGTGCGGCATCAACGGTGCTTCTGCTCCCGTCGTTCGTCGAGCAGCCGAGACCGGCAACGCCGCAGGCGCCAAGCAGGCTCAGGACGGCGAAGCGACAATGGTGATTACGACTCATATTCGGCCATCGAATCGCCGGGATTGGCGCTCGAGAACCCCTGGACGATCCATTTATCCTACCGTCCCGCAGTCCAATTCGTACACAAGAAACTGGACCCATCCAATGGGCGTTTGCCTCACCATTGCCACCTTGATGCTCGTATACGATCATCATCGCATATCATGGGCTTACGTTACCATTCTTACGGAGCCTGAATCGTGACTCAGCTTGACCAGACAGTTAGAGGATTCCTTCAATCCCTCAACTCCAATGCCGCCACGCCCGGCGGAGGGAGCGCCAGCGCCCTTATCGGAGCGGTTGCGGCGGCGCTCTGCGGGATGGTAGGGCGCCTCAACGACAAGAGGGACGGCGCACCGGGTCCTCTTCATGATACGCTCGGCAAGGCGGATCGGTTGCTCGCGCGGCTGGGTGAATTGATCGACGAAGACGCAGCCGCGTTTGACGCCCTGGCCGCCTCGTGGAAGTTGCCGGACGACAGTCCCGAGAATACGGCCGCCAAGGAATCTGCGGCGATCGCGGCAACGCAGTCTCCTTTGGAGATCATGGAGCAGGCGGTTGCGGTCATGCGACTGGCCGCAAGCGGGCTTGAGAGATCCAAGAAAAACTGCCTGTCGGACGCCGGCGTCGCGGGGCTGATGGCGCATGCGGCATTAGAGGGCGCGCGACTCAACGTGGCGATCAACCTGCCGGGGATCAAGGATGCAGTGACGCGATACTCGCTGCGAACCCGGTCGGGCGCGCTTCGAGATGAAGCGACCGCCCTGCGCAAACGGATCGATGCGTTGATCGATGCCAGTTATGGATGAGTCGGCGTGGTGACGGAGAAACGCGAATGGCGACGAATACTCGTCCAACATCAACTTCAGTCGGCCTGTACGGCGGGAGCTTTGATCCTATTCACTTCGGGCACCTGATCTCCGCGCGAAGCGTTGCCGAGCAGCTTGGATTAGACCGGATCGTGCTGATTCCGTCGGCGCGGCCACCGCACAAACTGGGCGGGGTTAAGACCGCGCCTGAACACCGTCTGGCAATGGCGAAGCTGGCCGTCGAGGGTGATCCGCTTTTTGAGGTATCCGATACCGAGCTTCACCGCGAAGGCCCCAGCTACACATTCGACACGGTCCGGCAGTTTCGACAGTCCCTTGGGGATAATGCGGACATCTGCTGGTTGATCGGCGGTGACACGCTGCCGGAATTGCCGACGTGGTATCGGGTGCGCGAGTTGGTTCAGTGTGTGCGGATCGTGACCGCAACCCGGCCGTCGTGGAGTAGGCCGGCGGTCTCGGTTCTGGAACCGGCGGTGGGCCCGGACGCCGCCCGAGCGCTACTGAATGACTGCATGATGACACCCGGGATCGATATCAGCGCCACGGATATCCGCGCCAGGGTCCACGATGGTCGCTGCACACGATACCTGCTACCTGACACAGTGAGGTCCTATATCGAACGCAACAGGCTCTATCGCTCCTAGCACACCAAATCGGCTCATTCGCCCCGTAACCTCCTTATTGGCAGCTTATTAGCCATTCCCGGAAATGCACCCTTTAGCGATCTGTCGGCGTATAAACAATTTGACCGGCCAGTGGTCTTAAGCTAGGCTATTTATTGGAGAGGTCTGTATTCGCCGTCCGGACCCATAAGGGTCGCAAGGTCGGCTGGCCATGGCGTGGAGCCGTACAACCCTCTTCGCCGGGAGCAAGGGAAAGCCCCCCGGCAGCACTGGGAGTTCCGTTTGCGCCGTCGGTATGCGGTGAACTTGGTTAACGCCCGGAAGACACGGGACCGATGATGAAAGAGGCGTCGTTCGTTGATCGGACGACCGGGCCTGTGGGCCCTGTGCGAGGCGGCCACCCGCATCCGCTTCGAGCCAATGAAAGGTATCTGGTAAGCGCTTCATGCCCAGAGATCCCAAGCAGTTTACACAGCGTCGAATTCAACTGGTCGTCGGTGCCGCGTTAGCAGGCATCCTCTATCTGCAATTCTCGCTGACTGAAGAGAACGAAGTCGTGGTTGGTCCGCGCTCTCCGATTGTTATGGCGGCCACCATCACCCAGGATCCATTCGACACGCTGATTCGCACCCGACCGCTGGAAGCTTTGATTCGTTCCCGCCAGGAGCACGCGAAGCAGGTTCCTGACTACAAGTGCACGATGGTCAAGCAGGAGTTGCTCCCATCCGGCATGAGCGAAGAGCAGGAGATTGACGTCCTGTTCCGGCAGGAGCCCTACAGCGTCGTTCTCACATGGCGCCGCAATCCCGGCCTTGCCGAGCGCGTTGTCTATGTGAAGGACCGCTGGATCGATGAAGACGCCGACTCGCCCGAAGAGCGCGACCTCGCCGTCTGTCAGCCGGGCCCGATCGCCCGATTGCTGGTCAAGAGCCTGAAGCAGCCGATTCACGGCAAGCTGGCCAGGAAGTCTTCCCGGCGCTTCGTTGATGAATTCGGCTTTACCCGAGCGCTGGACCTTCTCATCAAGTATTGCGAGATCGCCCATGAAAGCGGCGACTTGAAGCTCGTCTATTGCGGCGAGACGCGGTTTGACGGACGGCCCGTCTGGGTCGTTCGACGCACGCTTCCTTACACGGGCCCCGGCGGCCTTTATCCCGATCGAACGGCTGAAGTTTTTATCGATAAGGAATACCGCGTACCGGTCGCCGTTTACTGCTACTCGGATGACGCCAAGGAAACTCACAATTTGCTTGGTAAGTACGAGTATCGAAACATTCGAATGCGTGCCGGGCTCTCCGAAGCAGACTTCGACCCCAAGACCTACGGCATGTAGGCTCCCACGGCGCACCGATTTCATTTTCACAACAGAATTGAAGAGCAATGCTGCTTTCGCTGCGCGCGCTCGCGGATGCCCGCGCCTGTGATCCGGCTTGATGTCTTAGTTTGCGTAGGGGCCGACTTGCTCGAACGGGTTCGACTGCAGCAGCTTTGGAAGGAAGATCGCCGCGACACCCATGATGAGAGAGATGAGGCCGATAAGGCCGAGTGCGAGCTTGGTCGTGGCGCTGAGTCCGGCGAAAGGCTTGTCAATGAAAACGACCACCGCAATGGCCGCCTTGACCGGAGCAAGGGCGATTGCCTTCGCCATGCCGAAGATGAGCTTGGGAAACCTGCGCCAACCGACCGATCGGACCACGATCGGCGCGGGCTGGTCCACAGCCGTATCGACGGCTTGCTCCGGAGTCCGGGGTTGATCGGCGACCTTCGCGGCGGGGGAATCCGGCGGTTCGAGAACAATGGTAGCTCTTGCCTTCTGCTTCGCAGGGGCAACGGACTTTTTCTCCGCGGTCGCCGCGAATTCGATTGAAGGCCGGTCTGCCGGAAGTCGCTCTTTCGACTCATCCTTGATGAGAGTTGGCTTTTCGGTTGACGCTGCATCGCCGCCCGTGAACTCGCCTTCGGCATTAATCTCAGGCTCGTTACCCATCGTTGAATCCGATGGCACTTCCGCGTCGACGGTCGCCTTGGGGATCTCTTCCGGCTCGGATACTTCCCCCGTCTGTCGTTTCAGCTTATCGACGTGGGCTGCGGTCTCCTCCAAAGCGGCAAGGGCGTCCGGCTTGTCAGGGAATGGAGTGGCATGAACCTCCCTGGGCTCGCGCTGCCCGTCGGCAACGCCGACGCCGGAAGAGATGTCGGCAACCAGGGATTCGGCCTGATTCAGGAGACGCTCTAACTCCTCGGCGCCAGCCGAGATGGGTGAATCGTCAGGGGATGGTGATTGCTCTTTTGAGTCCATTTCTCTTTGCGCGGACATGGATTGTGCGTCACGGCCGGCAGTTTCTTATCGGCCCCATGATTGCAAACGCTCAAGGCGATTGGGGTCGCGCATCTTGTGCCGGACGAGGGATGGGTAGAACATGGCTGTATGGCCACGCGCAGATTCCATGTACCAGACGTGACGCCGGGACGAATCAGGGTACAAGGCGCCCAGGCTGCGCACGGGCTCAAGGCGCTGCGGTTGGGAGTCGGCGAAGAAGTCGTTGTATTTGACGGCAACGGGGCTGAGGCGACGGGGAAGATCGCCGAAATCGACCGGGAGGCATTTGAAATCGAGGTGACGAGCCGAAGTGCCTCCTCGGTCAAGATGCGGTTTAGCCTGACCATTGCGACAGCGATCCCGAAGGGCGAACGGGCCGATTGGATGATCGAAAAGTGCGCGGAACTCGGCGTCACGCGACTCATTCCGCTGGCATGCAAGCGAAGTCAGGTTTACCCCGGGGCCGCGAAGCTGGATCGCTGGCTGCGCAAGGCGGTGGAGGCGGCGAAACAATCGCGGCAATCCACGGTCATGGAGATCGAGCAGGGATGCCTGATTGCGGAACTCGCGGATCAATTATCGAGTTCGCCGCTTTTGCTATTCGGCGACGGCGGCGCGGTACAATCCATGAATGAGGTGCTGTCGAACCGTCCCCCCGAGGCTGACTGCGTCATCTGCATCGGTCCTGAGGGCGGATTTGACGAGGGTGAACGGGAGCGGCTCCGGTCGCATGGATCAATCCCAGTATGCCTCAGCGGGACGGTCCTTCGCGTAGAGACGGCTGCGGTGGCAGCGGCGGCGATCTGGGCGAGTTGGGCGCGATAGAGACGACATGGCACAGAGCCTGAAAACCCAGGCGATCTTTCAAAGCGCGACGACCTACGTCGGTGACGTGCGATGCCGTCCGACCGACGGCGGATGCAGCTGCGAGGAAGTGTCGCACGTGGATGATTTCGCCTTCGTGCGGCGCGGCATGTTCATCAAGCATGTTGGAAGGCAAGCATGTACCGCAAACCCCAATCACGTCGTTTTCTTCAACCGTGACGAGCCGTATCGCGTGAGCCACCCGATCGGGGGCGGTGATGATTGCAGCGTTTTCTCGATTCGGCGGGATGTATTGACCTCAATTGTCGCCGAGTACGATGCGTCGGCCCCGGATCGACGCTCATCGCTGTTTCAGTCGGCGGAGTCGAGCTGCGATGCCGCGCTGCATATGCGTCACCTGAGATTACTCAGCGAGATCGAGCGCGGCGAATTGACGGATGTCGCTGTCGAGGAGCAAGTACTCTCTCTGGCGCGCGAAGTGATGCGACAGTCGTTGAGCAGAGCCTCACGGCGATGTCGAGCCATTCACCCTGAAACGCGCCGGTCACGGGCCGATTGCGTGGAGGAGGTCAAACGCATCATTTCTGTCGGCTTCCGCACGGCGATGTCACTGGATGATCTTTCTCGCCGAGTTCACGCGTCGCCCTATCACCTGTGTCGGATTTTCCGCGACGTCACCGGTCGGTCCATCCATGCCTACCGCACCGATCTCCGCCTGCGCTTCGCCCTGGACCGCCTGGCCGACGGTGAGCGAAACCTGACAAGTCTGGCGCTGGAACTGGGCTTCGCCGATCACGGACATTTCTCGAACGCGTTTCGCAGGACGTTTGCCGTTTCACCTTCTCAATTCCGGCGAATCGCCTCGCGCAAGGCAGTGCGCGAAATGAGCAGGAATCTACAAGTCTCCTGATCCGCCTTCTTCTATCTTTTGGTCATACCGGCGCGGGACCTGCGTCCAGGTGGACCAGGAGATTCCGCACGCCGCGAAATCGTTGTTGAGGTGCCGCGATGAGCAAGCCTGCGTCGAAAGAGAAATGTCCGGTCTGCGACTATGACCTCGATGAGTCGGCGATCAAGGCCAAGGTGCAACGCCGCGAGATTCGTGTGTGCTGCGAGGATTGCCGCAAGAAGTTGCAGGCCGCGCCGGAGAAGTACACACGTGGCAAGTAACCGTTGTCGCCGGGCAGCTGGTGGGGACCGCGTGAAATCGATACTACTCGGAGCAGTCATCTATCTTGTGGGCGCTACGTCCGGCTGCGCGGCGAATCGGCAAGCATGCGTAGATGAATGTGGTAAATCAATGAAAGAGCGGCAAGAAGCGATGGACCAGAAAGAGATCGTTGCCCACATTCACGGGCTTTTTCAGGCGTACATCAACAAGGATCGCGAAACCATCCGGCGCGGGCACACCACTGACTGGCGAGGCTTTCAGACGCGCAGCACGAAGATCGTGCGGGGGATCGACGAGTACATGCAGGCCGCCGACCGCGTGCTCGAGACGATGGAGGGCGTTCGCTACGAGTTGCACGACGTGGAGGTACAGCTCTATGGCGACGTCGCGGTCGTCTATTACGTGGCAAGCTATTGGGTCCGTGGCAAGGACGGCAGCAAGCAACTCGTCCCGCTGCGCTCGGTGGATATCTATCGCCGCGAATCCGGCGGATGGAACCAGTGCGGCTCGAACATCAGCTTTGTTCCGCCTCCGGACGAAGCCTGAGCCTGATCGGCGTGCTCACCTATTTATGTATTAAAGCACCTGGTCGCCGGATTCTTCGAGCAGCGGGATGCAGATCGGGCGGCATGCGACGGCTTCGAGGCTGGTCATGGCGTCGAGCGCCTGCGACATGGCGGCCTGCCGTGCCGGGCGCGTGGTGATGATGACGGGGACCGAGCCGTTAATCAGTCCAACGGCCGGCTCATGCTGTATGAGTGAGGCGATGCTGATTCCCTCCGCGCCGAGAACGGTGGCGACTTTCCCGACGCTGCCGGGGCGATCGCGGAGGCTGACGCGCAAGTAATAAGCCGCGACATTTTCTCCGGGAGAGCTGTAAGCGGCTAAAGGTGTCTGGTCAGGCAGAACAGTCAGTTGATCGAATGTCCGCCTGGCGTTGCCCAATGCGACGTCAACAATGTCGGAGACGACCGCGCTGGCCGTCGGTGCGCCCCCAGCGCCTCGGCCATAGAGCATGACGTGCCCGACCGCGTCACCATAGAAGCTGATCGCGTTAAAGGGGCCGGACACGCTGGCGAGCGGATGTGCATGCCGCACGAATGTCGGCTTCACGGAGAGATCAATGCCATCGTCGAATCGTCGGGCAATTGCGAGAAGTTTACAGGCGTAGCCAATTTCTCTGCCGGATGTGAGATCGAGCAACTCGATGTCGGAGATGCCGGCGACGGCGATTCGATCGAGTTCACACGACTGGCGCATGGCGATGGACGCGAGGATGGACAGCTTGTGCGCCGTATCAATGCCCTCGACGTCCAATGTCGGATCGGCCTCCGCATAACCAAGGCGCTGCGCCTCGGCAAGGGCGTGGGCATAGCTCGCGCTGTTGTTGAGCATGCGCGTCAGGATGTAATTGCACGTGCCGTTCAGGATGCCGTACACCGCATCGATGCGATTGCCGATAAGACCCCGACGAACGGATTCGATCAGCGGAATCCCTCCGGCGACCGACGCCTCGAACGCGACGCATTGGTTGGCACGGCGCGCCGCGGAAAACACTTCCCGGCCGTGCATGGCGAGGAGCGCCTTGTTGGCGGTGACGACGCTTTTGCCGGCGGCCAGCGCCGCCAGGGTCACGCGCTTGGCCTCGTCCGCGCCGCCCATCAATTCGACAACGATTTCTGACTGGGGGTCGGCCAGCAGCGCCGAGGCATCAGCACTGATCTTCGCCGTGGGGATCGTCACGCCGCGCTTCTTTCCCGGGTCTCGAACGACCACGTGGCGTATCTCGAATTGCAGGCCGGTGCGGCTCGCCAGGCTTCCGTCGGCATCGAGCAAGATGCGAACCACCTGCTCGCCGACGGTTCCGCATCCGATCAGGCTGATTCCAATTACCTGTGACATCTCGGCTCCCGTATAGGCGAGGCTATCTTCGGCGGAGAGGCCCGGCTTGTGGAGGTCTAGGATCGGTTTGAGGTCGGCCGTTTTTGCCGGGCCCCGTCCTCCTCTTCCTGTCGATGCCTGGGGGCGGGGCACGGCCTGACCTAATCCCAGCAGACGCATTATCTTAAATGTCGCTGGTTCCCATAAAGTTGACAGGGTGAATGGCCGATAACGGGTATGTTGGTTGCGCACAGTGCAGCGCTCGGCGCCGATCGGCTGCAGGAGGCGTTCATGATTGAGAAACCCGAGAAACTGAGGACCCGCGACGCTGAGGTCGTATCGGATTTGTCCGAAGACGATCACTTCGACGACGACGCGACGGCGATCGAGGCCAGTGCCCCGAACAACGATTTGCCGCAGCTCAAGCTCCGGCACGCTGACCACGACGACGACGAAATTCAGTCCGATGACTCGGAAATGGGTGCGTTCTCTGACGCCGACGATGCGATCGACGAGAACGACCACTGGCCGTGGGACCATGACCTCGCCGAGGTCGGTGTAGATGCAGACGACCAGTCATCTGATGATGAGCCCCCGACCGAGTCTCTCGACGACGACGAGATCGCAGACTCGGATTCTTCAATTTCGCCCCAGGACGAAGATCACGTCGCCATGTCGGCTGTCGCGGCCGATCTGGAAGACCATGCCGCGATAGAAGATCTAATCTTGTCGATGCCGATCGTACAGACGCCGATTGAGGAGTCGCTGGCCGCCTTCGCCCGAGGACTGGAACCCGACGGCGATAACACCTCTGAATTGAAAGAGACGTCCGTACAGGCAACCGGCCCGACGCCTGCGGTCATCATTGAAGCTGCCTTGTCGCGCGACGCGGCCGATGAATTAGGCTCTCGCGGACGATCCACTTCAGACGTGGGCGGCCTCGCCGGAACAGGCTTCGCGCAGCCCACCATAACACCGAAGCGCATCGGAAGCGGCGAATTGGTTCCTGCCCGCCTGACCTGGCGACCGGGCGATCCATTCGGCGATACCGGCGAGTCGGGTATGCGACGATTTCGCTGGGACCTCATGCTGACATCGGCGGGAGTCACGGCAGCTTGCGGTTTGGCATGCATCTGGCTCCTGCGGACCCTGCTTGCCTGATATCGTCTGACGAGCGGGGCCCGGCCCGAGCCCTGACACTTCATGAACATCTATCTGGACTCTCAGCCGCTCGTCACCAAAAGCCTGGACGGTAATTCGACGGTGCACGCCGCGCTGGAAGCAGCCAAGCACCAGCTCACCAGCACCGATCTGATGATCTTCGGCGTCAAATGCGACGATCAGGAAGTCTCTCCCGAAGACCTTGAAAAAATCCTGGGGATGCCCGCCGCACGGTTCGCTCGCGTCGAGTTCATATCCGGTCATCCCGGCGAGGTGGTGCTCTCCGCCCTTCGACAGACGCGGATGTCTCTGGCGGACTCGTTCACCGGTGTAAAGCAGGCATCGGAGTGTCTATCGAAAGGACGCGTCGCTGAGGCGTTTGGCGCGCTGGTTCGGTGCCTTTCGGTCTGGGGCCAGGCACATGAAGCGGTCGTACAGGGCATGGCCCTCTGCGGGATCGACGCCGAACGGCTGATCATCTCCGGCCGTCCGCTGCTCGACTGGCTGCAAGGGTTGGCCGAGCAGCTTCGCGGGTTAAAGGGGGCCATTGAGTCGCGCGACCACGTCCTGCTCGGAGACATCCTTCAGTACGAACTCGACGAGACACTGCAAGGGTGGGAAGTCATGCTTGACGGGATCATCGCTCACATCGAGCGCGATTCGAACGGCTCCAGCGCCGCCGCCCGCGAGGCCGCCGTCACGCCCTAGTTTGCTCGTTTGCACAATCCTCCCCCGACGCCGCGAACCGGATTATGCTCTGGTTGATGAATGCGCCCGGAAATCGCGATCAATGGCTCGCGCAATCGGATGACGCCCTCCTTGCCCAGTGCGAGGTGGACACCTATCGCGCCAGCGGGCCGGGCGGCCAGAAGCGAAACAAGACCAGTTCGGCCGTGCGACTGCGGCACCGGCCGAGCGGGCTGCTTGTCATCGCCGAAGAGAGCCGCTCACAGCATGAAAACAAGGCCAGGGCCCTGCGTCGGCTCCGCAAGGTGATCGCGTTGTCCATCCGCGTCGAACTGCCTACCGAATGGACACCGCCGGAAGTAGTCGCGAAGTACCTGACCGGCGCGGGCCGATTGGAAATCTCGACCAAGAATGAAGACTATCCTTCGCTCGTCGCCGTGATCCTCGATGTCGTTTCGGCATGTAAGGGCCACATGCGAGAGTCCGCCGAACAATTCGGAATGACCACGTCGCAGCTATCGCGTTTCATTCAACGAGATGGAAAGCTGATGGATGCGTTGAATCAGATTCGCAGAGGCGCAGGGTTGAAGGTGATCACTTGCGAAAGCTGATTGGTTGAGTCGTAAAGAAATCAACATGCGTGTTCATCTGAGTCAATCCTTCATTCTTGGCTAACCCCACATGAGTCGCTTCCCATTGGCGGAAAGCTCTATCAACTTCTTCAGCCGCCGCTCGCGCGTCTCCGCCTGCTTCGCGGTCACGATCCACCAGGATACGTTTTTGCGATAGCCCGGCGGCTGGGCCTCGAAAAACTTCCATGCCGCCTTGTTCTTCTTGAATGTCCGAACGTTCGCGTCGTCCAGTGCCCCGTCCTTCCTGGTCGCCGTGTAGCCCTTCGATTCCGGGTCTGGTCGGGCATTGAAAACAGCCCTGCCGGCGGCGGTCATTTTTCCAGCGGCCTCAAGCTCAGCGACCATGCGAATGTTTACCGCGCTCCACGTGCTCCGGGTTCTGCGGGGGGTGAAGCGAATGGTGTACCGGTCCTCATCGAGACTGCGACGAATGCCGTCGATCCACCCGTAGCACAGCGCCTCCGCCACGGATTCGGGCCAGGTCAGGCTGGGCTTGCCGGTGTGTTTCTTGTGGTAGCCGACGATCAGTTCGGCCGCCTTCTTGTGGTTCGCCTTTAGCCACGCTCGAAACGCAACCGGCGAGGCGAAGAATCGAGGCTTGGCATTCATATTTCGTATATTACCAAGTGCGGCGGAGAACGGGCCGGTGACAGCCCCGCGACGGGCGTTACCCACCGCACGACAGGCTGTACAATTCAGCGACGGAAGCAACGCATGAAGCGATTTAGCCAAATCCTATGTCTGTTGACGGCTGCGGGAATGGCGACATCTTGCGCGAAGGATGAAGCGCAGGGAGTTATTCAGTCAGCCGCCCGGTCATCGCCCGCGAGGACGCGACCACCCATGGTGGACGACGAGCAGCCGAGCGAGTACCCCGGACTGCACAATGTCGTCGCTTATCACGAGGGCTGCTATTCCGGCAGCGCACCAGAGGGCGAAGCGGGATTCGACACGCTGGCCTCACTTGGGGTGAAGACAATTATCAGCGTAGACGGCGCCGAGCCGGCACTCATCCCGGCGACGGCGCGCGGCATTCGGTATATCCATCTGCCGATCGGATACAACGGCTTCGACGACGAGCGCAAGTTACAGCTTGTGCGCGCCACGCGCGACGCAATGCGAGATGGTCCGGTGTATCTGCATTGTCATCACGGCAAACATCGCAGCGCCGGCGCCGCGGGAGCCATCGGCGTGAGTCTCGGCTGGGGCAGCCCATCGCGGATGGTCAGGCGGATGAAAGTCTCCGGGACATCGCCTAGTTACCGTGGGCTCTATGCGTGCACGCGCAGCGCGACGATCATTCCGGCGAGCGCGATTGACGCCGTCACGCCTGACTTCCCCGAGGTGTCGCATCCCGCCGGATTCGTGAGGGGAATGATCGAGATCGACGCCATCAACGAACGGCTCGAGTTGATCGAGAAGGCGAATTGGCAGGTGCCCGACGGCCATCCCGACCTCGTGCCCGCCGCCGAAGCGGGGCAGATGGCCGACCTGCTTCGACTTCTGGCCGAAGGAGATCGGGCCAGGAACAGGCCAGCCGGCTTCGCCGCGGCGCTGCATATCAATGAACTGTCCGCGGTTGCGTTGGAAGAGATGCTCGCAGGCGGCGAGAAAGACGGGAAGAAGCTCTCCGCCCAATTCGCTCGCATTGCGGAAGGCTGCAGCCACTGCCACGTCAAATACCGCGATTAGACCTTCACGAGCATGTCGGCCGCCCTTCATGCCCCGCTTTGCGAGGCCTGAATCGACCCCTTATCATGCCAGCCTGACAACCAGCTTATCAGCGAGGACACCATGACCAAGGACATCTTTGTCTTTATCGAGCAGCGAGGGGGCGCCGTATTGCCTGCCGCGATGCAGGCCATCACCGCCGCGACGCAGCTTGCGGCAAAAACCGGCGGCAAAGTCGTCGCCGGCATCATCGGCCACAGCATCGGCGCGGTCGCGGACAAGCTCGATGGCACCGGCGTTGCGACGACCTATGTCGCCGATGCCGACGCACTGGCGAATTACAACGCCCTGAAGTATTCGCGAGTTCTGGCAGGTATGATTCAAAAGGCCGATCCACAGGTCGTGCTGTTGGCGGCCTCATTCATGGGGCGTGACATCGCGCCGCGCGTCGCAGTACGGCTCGGCGCGGGCCTTGCAACGGACTGCACCGAACTGGACGTCGAGGGCTCCGGCGCACTGTTCGTTCGTCGACCGATCTACAACGGCAAGGCATCGTCGCGCGTCCACTTCTCGCCCGGGAAGGTGCAGATCGCGTCGGTCCGGCCCAACACGTTTCCTTCGCCGGCCGGCGGCGGGGCGAAGGCCGAACGAGTAGAGTTTCCGTTCGCCACGGACCCGGCGGACGATCGGCAGGTCACCAAGGAAATCGCCCGAACCGGCGGCAACGAGAAGGACGTCTCCGAAGCGGCGATCGTCGTCTCCGGCGGCCGCAGCCTGAAGAGCGAAGAGAATTTTAAGATCATCTATGATCTGGCCCACGCCCTCGACGGGGCGGTCGGCGCCAGCCGCGCGGCCTGCGACGCCGGCTATCAGTCGCACTCCCGGCAGGTCGGCCTGACCGGCAAGACGGTGACCCCGCAGCTCTACGTCGCCTGCGGCATCAGCGGGGCGATACAGCACCTCGCCGGAATGCGCGGCAGCCGCTGCATCGTCGCCATCAACACCGACGCCGAGGCCCCGATCTTCAAGGTCGCCGACTACGGCGTGGTCGCCGACCTGTTTAACTTCGTGCCGCTCCTGACGGAAGAAGTGAAGAAGGTGCGGGCACATTGAGTCATTGTTAAAAGGGACGTGCCGTGTCGCAGTTGAATCGAGCTAAACTGAAGCAGCTTGCCGAAACACGACTGGCTGACGCAGCGATTCTCTTGCGCAATCGGCGATTCTCTGCTGCCTATTATCTCGCAGGCTACTCGATTGAATGTGGCCTAAAGGCGTGCATCGCCAGACAAACACGGCGTTACGATTTTCCAGATAAGGATCGCACACTGAAGAGTTATCAGCACAAGTTTTCGGAGCTGGTCAAGTTGGCAGGCCTGAACCCGCAAGTCGAGAGCGAACGGGATCCGTTGGGATTTGGAGCCTACTGGAATGTCGTCGAGCAATGGTCCGAACAACGACGTTATGATGTAATAGCGGCAAATGACGCGAAAGATATGCTCCGGGCAATATCCGACCCCAATCATGGAGTATTGCGATGGTTGCGCCGAAACTGGTAGACGAGGACATCGGAAAGGGCCAATGCCTACTGAAAGCGCTCTCGAAGCGGCGGGTTAAGGTCGACTTGGCATTCTGGCTTAGCGACACACATGGAACTTCCTGGAAGCTCTGCTTAGCGATGCCGCTCGTAGACCGTGGTGGACCACTCGCCGCGTATCGCAGGATTCAATCCGCTATTGGTTCTATCGAACCCCCGCAGATGCGATTGCCCCTCCACCGAATCAGAGCTCTTAGCCAGAGAGACCTGATCGCGAAACGGGTAAGGGAAATTATCAGCCCTGGTGGCCCCTACGCGGTGATTTCGGATGAAGACGGGGAGTCAGTGATGGTGTTCCTTGAAAATGTGCCTTGAGAAGGCACCATTTCACTCGACGGGCCGCTCAAGGCTTGTAATGAGTCACGTCTAAGGCAAAAAAGTGATTATTCCAGGTGCGGCGGCTTGATCAACCTGCGGCCACAGAAACGGAGGGGATCAAACGAATGAACCCCGTTCTTATGACAGTTCTCTTGACGGGAGCCTGGGGCCTTTTCGGCTGGCAGATTCTTCGGCGCTGGCGGTTGATGACGCTGGGCCCGAATGAGAATCGCTTCGACCAGATCGGCGAGCGCGTCAAACGCACCTGGCAATACGCCTTCGCACAAAAGCGAATGCGCCGTTACTGGTGGGCGGGCATTGCCCATCAGGTCATCTTCACCGGCTTTGTCGTCCTGCTGCTGCGGACGCTGGTGTTGTGGGGTCGCGGCTACAGTGAAGGATTTGATCTCTGGGTGCTCGGCATCGATCAGCCGCTGGGCAAGATTTATTCCGTGCTTAAGGACATCTTCGCAGTGCTGGTCATCGCCGGCACGCTGGTCTTTTTCTATTACCGTCTCGTCGCCAAACCCGCGCGCCTCTCAAAGGGCTTCGAGGGCATTCTCATCCTCATCATCATCGCCGTGATGATGCTGGCTGACATCACCTATGACGGCGCAAACATCGTGCGACATGCGAGAGCGGAGGGCGCCGCGGTTGAATTTCAACCCGTTGAGCCCGCCGGGTCGGTTGCGGCGTTCGCCTTGAGTGGCACCGGCGATAATGCACTCAATATCTTTCGCCACATCGGATTCTGGACGCATGGCACGCTCGTGCTGCTATTCCTGAATCTGCTGCCGATCTCCAAGCATTTCCACGTCGTGACTGGAATCCCCAACGTCTACTTCCAAAGCCTCGCCCCACGCGGCCGACTTCCCAATGTGCCCGATATCGAGGGCATGCTGGAACGCGAAGAGACACTGGGCCTCAAGCGCATCGAGCAGTTACCCTGGAAGGCAGTCATGGACCTGTACACCTGCACCGAGTGCGGGCGGTGTACCGATCAGTGCCCGGCGAACATCACCGGCAAGCTGCTTTCGCCAAAGCAGCTCACGCTCGACCTGCGCGATTATCTGTACAAGAACGAGAAGTCACTCGTAGGAACCAAGGGTAAGGCGCAGCCCGACACGAACGGCGGAAATGGCTCGCTGGCCGATCTTGTTCCGGATGTCATCAAGCCGGAGGTTCTTTGGGCCTGCACCACCTGCGGCGCATGCGAGACGGAGTGCCCGGTGTTCATTACGTATGTCGACAAGATCGTCGATATGCGTCGCAATCTGGTAATGGAGAAGTCTGAGTTCCCGGCGGAGCTTCAAAACGCCTTCCGCGGCATGGAGACGAATTCCAATCCATGGAGCTTCCCGGCCTCGGATCGCGCCGCGTGGACCGAAGGCCTCGATGTGCCGCGCATGGCGGAAAAGCCCGACACCGACGTGCTCTTCTGGGTCGGCTGCTCGGCGTCGTTCGACGATCGGGCACGCCGTATCGCCCGAGCAATGGCACAACTACTTACGACCGCCGGAGTCAACTACGCCATCCTCGCCGAAGAAGAATGCTGCACCGGCGACCCGGCGCGCCGAGCGGGCAACGAGTTCCTCTTCCAGATGATGGCCCAAACGAACGCCGAGATTCTCAACAACTACAAGCCCAAGACAATCGTCACAACCTGCCCGCACTGCTTCAACACGCTGGCAAACGAGTACCCTGATTTCGGCGCGAAGTTCAAGGTCGTACATCATTCAGAGTTTCTCTCACAGCTCGTCGCGCAGGGCAAGCTCAAGCCGAAGAACCGCATCGATGCCAAGGTCGCCTACCACGACTCCTGCTATCTCGGCCGCTACAACGAAATCTACGAACCACCACGGCAGACGCTCCGCGCCATTCCCGGCCTCACCGTGCTGGAGCCGGCGGCAACGCGCGATCGCGGCATGTGCTGCGGGGCGGGCGGCGCGCAGATGTTCAAGGAAGAGGAGCACGCCCGCGAAGGCGCAACCGGCGAACGCGTCAACGAAAAGCGAACGGATCAACTCCTGGAGACGAACCCGGACATGGTCGCATCAAGCTGCCCGTTCTGTCAGCGCATGCTCATCGATGGGTTGGCCGGCCGCGGCCGCGAATCCGTGAAAGAGCTGGACATCGCTGAACTGCTGTGGCAGTCAGTCGGCGACCCTGTCGCTTAGACCCCAGCCGTCCCTCGCCCATCGTCACCACGACAGTCAGCACTTTGCCTCGAAGGGTGGTCCGTGGACTGTCTCCGGGCCAATCCCGCGGATGCCTGGGCGGAAAATGCGTAGCCGCTAAAGTTTTTTGAGGGGGCCAGCCGATTGCTATTCTACGCATGTACCCTAGACTACCCAAATTATCTAAAATTCCCACTATGAACATCAGGCGGCGTGCGCTCCGTTGAATATCGGACGCAGGCTCAAAGAGGTAACTAGTCGGCTCCATGGGATGTGGAGATCGCCCCGAACGGGCGAAACGGAAAAACGCGGACGTGCTCGCCGGAGGCGGGGCGTCGGGTCACGAATGACCCGGGCACGCAAGTTACAAACGGAGACGCTCGCATGTCGATGTCGAACCTGCTCAATCAGTATCTGGATCCCCTCCTTCGCGGCAAGCGGCACGACTGCCGGGAAATCGTGAAGAGCGCCCTGCGCGACGGGATCGAACCGCGCAAGCTCTATCAGGACCTCATCTGGCCCGCGATGGAACACGTCAATCAGATGTACCGCGATGACCGCATCAACATGGCCGCCGAACATATGGCGACACGGATCAACAGAACCGTGGCGGATCACCTGCAGTCGCGCCTGGATCGCAAGCCCGATCTCGGCCGCTGCATCCTCATCGCCTGTGCGGCGGACGAGCCCGAGGAACTCAGCGCTCAGATGTGCGCCGATCTGTTCGAGGCGGATGGATGGCAGGTGTTCTTCCTGGGTGGAGGCGTCCCCGAGGACGAAGTGACGACGCTGGCGGGTCAGATTCAGCCGGACATTCTCTTGATCTTTGGCAGCCGGCCAACCGACGCGCCGGGCGTTCGCGCCCTGATTGACACGGTGCGCGAGATCAACGCGTGCCCGAAGATGAACATCATGGTATCGGGCGGCGTCTTCAATCGTGCCGCCGGTCTCTGGAAGGAAGTAAAGGCGGACCTGTTCGCGGAGACCGCGGGTGAAGCGCTGGAGCTGGCCCGTGCCGCGGAGCCGCGCATTCCGGAAGTACGCGTGCTAGGTGCGCCGAAGAAGCGCCGCCGTCGCCGTCGCCCGCCGCTTCTTGTCCAAACCGAGGGAGAGTGCTAAGACCGCCCTCGCAAATTGATCTGAACCAAGCCGGTCGGAGACTGGTTCGAAAACCTGTTCGAGAGATTCGGCCCCAGGGCGTGCTCGAACAATAGTTCGCGGGCAACCCGTCGATCGGGACATGATCGACGGGTTGCTTTTTTTATTGCGCACCATGAGCGCCATTGGCCGTTCGCCTTGTGGGATATGGTGATCCTCCTATGTTGCGAATGCGAGAAATAATCTGGGCTTTCTGGTCACAGCCCGCCCAGCATCCGCATGAATCAACTCCGAGCCCATTTCGCGGCGATTTCATAACAATGGCGGCTGAGTCATGTCACTTGGCTGATCGCAATTGAACGGCGATGTGAAAACGGATACGATCATTTGATCGTCCACCATCGTGGCCGGTCTGATTCGCGACACGCTCCGTCAGCTTGATCAACCGGCAAACTGATGCGCCCGAGCCGCAGACAAGAAGGGGCCTCGGCTTATCCATGCGCCTAGACAAGCCGCCGGGCCACCTCATTCACTCAGAGGGAAACCTACCATGCGTTCCGTTCGAGCCTTCATCTTGGGCATTTCGGTGTTACTGGCGGTCACCTACTCTGCGCAAGCCACGTTTCACCTGATGCAAATTGAGCAAGTGATCGGCGGCGTGGACGGCGATACGAGCGCTCAGGCGATCCAGCTTCGTATGCGCTCGGCAAATCAGGGGAGCGTCTCCGAGGCACGTTTGGTTGTCCGAGACGAGAATAATGCCAACCCCGTGGTGCTCATCGATTTCCTGACCAATGTCATGTTCGAGGCAGGCGGCGACCGCATTCTCATCTGTACGAATAGTTTTCGCACACTGTGTCGTCCGAACGCAATAAGCGACTTCACCATGACCGCCATACCGGCGAGCCATCTTAACGCCGGCACATTGACCTTTGAGGAGAAGTTTACTGGAAATGTCGTGTGGCGACTGAGCTGGGGCGGCGCGAATTACTTGGGCCCGACAACCGGTACGAATGACAACGACGCCAACAGTGACTTCGGCGTATTCGCAGGCGATCTTCCCAGCACGACGTTGCAGGCCCTTCAATTTGGCGGTGCGTTTGGCGCTCTCAGCACCGACAATGCCATGGACTATGCCTTAACCGGCGGCGCTGCCGTCTTCACGAACAACCGCGGCTGCGATTTCACCGTGAGTGCCACGATGGTGTGCAGCGGCGGTGACGTGGACAACGACATGCTGCTTGACGACTGCGATGCCTGCATTGATTCCGATCATGACGACTTGGGCGATCCCGGTTTTCCAGACAATTGCTGTGACCTGGACGGCTGCCCGATGGACCCGGACAAGGGTGCGCCGGGCGTGTGCGGCTGTGGAGTGCCGGATACCGACGATGACGGCGATGGCGTACCCAATTGCATTGATGCGTGTCCGGGCACTCCCGTAGGCGAGGCGCGCGATGCGGTCGGCTGCGGCTGCTCGCAGCAGACCGCCGACGATGACGGCGATGGAACCAAGAACTGCGAAGATGCCTGCCCAGCCGATCCCGCCAAGTCCTCCACGGGCGCCTGCGGATGCGGTGTTGCCGACACAGACTCGGACAATGACGGAACGCCCGACTGCAATGACGGCTGTCCCAGCGATCCGAACAAGATCGCACCCGGCACGGCCGGTTGCGGCGCGTCCGAACCAGACGGAGGAGGGCAATCGACCCCGACGGCCAACTGCGGCGCGATGGGTGGCGCGGCGGGGGCATGCGGTTCCGGCATGATGGTGATCACACCCGTGCTGCTCTTGGCGATTCGGCGGCGCGGCCGGCCGAGATAAGCCAAAGCGCGGCCCACCAATTACTGTCATAATTACTTAGTTGAAAGATATTTACGATACTTCTACGCGGTCGAACGATCGCTGGTCGATAATGAACTTGAAATAGGACCAAACCGGTACTATATTTAGGCGCTGCGACTTGGGTGTCGCGAATCTGATCGAACGGTTGATTAAGAATGTTCGCGCTGACCAAAAAGACGGACTACGCCATCATCGCCCTGTCGGAGATGGCTCGACGACCCGGCGAGATCGTCAACGCCCGCGAAATCGCTGAGAGATTTAGCGTCCCCGCGGCACTTCTCGTAAAAGTATTGAAGATGCTCGCTCATGGGGAGCTCATTCGATCGAATCGAGGCGTCAAGGGCGGATATGCCCTCGCGTTGCCGGCTCAGCGCATTACCCTGGCGTCTATCATCTCAATCATCGAAGGACCTGCAAAGTTCGTACAATGTGCTACAGACCCTGAACCGGGCGAGTCGCCCTGCGAACTGGCGAAGAGCTGTCCGGTGACACGCCCGATGCGGAAGGTACACGAACGACTGACCGAGCTATTGGAGCAAGTAACGCTCGCGGAATTGGCATTCGACGGCGGACACACGGAGTATCCCGTGGCCGTTTCGGTCGAGGGCCATGCCGTGAGCCTGGAGCAAGTGCAATGAAGCTGCCTATCTACATGGATTACAACGCGACGACGCCGGTTGACCCGCGCGTGCTGGATGCGATGCTGCCGTATTTCCAGGACAAGTTTGGAAATTCCGCCAGCCGCAATCACGAATTCGGCTGGGTCGCCGAGGAAGCGGTCGAAAAGGCGCGCGACCAGGTGGGCTCCGCGATCGGAGCATCCGGAAAGGAAATCATCTGGACGAGCGGCGCCACCGAGTCGAACAACATCGCCATCAAGGGCGTGGCCGGCATGTACCGCGACAAGGGCAACCACATCATCACTCAGGTGATCGAGCACAAAGCGGTGATCGATCCCTGCAAGTATCTGGAGCAGAACGGCTACGACGTCACCTTCCTCCCGGTGGACAAGCACGGCATGGTGCATCCGGAGCAGGTGCGCGAAGCCATGACGGACAAGACGATCCTCGTCTCCATCATGCACGGCAACAACGAGATCGGAACCATCAACCCGATCAAGGGCATCGGCGCCGTCTGCAAGGAGCGCGATGTCATTTTCCACGTTGACGCCTGTCAGACCTTCGCGAAGCAACCGATCGACGTCGAGGATATGGGCATCGACCTGCTCTCCGCGTCGGGACACAAGATCTACGGCCCCAAGGGCATGGGCGCACTCTACGTTCGCCGCAAGCGACCGCGCGTGCGATGCGAGCCCATCGTTCATGGCGGCGGACACGAGCGCGGCATGCGCAGCGGCACGTTGAATGTGCCGGGCATCGTGGGCATGGGCAGGGCTGCCGAGCTTTGCGTGGAGATGCGCGTGGAGGAATTGCCCCGCATCACCGCCCTGCGCAACCGCCTGAAGGACGGCCTGTTTGCACGGCTTCCGGAGATCTTCCTTAACGGACACCCGACGGAGCGGATTCCGAACAACCTGAATATCAGCTTCCTGTACGTCGAGGGCGAGTCACTCATGATGGGTTTCAGCGACATCGCCGTTTCAAGCGGGTCCGCCTGCACCAGCGCCTCGCTGGAACCAAGCTACGTCCTCAAGGCCCTGGGCCTGGGCGACGATCTGGCCCACAGCTCCATCCGATTCTCAATCGGCCGGTTCACGACGGAGCAGGAGATCGACTACACGATCGAGCGCGTTTGTGTCGCGGTCGAGAAGCTGCGTGAGATGAGCCCGCTCTTTGAGATGGCCCAGGAAGGAATTGACCTCAGTAAGGTTCAATGGGCGGCGCACTAGGCAGCCGTTCGTCTTGAGAAAAGATACGGGGGCATGAGTCAGCATAGTAGGTTGCATGAGCAACCAGGAGAGATTGATCATGGCGTATAGTTCAAAAGTCGTCGATCACTACGAGCATCCGCGAAATGTCGGATCGCTGGACAAGAGCGACACCCGCGTTGGGACCGGTATCGTCGGCGCGCCCGAGTGCGGCGACGTGATGAAGCTGCAGATCAAGTGCGATGATAAGGGCCGCATCGTGGACGCGAAGTTCAAGACCTTCGGCTGTGGCTCGGCGATCGCTTCCAGCTCGCTGGCAACGGAGTGGGTCAAGGGCAAGACCGTCGATGAGGCCCTGCAGATCAAGAACACCGAAATCGTGAAAGAGCTCTCATTGCCGCCGGTCAAGATTCACTGCAGCGTCCTGGCGGAGGACGCCATCCGAGCGGCCATCAACGACTATAAGCAGAAGCAGAACGCCGCAACGGAAGTGGCGTCGAGCGCCCACTAGGGATTTTTTAAGACGACTCAGAACTGTGCACACTAGTCCGATCGGCTTTGGCGCCGAACGGGAGTTGCTTGAAGGAGAGAATAGTCCATGGCAGTTGAACTTACTGAACGAGCCGCATCGGAAGTCAAGACGATCATCGAGCAGCAGAGCCTCGACCCGGCGAAGACGTACCTTCGCGTCGGGGTCAAGGGCGGCGGCTGCAGCGGTTTCTCCTACACGCTCGACCTGACCGAGCATGTCTCGGAAAGCGACGAGCAGTGGGACATCCACGGGATCAAGGTGGTTTGCGATTCGAAGAGCAACATCTACCTGTCCGGGACCGCCGTTGACTTCAAGGATGAGGTCATGGGCCGCGGATTCGTCTTTAACAATCCGAATGCGACCCATACGTGCGGCTGCGGAAGCAGCTTCAGCGCGTAATGAAGTGGTCCGAGTGAGAGGATGAGTCGCCCGCGGCGCAGTGCCGCGGCGCGAACCACGGCCCGCCTGGAGGAATCCGCTGGCACGACGGCGGGCGCCGGCGGGCCGCGGTATTATGTGATTTCGTGACGCAACGACATGACAACCCAATCTCAGTCCGCCGTACCCTCGAAATGCCTGACATGCGAAATGCTGGCACAGGCGCCGCTGGCGTGCACCGATTGCCACCAACTGCTGAATCACGTCCAGGGCGCTGACTACTTTGAACTCTTCGGGATGCCGCGTGGCTTCGATCTGGACGCGGCCGAACTCGACCGGCGGTACCTCGCCATCAGCAGCAATATTCACCCCGACAAGTTCGCGACCGCCGGCAATGAAGTGCAGTCGTTTGCCCTCCGCGCCTCCGCGGCCATCAACAAGGCCTTCAATGTGTTGAAGAGCCCTCGGCAACGGGCGGAGTATTTGCTGGAGACAGCGGGCGGCAAATCGGCCGCGGATGACAAACGCGTCCCACCGGACCTGCTGACCAGCGTCATGATGCTCCGCGAAGAGATCGAAGAGGCAAAGAGCGATGGTGACACCGCCGCACTGGACAGGCTGCGTGCGACCATTTCGCGCCGCCGGGACGAGGCGGACCAGAAGATCGCCGAGCTATCCGGCGAGTTGACGGATTCGTCGGACGAATCAAAAGAAGAACTTCGGATGCATTTGAACGCCGCCAAGTACATCGACAACCTGCTGACCCAACTGGCATGACGACAAACGACATCATTCTTGGCATCGACCTCGGCACGACGTTCAGCCTCGTCGCCTTTGCCGATGCGCGCGGTCCACAGGTGATCCGCGATGCGAACGGCGACGGCCGGTTGCCCTCGGTACTCAGCTTTTCACCGAACGGAAAAGTGACGATCGGCTGGGAAGCCCGGCGACATGCCGTTGAGAATCCGCAACATACCGTCTATTCGGTGAAGCGATTGATGGGGCTGGGCATTGACGACCTCAAGAAGGACCTCCCCTATCTGGCGTATAAAGTGGTGCCGGGTGAGCGCGAGACAATCAAGATCGACCTCGATGGCGAGTTGCTCAGTCCGCAAGAAGTCTCGGCCCTCATTCTTCGCGAGCTCAAGCAGCGCGCCGAGCGGCACTTTGGACGCCCCGTGACTCGTGCGGTCGTCACTGTTCCCGCATACTTTGACGACTCTCAGCGGCAGGCCACACGCGATGCCGGACGCCTGGCAGGCCTCGATGTCGTGCGCATCGTGAATGAACCGACGGCCGCAGCGCTGGCCTACGGCATCGGATTGCGTACGGCGCCGGCCGAAAAGCCGCGCACGACGAACCTGCCGATCGGCGACAAGTCAAAATGCACCGGCGAAACAGCGCCTGACCCAAAACAGACAGCTTCACATAGTTCCACGGTCGCGGTTTACGATCTGGGCGGTGGGACATTTGACGTGAGCATTCTCCGCCTCACAGGTGACATTCTCGAAGTCATCTCAACACACGGCGACACCCACCTGGGCGGTGACGACTTCGACAGACAGATCGTGATGCTCGTCCAGCGCGAAGTCGCCGAACAGTACAAAGTCGAAATCGACTCACCGGCCACGCGTCAGGCCCTGCGAACTTTCTCCGAGGAAGTAAAGAATCGCCTGAGCGACAACGAATCAGCCGCCATTGAACTCGATCTGGGCCTGGGGAGGCTCTATCAGCGAACCATCACTCGGGACGAGTTTGAGTCACTCGCCTCTGGACTTGTCGATCGAACCCTGGAGAGCTGCAAGAAGGCGCTTGCGGACGCGAAGCTCGAACCGACCCAACTCGATCAGATCGTCCTCGTCGGTGGGGCAACACGAATTCCGCTGGTTCGTCGCAGGGTCGGTGAATACTTCGAAAAGGAGCCCTACACCGCGCTCAATCCCGACGAAGTCGTGGCGCTGGGCGCCGCCGTCCAGGGGCAAATTCTGGCGGGCAAGCGGACCGACGCCCTGCTGCTGGATGTCACACCACTGTCCCTGGGAATAGAGACCATGGGCGGCGCGATGGGCAAGCTCATCATGCGAAACACGCGCATCCCCTGCCAGGCGACGGAAATGTTCACGACCTTCGTCGATGGTCAGACCAGCGTGAAGATCAACGTCCTGCAGGGCGAACGCGAACTGGCATCTGACTGCCGCAGCCTGGCGACCTTTGACCTGAGCGGTATTCCCCCCATGCCGGCGGGTATTCCCAAGCTCGAAGTGCAGTTTCTCATCGACGCCAACGGCATTCTCATCGTCACAGCCCGGGAACAACGAAGCGGCAAGGAGTCGTCGATACAGGTCATCCCGGCTCACGGCCTGACTCAGAGCGAGGTTCGCCGAATCGAGCAGGATTCTGTGCGATTCGCGCGGGAGGACATGCAGGCCCATCGGCTGATCGACCTGCGCAACCAAGTTGAGTTTGACATTCACAAGACCGAGCAAATGCTCGCGGCATACGGCTCGGCCCTGCCGTCGGAGGAGCACACGGCCCTGGTCGAAGGCATTCGCGTCCTACGCGATCTAGCCGCCAAGACCGACGACGCCGAAAAACTGCATCGGGCCCTGGACGCGTTCGGAAAGCAGACCTTGGGCCTCGCGAATATTGCCCTCCGCGAATCACTGCGCGACATCGATCAAGAAGACAACAAGGAAGCAACGACATCACGGAGCTAAGACATGGGCGGCCAGAATCCATATATCAAAGATACGGACGCGAAGACCGTCCAGAAGTACACCTTGACGATCATCGACGAGCAGGGCAAGGAACATGTCCTGGAGATCGACCCGGCGAAGATTCCCTTCGAGGATCATGGACTTCCCGGCAGCATTCTGGATATCTGCATGGGCCATCACATCGAGCTGGATCATGCCTGCGGCGGCGTGTGTGCATGCAGCACCTGTCACGTTCACGTGCTCGAAGGTCTCGACAGTTGTAATGAGACCACCGAGGACGAGGATGACGAACTGGAAGAGGCCTATGACCTCAAGCCCAACAGTCGCCTGGGTTGCCAGTGCGTCCCGAGCGGCACGAAGAACGTCAAGGTGAGAATTCCGAACTGGAATCGAAACCTCGCCCGTGAACCGCACGGCGCCGAGGGCATGACGACGAAGAGGGATGAGTAACGATGCCGCGCAAACTCACCTGGCTGGATTCGGAAGACATCGGCATCCTCCTGCAGGAGAAAATGCCGGAAACGGATCCGTTGACTGTCCGGTTCACGGACCTGCGCGAATGGGTGATCGCCCTGCCGGATTTCGGAGATGACCCACACGCCTCGAACGAGGCCAAGTTGGAGGCCATCCAAATGGCCTGGCTCGAAGAATTTCGTGAAGCCAATGAAGCGTAAACGCAACATCGCGCCGACGCTTCGCTGACTCAGCGAAGAACCTATGTCTACTTTTGCGGGGTTGCGGGTGCCGAAGTCGATTCAGACGGCTTCGCCTCGGCCTTGGCGCGCTTTAGCCATTCCAAGAACTGCTCTGGCGCCGGAACGGGGTTGACATAAATCGGTGTGCCGACTCGCTTCCCCTGCGGCGTGGCCATCACGCAGACCTGCGGCCGCTGCACGCCGAATCGCTTGCAGAACTCGGGAAACAGGCCGAACTCCACCTCGACATTCACTGTGCCGGTAAGCTCGCTCTTGACCGCGCCATTGTCGAAGACTTCCAAGCGCATGTTGCGGTGCTGACTGGAGTCCCAGACCTTGAAGTAAAGCAGGAGCGGCTTACCTGTCTGGGCTGCCTGCCGCTCGCCGAACTCCGGGTCGATGTACCAGACCGGTCCGCACCCGACGCAGGCGTAAAGGAAAAGCGGCGCGAAGATTGAAAGGACTCTCGTGATTCGGCGGCGAAGTCCGTTTGGCCTTAATTTCGCTTGGGTGACCATCGCATAGCGAGGTCCATCGAAAGTCGATTCATCCATGATGATTATGCAGATCCTCCTGACGGCGCGGATGCGCCCGAACCACCTCTGCCGCGACGGCGACGGCCACCGCGTCGACCGCGGTTCTGCCCTTGGCGCTCCACTGCCGAAGTCGGCTTCGACGTTGCGGCCGGACGACCCGGGTTGGCCGCCTCTCTGGATGGCCCCGTCGTATTCCTGGCAATGGCGGCCAATGGGACATCACGACCTCGCCGGTCGGTACATGATATCCTGACGTCATCGACTGCCAATGCGGAATCCGCATGGACGCGAATCAGTTGGCCGTGCTCGCGCTCGATATCCGTTAACTGGTGCCGCTTGCGGTTCAGCAGATCGTTCGCCACGGCCGTCGCTACGACTACATCCACACTCGACACGTCTTCCATCTGGCTGGCCAGGCGAATCGATCGCATGACGTCAAGCGACACGCTGTCCGGCGCCTTGACGCGGCCGCTGCCCGTACATCGCGGGCACTCGTGGTACATATTCTTGGCAAAGGACGGCCGCTGCCGCTGACGTGTCATCTCCAGGATTCCAAACCGGGAGATACGAAGCAGCTTGGCGCGTTCTTTGTGCTTCCGCAGGGCGTCGGTCAGCTTCATCTCGATTTGCCGACGATGACGCTCCTGAAGCATGTCGATGAAATCGCAAATGATCAGGCCGCCCAGATCGCGCAACCGCAATTGCCGGGCAATCTCGTCCGCCGCCTCCAGGTTCACCCGGTACGCGGTCTCTTCCGCGTTCTCCGGCACCCGGAATCGACCGGAATTCACGTCAATGGCGACAAGCGCCTCGGTCTGTTCGATGACCAGCGACCCACCGCATTGCAGCGGCACCGTCTTGGAGTAGAGCTTGTCGATCTCAGTCTCGATTCCGTATCGATGGAACAACGGCTCGGGCTCGGCGTAAAGCGTGACCATGTCCTGAGTCCGGGGACTTGCAATTCGCAGGAACTCGCGGACGCGCTGAGCGACCGTCTCGTCGTCGATGATGATCTTGTGGAGGCTCGCGTCATAGACATCGCGAACCGTGCGGATAACCAGATCGGACTCCGTGTAGAGCGTTGCCGGAGCAGGCTCCTTCTTGATGCGTAACTGGACCTTCTCCCATAGCCGCGACAGGTAGTTCAAATCGCGCTGCAGGTCTCGCTTGTTTCTCCCGATGCCCGCCGTGCGAACGATAAACCCCATGTCCTTCGGCAGTGAGAGCTGATTAAGGGCCTCTCGCAGTGTTCGGCGCTGCTCTTCGTCTTCGATCTTGCGGGAAACGCCGAGCTGTTCCATGTTCGGCATCATCACAAGGAACCGGCCCGGCAGCGAAATATAGGTGGACAGCGTCGGTCCCTTTGTTCCCACGCCTTCCTTGATGACCTGCACAAGGACTTCCTGACCACGCTTGAGACAGGCCTGGATCGGCGGACGGTGACGTCGCGGTGTCTTGCGCCCGACCAGCTCCAATTCACCTTCGCTGCCCGGAAAATAGTTGGGATGCAAGTCACTGATGTGCAGGAAACCATGCGCCGGCCGGCCGAAGTCCACGAAAGCCGCCTGAATGGAGGGCTCGACGTTGGTCACCTTGCCCTTGTAGATGTTTCCGACGTTAGAGATTGAAGCGGCGCGCTCGATGTAGAGCTCGTCAAGTCGCCCGTCGTTAAGCAGCGCGATCCTTACTTCATCGGGATCGGAGACGTTGATGAGCATTTCGCGACGCGTCGAATCCGACGGATCAACCGCAACGTCATCGCCGTCGATCAGGATGTCATCCTCTTCGCGATCCTCGCCTGGCTCCGATTCGCGCTGGGCCGACGGCTCTGACTTGACGGTCGCGGGCGACCGCGATCGCGATGGTTCCTCTTCCCGGGGAGCCGCTTCCGCATCAGCTGCGCGGGCAGCATCACGTCCGCGTCCCGATCCGCGACGCCTTCGAGGACGGCGACCAGGACGCCCTTCACGCCCATCGTCGACATGCTTGGCTGCGGCTGCTTCCGGACCGCCAGCCTTCGCTATCGGGCTCGTCTGCCCCTGATCACTTTGCGCTTCGCCTTCGGTGTCGCTGTCGCTCGCGTCCGCACTGTCCTCCATAAGCTGCGTGCCGCCGGCGTTGGATGACGGGTACTCCTCAACGACGATGGTGCGCGAATGCTCCCCTTCCGGAAGCAAGTCAACCACGGCGACGGCCGGAGCCGCTTGTGGTTCGTAAAGGCGCTCTTCAACTTCGAAGATTCCGGCGTCAAAGCCGGACTCGGAGTTCATCGCGCCTTGTGATGCAGCCGCGGCGACTTTTGGCTGCGCGGGCTCGGCTACCGCAACAGCGGACTCTGTCCTCTCGATCTTCTTGTCGTCTGGCGGGCTCGCGGACTTAGGCGCCGCCCTGGCTCGGGGCTTTGTCGTGCCCGGCTTTTTCGCAGTAGCCGACGCTCCCGTTTTCTTTTTGGCCTTTGATGATTGTCGAATGTTTTTCAAAACTGGGGTCTCCGGGAGGGATCCCGAAGGATTGCGGTGTCCGGCGCGGTCACGGCTCGTATTTGACCGATTCACGTGTCAGCCGGTGCAAGTGCAAGCAACTTGGCAGGCCGAGTAGGTCGAGAATCTCGCCGACTCGGGATGTCCCGGTGCCCGTCACAATCTGTGTCCAGCGAAGCATGCCGCCGCTCACGTCGATCGACCGAATGTACGGTCGGATGTCGACCTTCTTGGAGGGATTCCTGCTGTCAGCGGCGTGCCGCTCGACGATCTGGGAATCCGAAGCCAGGAAAGACCGCGCACGGGCGAGAACCGTCTCGCATACGTCGTCGGTCATCGGCATGGTGTAGGTAGCTTCGCAGGGAAGGCGTCGGTCAGAATCTTCGACAGGCTCGGCATCAAGCAGGACAAGGCCCTGCGGCATATGCGGAGAGAGTCGAGATAAAGCCGTCGATGGCTCCGTGGGCTCGGTCAGCGTTATCACCAGAAGTTCGTCGCGGGATGCTACTCCCACCGGCCGTGGCAATGCGATGCTCAATTTCGGGCGCTGATTAAACCCCTCGGAATACCGCAGGGGAAAGTCCGCCCGAATCATCGCCCGCTCAAAGAGCCGCAACGAATCGTGGTGCGAGATGAACCGAAGGTCACCTTCGACAGAATACCGAATCGCCAAACGATTGCGCAATCCGTTAGCGATCCCTCACAAATACAGTGGTTCCCAATGGCCCATGCGTCACACGACGCCGGCGTCGGGAATCGAATTCATTTCACTCGCGTGTCAAGCAAGTGGCGGAAATGCAGGAAAAACCGCCGTTCGCTGCATTTCCGCCAATTGCCGGGGCGAACTAAAGGTCTCCCCAGACCTTTCGAGTCTCGACTCGGAGGTAGTTTAGCACCTCACGCTCGGTTTCAAAGGACAAAACCCGTCGCTTGACCTTCTCCGCATCGGTCATCGTGATGCATCGAATGATGTTCTTAACGACCGGAATATGACCGGCAGCCATCGAAAGCGTGCGTAACCCCAGTCCCAGTAACAAGATAGTAAACAGAGGATCGCCCGCCATTTCACCGCAAATACTCACCTTTGCGTTACACCGACCACCGTCGCGCACCACGCCACGAATCAGGCGGATGATGGAGGGATCGGCCGGGGTGTAAAGCTGAGCGACACGCTCGTTGCCGCGATCGACCGCGAGCGTGTACTGAATCAGGTCATTCGTGCCAATGCTGAGAAAGTCAGTCTCACGGGCCAATTCGCGAGCGCAGATCGCCGCCGCGGGTGTCTCCACCATGACGCCAACCGGCAACGGGCGCGTGAACTCATATCCGCTCTCCTCCAGTTCCTCCTTGACGAGATTCAGCACAAACTTCGCCTGGCGAAGCTCCATGATGCGGGAGATCAGCGGAAACATGACACGCACATCGCCCAGAAGGCTGGCTCGCGCAATTGCGCGCAATTGCGCGCGAAACATGGTGAGATGCTGCAAGCTGTAGCGAATTGAACGCAACCCCAGGAACGGATTCTTCTCCGGCTCCCAGGCGCCGCCGGTATGGCATTTGTCTCCGCCAAGGTCCATCGTGCGAATCACGAGGGGGTGACCGCCCACCGCCTCGATCGCCGACTTATAAACCTGATACTGCGCTTCCTCGTCAGGCGGCGGGCCATCCTGCAGGAACAGAAATTCCGTACGGAAGAGCCCGATGCCCGTGGCCCCCTGCTCAAGGCAGACCGCGACTTCAGTGGGGAATTCGATGTTACCCAGCAGCTCAATCGTGTGGCCGTCGCGCGTCTGGGCCGGCAGGCCGCGCAGCTCGCCGAGCGTCGCTTTGACCTCCAGCAGATGGGCCGCCTGGGTGTCATACTCTGCACGCTGGGACGCGTCAGGATTGATGACGACGACGCCGTGCATTCCATCCACGACAAGCGTATCTCCGCTCGATACATGAGCGGTGATGTCCTCCAGTCCGACAACGGCGGGCAATCCCAGGCCGGCGGCGAGGATCGCCGTGTGCGACGTGGAACCTCCGGCATCGGTGGCAAAACCGAGCACTTTCTTGGTTTTTTCGAGCATCACCACCTGTGAGGGGGTGAGATCGTGGGCGACGACGATGACCGGCGATTCCAGCGCCGACAACTCCTGCCGCGCTTCACCGCCGACGTGATGCAGCAAACGCCTCTCAATGTCGAGCACGTCCTTGCCACGCTCCTGCAGGAACGGGCTCGCCATCTCCTGAAACCGTCTTCGATATTTCCGCATGAAGACGCTGATCGCGTACGCGGCGCTGTATCGACGCGACTCAACCTGCTGAGCGATTTCCTTGCGCGGCTTCTGATCGTTTAGCCAGCGCTCGTGAAATCCGAAGATGTCCGCCAGCTCATTCCCGGCACGTTTGGACAACTCCTGACGCTCGTTGGCGATTTCCGCCGCGGCTGCCGCAAAGGCCCGATCGACCAGATCCAATTCATGCGGAATCTGCTCTGCTGCAACGGTCCGGCGAGGAACGCGCGTCTCGGCCGTGTCGAGAACGAGCGCATCCGCCACGACGACGCCGGCGGATACGCCAATGCCACGCTTCAGCGCCATGACGCCTCCGCAAAAACGAGGCGCGCATCATGACCCCTCTGATTGTCCCCTGCAGATATCATTCTTCGCCGAATCTTGAATTGACGAGATCGGCCAGGGCCTGCACGGCCTCCTTGGCGTCCGGGCCCTGTGCGCAGATTCCGAAGACCGTTCCCTTCACGCCTTCCAGAAGCATCATCTCCATCGGACTCTTGCCGTCGACCGATTTGCCATCGGAGCGCTTGAGCACGCGAATCGAACTGCGGAACGTCGAAGCCAGATCGACAAAACGCATGACCGGCCGGGCGTGCAACCCCTGCACGTTCGAGATCGTGACCTCGAGCTCCGCCTGTCCATTTGCTTCCGTCATGCCATTCGTCCATGTGTCTAATCAGCCGGTTTCCAGACCGGACTACGCGCGATGTTGTCAGATTGTGATGCCATTCAAGCCGGCCAAATGAACTTCTCTTTACTGCGACACGGACCCATCGCCTGTTGACGCGCCGCCGAAACAGCAACGCCCCATCGAACCGACGAACAAACTCCGGGGTCTGCGACGCGTGCCGCCCGCGTCAACCCGCGGGCGTCTCATCGGCCTCTTTGATCAACTCCCAAATGGCACTCGTGGTCTCCGCCTGCCGGAGAAATCTCCTGAAGTTGTCCCGCTGCAAATGCCTGAAGATGCTCTCCATGGCCTGAAGGTGGCCGTCGGGATTATCCGGGGGCGAAAGCAATACCACGACCGTGTAAACCGGAGCGCGATCCAGCGCGGAGAAATCGAGGCCCGCCGGAATTCGCCCGATCGTGGACATGATCTTAGGCACCAGCGCGTGCTTGACGTGAGGTACGGCCACACCCTTGCCGAAGCCGGTGCTGCCCTGGTTTTCTCGCTGAATCACAGCCTTGGCGATCGTCTCCGCGTTCTCGGGAGACACGCCGGCTGCATCGCACACACTCTTGACCAGTTCACGAATCACACCGTTTCGATCGGCAGCCTGCAATTCAGGCACGATCGCACCTTGCACGACAAAGTCCGTGAGCTTCATGGTCTTGATTCCTCGTGGTACATGCGGAACGGGGCTGCCGGGCAGCCGCTATCCCATGCGGTCCGCTTCAGGATGCTTATGATTGCGGTGCTTTTCCTTGTGTCGCGTCAACTGACGTTCCAGTTCCCGCGCGGTTGTGTCGAATGCGGCGAACGCATCTTCGTGCGTCTCCTTGGCGACGAACGTGGCATGATGATCGGCGCGCGCGATGATCTCGCATTTCAGCTTCGACGCCTCGGCGGCGAACACCACTTCAACTGTATGAACACGATCGTAGTACCGCTCAAACTTCGAGGCCTTCTCTTCTACGTACTCGCGGAGTGACGCAGGAATCTCCGTATGTAGGCCCGATACTGTAATCTGCATGTAGGCTACCCCACGATAAGGAATTCCCAGCGAAATCGACCAAATCTCTCGTGGGCGATTCCCCGACGTGCCCTATGACTCGCCTCACAACATAAAACAAGATGCAGCATATATTTATGGTACACAAATCGTCTGCGACTCGAAGTCTATGCGTTCCTTTCCTGCCGGTCAACCCCGGCGCTCGCGCTCAACACAACTGGTTCGCCATGACCTGCCCGCGCCAAAACGGCTGCGGACACGCTCGCGGCGCCCGCCGACCTGAGCGTTTTGGCCGCCTCGCGGAGTGTAGCGCCGGTGGTCATCACGTCGTCCACGAGACAGATGTGTCGGCCTGCGATGCGCGATCCTCGCCCGACCGCCATGACGCCGTCAATTTCCTTCGCTCTCTGAGCCGCCGATATTCCCGACCGCTCGTGGAACGGCCGCACCTCTTTGCGCATGACAAGGAGCGGCTCAACGACACCACCGAAATGCGCGACTGCCGAGCGCGCCAACAAGGCCGTCGGCTGATAGCCCAGCTGCCACTTTCTCGTCCAATGCGATGGGATGGGCGTCCAGCAATCGATCGTCGCCGAACTCATCGCTCCCTGTATCGCCTTGGCCAGCAAAGAGCCCAGAAAATGGTCTGCCGTGAAGGACCGCTTGAATCGAAGGATCAACGCCTTCAGCGGCCCGGCATACGTTCCGACGCGAACGAATGTGTGAAATCGCCCCCTGGTGAGCCCGGTGGCGCATCGTGTGCAACGTGCATCATGCAGAAGATATGGCCCCCTGCTCTCTCCGCAGTGCCGGCAATAGGGCACGTCAATGACCCCGGTAAGGTCCGAGGCGCATGAGGCGCACAGGTCATGCTCGTTAAGCCCGATGGAATGATCGCAGGCAGCGCACACCCGGGGAAGCACGAGGTCCCCAATTGCAGCCGCCGCCCGGGAAAGACTCGCAAGCGCTGTCACGGTTCAACCCTTGTCGGAACCAGCTTATGCAGGATTCTGCCCAGGCGCGTCATCATCGCCCCCGGTCGGCGCCTCTCCGCCGGCTTCCGAAGGCTGATCTGAGACGTCACGCGCGGCAGCGGAAGCATCTTCGTCCGACTCTTCCGACGCGATGCGCGCCACCGACACCACCTTGTCACCCTCGTCCGGCTTCATCAGCTTGACGCCCTGTGTGGCGCGGCCGATTTCGCGAAGTTGAGACACCTCGGTGCGAAGCATGATCCCCTGAGCTGTTATGAGCATGAGTTCGTCGGCATCGGTCACGGCGCGAAGCGCCACGACGTCCCCGTTCCGCTCGTTCGCCCGGATATTGATGACGCCGCTGCCCCCGCGCTTCTGTAGTCGGTAGGCGTCGATGTCCGTTCGCTTGCCGAATCCGTTTTCGCAGACCGTCAGCAGGCTCATCTCGGGACGGATGACGGCCATGTCGACAACTTCGTCGTCTCGCTCGAGGCTGATGCCGCGCACGCCGCCCGCCGCGCGACCCATCGCCCGCACGTCGGTGTGCATGAAGCGAATCGACATGCCCTTGCGCGTCCCGAGCACGACCTGGTCGTCTTCGCTTACGAGTTGCACCCGGATCAGCGAGTCCGCCGGATCGAGGCCGATGGCGATAATTCCGCTCGGTCGAGGCCGCGAGAACGCGCCGAGCGCGGTCTTCTTGACCGTTCCCTGTGCCGTGGCGAACAGGACGAATTTCTCCTCGAACTGCGATACCGGAAGAACGGCGGTCACCGTCTCGCTGTCCTGAAGTCTGAGCAGGTTGGCGATGGATCGGCCCCGCGCGGTCCGGGCCATTTCAGGGATGTCATAAACCTTCAGCCAATACACGCGCCCGCGCGTCGTAAAGAAGAGCAGGTAGTTATGCGTGCTGGCGACGAAGACATGCTCAAGGAAGTCTCCTTCCTTGGTGTCACTTGCCCGTATTCCGCGACCGCCGCGACCCTGGCTGCGGTAAGTGTCCGTGCTCACGCGCTTGATGTAGCCCTGGTGAGAAATCGTCACGATGACGGGAAGGTCCTCGATCAATTCCTCCATGCAGAACTCGCCGACCGCGGCGGTGATCTCCGTGCGCCGCGCATCCGCGTACTTCGCCTTCATCTCATGAATGTCTTCACGAAGAATGTCGAGCACCCGCGCCGGTTCCGCGAGGATCGATGCATAGCCGTCGATTTCGGCAACCAATCCGACGTATTCCTTCGCCAGCTTCTCCACCTCAAGGCCCGTCAACCTTTGCAGTTGCATCGAGAGGATCGCCTGGGCCTGGACGCCGGTCAGAAACTGGTCAGCGGACGCCGCCTTCTTGGCAAATTTCTCAGGAAGCAGTTTGTACAAGGCCGCCGAATCCGCGAGCCGAAGCGGCCGCGTCATGAGGCTCTGCTTCGCGGCATCGGGGTTGGGCGACTTGCGGATCAGCTGAATGATCGCGTCGATGTCTCCCACCGCGAGGACCAGGCCCTCAAGAATATGGGCCCGTTGCCGTGCCTTGCGAAGCAGAAATCGCGTTCTTCGCGTCACGATATCCTTGCGGTGATCGAGGTAGTATTCCATCAACTGCTTGATGGACAATGTCTGTGGCTGCTTACCGACCAGCGCAATATTTGTGACCGCGAAGTTCGTCTGAAGTGGCGTGTACTGGTAGAGCTTGTTGAGCACGACGTCGCCGCTCACCCCCGACTTACACTCGACAACCAGCCGAATGGCATGCTTGCGGTCGGACTCGTCCCGCACGTCGGAGACTTCCGGCAGGCGGCCGTCTTTAACGCACTGGGCGATTTTCTCGGTGATCGTGTTCTTCAAAATGTTGAACGGAATCTCGTCAACGACGATGCGCGTTCGATCGCCCTTCATCTCCTCAAAGTGCGTCTTGGCACGCAGTGTCATCGAGCCGCGCCCGCGCGTATAGGCATCGATAATGCCCTGACGACCGCAGATCATCGCACCGGTCGGGAAGTCGGGCCCCGGAACGTGCTTCATTAATTCCTGAATGGATATCTCCGGGTTCTCAATGAGCGCGATGAGCCCGTCGCAAATCTCACCGAGGTTATGCGGCGGCATGCTCGTCGCCATGCCGACGGCGATGCCCATGCTTCCGTTAACCAGGAGGTTCGGAAACTTCGACGGAAGCACCACCGGCTCGGTCGTCGTTTCGTCATAGTTGGGAACGAAGTCAGTGGTCTCCTTGTCGATGTCTTCGAGCATCTCCATGGTCGGCGATGCCATGCGCGCTTCTGTGTACCGCATTGCGGCCGGAGGGTCGCCGTCGATCGAGCCGAAGTTGCCCTGCCCGTCGATCAACGGGTACCGCATGGCAAACGGCTGTGCCATGCGCACCAGCGTGGGATAGACCACGGCCTCGCCGTGTGGGTGGTAATTGCCGGACGTATCGCCGGAGATCTTGGCGCATTTTCGATGGGCCGTGCGCGGCCCAAGCTTCAGGTCGTGCATCGCCACCAGAATGCGCCGCTGGGAAGGCTTCAGGCCGTCGCGGACGTCAGGAAGGGCGCGCGCCACGATGACGCTCATCGCGTAACGCAGATAGGAATCCTGCATCTCCTCGACAATCGGCAGGTTTCGGGATGGATTGGGCAGGGCGGCCGGCGGGTCTGGCTGGTTTTGGTCGGTCATCCGTTTCTTCGACTCCGTCAGGAATGCCGGGCAAAAACCATGCCGCCCGGACAAGTGGAATTGTAGTGCAATTCACGCATTCTGACGAGCTATCCGCGACCCCCCGAAACCGAGAAAAAACGCGAGTCAAAGGGCGGACAAAACGGGCTGGCCGGTTGGAGAAACGGCGGCGGTTAAGACGTCACGGGGCCGGCGAGTTCGGCGACAAACGCCATGCACTCGGCGAGAAGCTGTTTCTCGTTACAGCCCCTGGTAACAAGTTGTGAAATCCGGGCGACGATCGCGCTACCGACAATGGCGCCATCTGCAAAAGTACACACCTCGCGAACCTGCTCGACAGTTCCGATGCCGAAACCAACCAGCACCGGCCGCTGGGTCCGCCGGCGAATGTCATCCAAATGACCGCGCAAGTCGGTAGGGAGTTTGCCTCGCGCACCGGTGGTGCCTTGCACCGAGACATAGTAGAGAAATCCGCCCGCAAGCCGGGCGATACGCTCCTGGCGATCAGGCGGGGTTGACGGTGCGACGAGCATGGCAACACGAAGGCCGGCGGCGTGGACGCGCTCCACAAGCACGGGTGCCTCTTCGAGGGAGATATCGGGGACAATGAGTCCGTCCAGGCCCGCGGCCTTTGCCCGCGCGATGAACTCGTCCATTCCGATGCGGTAAATAATGGAGGCTGAAACCATCGCGAGGATGGGGTAGCTCACATCGCGCCTGACGGATGCGATCAAAGCAAAGATATCGTCCACGCGCGTTCCGGCGGAGAGGCTGCGAGTAAAAGCCTCCTGAATTACCGGGCCGTCTGCAATCGGGTCGGAAAAAGGAAATCCGATCTCGACGCCGCGAATCGGAAGCGATGCTAGACCGCGAAGCAGGGATGCTGTGAATGCGACACTGGGATAGCCCGCGGGAATGAACGGCCATAAGCCCGGGGGCTGTGCCGCTAAGATGGCATCAATTCGATTGACCGGGTTAGTGCTCAACGCTCTTCCCCCTGAGCCGGGCGACCTCGACGCAGTCCTTGTCGCCGCGGCCCGAGAGATTGACGACGATCATCTTGTCCCGCCCCAGCGTCGGCGCAAGCTTGACGACGTGAGCGATGGCGTGGGCCGTCTCCAACGCCGGAATGATGCCCTCAGTGCGGCTGAGCAGTTCGAATGCCGCGAGCGCCTCATCATCTGTGGCACTGACGTATTCGGCGCGGCCGGTCGCGGACCAGTAAGCGTGCTCGGGGCCTACGCCGGGGTAGTCCAGTCCCGCTGAGACGGAGTGGACCGGGAGCGTCTGCCCGTCGTCATCCTGAAGCACAATCGTGTGCATGCCGTGAAGAACGCCCGGACGGCCCTTGGAAATCGTGGCGCTGTGTCGCTTGTCAAGCCCTTCGCCAGCCGCCTCAACGCCGATGAGCCGGACGGCGGCGTCGTTAATAAACGGATGAAAAATACCAGCGGCGTTGCTGCCGCCTCCGACGCAGGCGACGACGGCATCGGGCAGGCGACCTGAGAGCGACAGGGCCTGTTGTCGGGCCTCGCGACCGATGACCGATTGGAGATCGCGGACAATCAGCGGGAAGGGGTGGGGGCCCATCACCGAACCGATCACATAGTGGGTGGTGGCAACGGAAGCGATCCAGTCGCGGAGTGCCTCGTTGATAGCATCCTTGAGGGTGCGCTGGCCGCTCTCCACCGGAATGACGCTCGCGCCCATAAGCTCCATGCGATAGACGTTGAGACGTTGACGGCGAACATCCTCCGCCCCCATATACACCACACACTCGAGACCAAAGACGCAGGCGGCTGTCGCCGTGGCAACACCGTGCTGGCCCGCACCGGTCTCGGCAATGATGCGCCGTTTGCCCATTCGCTTGGCGAGAATGGCCTGGCCCAGTGTGTTGTTGATCTTGTGCGCCCCTGTATGGTTGAGGTCCTCGCGCTTCAGGTAGATGGCCGCGCCGCCGAGCTGCTCACTGAGTCTCGCCGCGTGATAGAGCGGGCTCGGCCGGCCCACGTAATTCTGCAGGTATCCGTCTAATTCCGCCCAAAACGATGCATCATGGCGGGCCGTCGTATAAGCCCGTTCGAGTTCGGTCAGGGCCGACATGAGCGATTCCGGAACGAACTGCCCGCCGAAATTGCCGAACCGCCCGGAGGCGTCGGGGATGGTCTTCTGCGGGTCGGAAGGGGTCATGAACGGCTCCCAAGGGCTCGAAAATCCATCATAGGACGCATCCGCTGGACGGCCAAATCGCCCAATTGAAGATTGTTCTCCCACCTGCAGTAGGCCGATACAATATCCCTATGGCAACACGTCCTTTTGAAACGGCGGGATCACTCAAGTCCCCAATGGTTCGGCAGATATCGGTCTTTCTCGAGGACCGTGTCGGAGCCCTGATGCGCCTCTTTAAGGCGTTTGAAGGATCGGACGTCCGGGTTGTGGCGATGTCGGTCGTTCACGCAATTGATTGCGCCATCATTCGAGTCATCTGTGACCAGCATGACGCCGCCGTCGACATTCTCGAAAAACGCGGCTTTCCGCTGAGTCAGACCGAGCTGCTGGTTGTTGAAGTGCCGCACGGCCATGGGCTGATGTCCATTTGCTCAGCCCTGCTCGCCGGCGAAGTCAACATCGACTACGCCTATCCGCTGCTGGTACGTCCGGCAGGCCGCGCCGCTCTGGCTATCCACACCGACAGCGTTGAGACCGCGGTGCAGGTTTTTCGCCTGCGCAAGTTTCAGCTCATGTCTGAAGACGACCTCGGCCCCGGCCCCATCCGCTGAATGAACCGCCGGGCGATCGAGCCGATTCCCTTCGACGTGCGTCCTGACAGGCATTAGAATCCAACGATTAACCCGCTGCACCCGGGCGATTAGCTCAGTTGGTTAGAGCACCTCGTTTACACCGAGGGGGTCGGGGGTTCGAGTCCCTCATCGCCCAATGCCATCATTATGACACTCCCCATCGACTGATTGATTCGCTGAAGCGGCCGGAGTCCATCGCTAGCGCCGTAAAAACGAGGACCGGGGCAATTGGGGGGGGCTCGGGTTCAGTTCTCCGCCTCGACCTGCGTCACGGCGTCATCAAGCGAAGTACTCGATGATTGGCTCTTGATCTCCGCGAGGCGATTCAGCATGCGATCATACTTGGCGGAAGAACTCTCCAGGGGATTCGCGCTCGTGTCCGCGGCGCGAGCCCGGAGGCGATCGATCCCATCGAAAATACCATCCACATCGGCATCGCCAAATGCGCTGCCGATCACGCTGCCGCCCTTGGTGAGCGCGTCGAGCTCGCGCTTCTCAGAAGTAACGCCGCCTATCGCGCCCGGCGAAATGTGATCGCTAATACCCTGTGCGAACTCAAGCAGCCGCTCCGGCCCGACATCTGATCGAAGCCTCTTCGTGCTCTCATTGATATCGTCGATCAACATGGTCGGAAACGCGCGGGCCATCGTGGCCATCGTGCGAGCCCGCAAGACCATGTCTTCGGCAGCCTTGCGTTGACGTGCGCGATTCTGGAACGGCCCGTTGGGGTCGAATTGACCACGCTTGGCTTCCTTGATGGCCTCATCGAGCTGCTCGTAAAGCTGGTCTAGCGCGTCGATTCCGGCCGGGACGGTCAATGGGCGCGCGAGTCGATCCGGGCTGGTGGCCTCAAGGATGAGATTCACCAGCGCATTCCCCAACTGGAGTTTCAGATCGTCTGAGCTCAGACGGCTCATGATCTCCTGAACAATACGATCCTTGTCGCTGTCCGAAAGAAGACCGCGCTTAAGACGGTCGGCCAGGTCTTCCAGACCGGTCTTGGGCTCGTCGTCCATGTCGTCCAGATCTTCATCATCCGGTTCATCATCGCCGTCATCATTCAAGTCAAAACGGTCGCTCAGGCCGTCCGCATCGGCGTCGAAGTCGTCGTCGTTAGCGATCCCATCGCCGTCAATGTCGAAATCGAGATCATTCTCGAAGTTATCGCCGTCGATATCGGGATCCTGCGTATTCAATATGCCGTCGCCGTCAATATCGGGATCGTCTTCGTTCGGCACGCCGTCGCCGTCCACGTCGGGATCAACGATATTGGGGATCGCGTCGCCGTCCGTGTCCGGCGGGATGTTCGATAAATCGAATGGCAGTCCGGCGCGAGAAAAAAGCAGGGCGAGATACGCGATTTCGTCCGAGCTCAGACCTGTCGGCTCTACGCCGGTCTTCGGCGGGTTGATCAGCGCCTCCCCGCTCGGCGTGCACGCCGTCACCAGCAGTGCTGCGCCGAGGATCACCGTGCTGAGCAAACCGCCTGCCCCGCGCCATTGACTGTTTCGAACCATGAGCTTCACGGCCAGGGTCCTCCAATCGTCCGATCCACGACCTGCGATCATTGCCATCACCTGATCGTGATCGTCGCGTTCACCTGCAATGCGCAGTCCGTGTCATTGTTTCCGCCCATGGTGTTAAACGTCTGGCTTCCCGCAGTGACGGGATAGGTGTAGTCCATGGTGAAGCTGCCCATGTCATCGTCCAGGCCGTGCGTCGAGCATGACGCATCGTCGTGATCGTTGAAGTGGCTGCTGGACACTCTGAACGACTCTCCGGTTGCAATAACGAACGTGCTGGTCACATCCGTGAAGTCGTAGGTCGTTCCGTAGGCGATGCTGACGCCGTCACTGCAACCGATTGCACTGCGAAGCGTCGTATCGGAGCCGCTGTTAGGCAATCGAATGAACAGCGCACCATCCTCGAGTTCGACATCGCTGTCGCCGCAGGCGGTCGCGCTCATGTAGAACGACGTGTACGTGAACGTCACCTCCATGTCGGGCTTCAGCGGATTGGTCATACGCGTGGCGACCTCATATCCGTCGTTCGCCGTATCGCCGCCGACCGCCGCGCGATCGCCGTCGGTATCGGAGTTGTTCGGATCAGTTCCCGCCATCAGTTCCGCGGCGTCATTGAGGTTGTCAGCATCGGCGTCCGCACTAAACGGATCTGAGAACACCGACCGGTCCGCCTGACCGAACACGCGAACGATCCACGACACGTTAAGTTCGGCATTATCCATGCGCGCATCGCCGTCCGTGTCGCTCAGCAGCGGGTTCGTGCCCACCGGCATGGCCGGTACCATGTAGTTGCAGTCCGTCGCCATCGCGCAGCGAAGGTTGAAGTCAGCATACGTTCCCGCAGGGAAGAAGCCTCGCGGGTCGTTCGGATCGAGTTCGATTCGGTCGGCGATGGTGTCGCCGTCCGTGTCGCGGTTACGCGAGTTCATGCGGAAGAATCGTTCCATCAGATCAGGCAAACCATCATTGTCGGTATCCGGCTTAAGCGGATCGGACGTCACGTGCACCATGGAGCCGTTGACCATGATGTCCCATCCATTGATCTCGTCAGCGTCGACCATGCCGTCGAAATCGGTGTCCACAACCGTTCCGCCGTCCTTGGGGTCGTTTGCCTGGCTGCCAAGGAACAGCTCTCTGCCGTCAGGAAGCGAATCGGCGTCGGTGTCGCGCCGCAGCGGGTCGCTGGCGAAGTATTGCTCGTGACCGGCGCGCTCCCGGTCATCCATGAGCGGCATGGTGTCGATCAGGCCGTTGACGCCGGCAGCAATAATCGGCGTGTTGGCCATCAGGCCGGTTGTGCCTGGCGCAACCAGTTGAACGTCGCCGGCCGCCGCCGTTGTGTCGGCCGTCAGGTTGACTCCTGCGACAATCGTTGGTCCAAATGCCGCAAAATCGTCAGCGGTGGGAACCGTATCCAGGAAGCGATTGGGGCCCGGCGTCACAACCGGGGCGCCTACACTGACCACGCTGCCGACCATGGCAACCTGAACGTCGTCGCCGCTGGCCATTGTGTTAACAAGTCCGTTCCCTCCGTCGATGATCGCCATATCCGTATAAGGCGTAAGCTGGATCGAGGGGTTGTTGGTCGGATCATCATCTCCGTCGTAGAGGGTCAGCTGATAGCCGTCGATTTCCAGGTTGTCATTGATGCCGTCCTCATCAGAATCCGCTTTGCGCGGGTCGGTGCCGTATTGGCGTTCGATAAGGTCGCCCTTGCCGTCACCGTCCGAGTCCGCGCGAGAGGGATCGGAGAACACGCGGCGCTCGTTGCCGGGGATTCGCAGGATCCAGCCCGTTCGGATTTCGTCGAAATCGCTGATCCCGTCATTGTCCGTGTCAACTCGGTCATCGGACGACCCATAGAGGAACTCCGTGCTGGAGAACAATAGATCGCCGTCCCGGTCCTGCACAAACTGAAGTGAATAGTTGGTTCCCGCCTTGAGCAGCGTGTCGTTGAAATCCACGCCGTCGGGCAGCGGTGTCGAGGAGATGAGCGCCCAGAATTTTCGGTCACGTGCAGCCCCGCCGACCGTGGTCTGTATCCCGCGAATACGGGTAAGGATTTCCACGCCGTCGGTGCCGACGACCGTGCCGTAAGAGTTGCGCACGACGGAATTGGGCGGCATCGCGATCGCCGTGTTGTCATTTTCGACAAGGTTGATGCCGAGAATATCGACCAATGCCTCGCGAATCGTGATGCCCGTCGCGCGGCCCAAAGCATCGAACGGCGAGGCCGTGGCGACACGATGTGCCTCCACATCGCCATTGCCGTAGTCGATGATGAGCCCGGCCGTTCGGTCGTTGATGTCCTGTGAGCTGAACGCGAACAGACGCCCCGATTCATCGCGGATATTGAAGTTCGCGATCTTGACCGTCAGGGCCTGGGGCGAGATGCGAAGCTGTTCGGCGACATTGGGGAATATCTGTATGTCTCTGAAGATAAAGGGCCCGCGGTTCGTGTCGAACGGCCCAAGATTGAACTGCTGATCCTCGCCGGCGATTGAGCGCTCGGAGAGGAGCGTCGCGAGCGGCACGTCCTCCTTTCGCGACGCATCGCGGATAAACGCGACCAGTTCCAGGTCGCTGACGGTAAAGGCCACGTCGCCCAGGTTTGAGATCGTCACGTCGAGATTGAGCCGCGCTTCATCGACCGTTCGAGTAAAGGACCGATTCTCGCTGAAGGTGGAGGCCGCCGCGATTGAGTTCTGATATTCCTGCGACGAACTTCGGGCCGATTCGTTGCTTACGGTTGATGAGTAGCCGCGCTGTCGCGTTTGCTCGAAGCCGACCTTCGCCTCAATCTTGAAACCGCCGAACGGGTCCATTCCGCCGACGCTAAACTCCGTGCCGATTTCCTGGCTGTACTTGTCCGTGTTCTCGCTGGACTGCGTGTCGCTGGTGGCCATCGTATTAGACGTGCTCTGAGCCAGCGAACTGGTGCTGCTTCTCTCGTCGGTGTGCACCATACCTCGCTCGTCCGTGTAGGAGTAAGTCTCTTTCAGGAAGATCCCCGGCGTGCCGACGCGAATCTGTGGAAGCGGAATATCGCTGCGACGCGGGTTGCGATTGCGATTTAGAAGTTCATCGTCATCGCTCCACTGGTCGCCGTCCGTGTCCGCCAGAATCGGCGACGTGTGGAAGAACTGAATCTCCAGCGGATCTGCCAGCCCGTCGCCGTCTGTGTCCTGGTTGGCCGGGTCGCTGTACCACTCGTTGAATTCTTCGTCGTCGGTAATGTGGTCCGCGTCCGTGTCATTGGTCCGTGGATCGAAGGAAAACTGATTCTCAACGCTGTCGTCCAATCCATCGCTGTCAGTGTCCGGGTTGAACGGATCGCTCGTCACATGAAAAGTCTGCTCAGTTCCGTTCGCCAGCCTGACCGTTACCAGCCAACCCTTCATCTCGAACCAGTCGCCGAAGGTGTCGCCATCCGAATCAAAGTCGATCTCCTCGCCGGTCGGGGCCGTTCCCCGAAACGTCGCCCGCGTGGGATCAATTCCCGCCGGCGGAGCGATGATGCCTTGCGGCGTCGCCAGCTCACGACCAAATGCGTCCTTCACGCCGACGACATGAACCGTGTAATTGTCGAAGTCCTGCGTCAGCGTCGTTAGTTGCACCGTCGTCTTGTCCGACAGGAGCTTGGCCGAAACTACAGCAAGAAACGCTGAGTCGGTTCCCGCGATGTTGTACTTCGCCTTTTCCTCCGCCCCGGCCCCCATCGGTTTGCTGAAGGTCACGATGACGGTCTTGTTGTCCAGAGATACCGCCCCAACAACCCGCGGCGGCTGCCCGTCATCGAACAGTGCCCCCTCGATGTACTCAAACGCCTGCGACATCGTGAACGTGGGCAATCCCGGCGTCATGACATGGATGTCGACCTTTCCCGCGGCCTGCGCCGGCGTCACAGTGGTAATCACTTGATTACCCAGGATCGTCGTCTGCTCGCCCAGGAACCCGCCGAAGAGCACGACACTGTTCGGCTTGAAGGTCGCCCCGGTGATGGTGACCCTGGTGCCACCAAGGGTCGACCCGGCCGAGGGGGTGACGCCATTCTCTGCAATCGTCGGAGGAAAGAAGTAGTCCTGTAGCGGGTAAAGATAATCACACGCGCCGGAACCCACGCACAGGACGGCGACCAGCAGCGACGCACAACGAAGCCGAAAGGCACGGCGGCTGCCAACCTGTCCGGTAAGGCGCTTCACGGAACATGATCTATTTGAGCAAGTCATGACTTCTCTCTCCTGGCTCAGTTCAAGAGCCGAACAATAGCGCCGGCGCATCAGCTCGCACGCGCCCCGATTCGTAATTGACCCCCACGGTCCGGAAAGAACCGCTGATCAATGCCGCACAGGCACATAAGCCGTTGGCACAACGCAGCTTGGGTAAGGATGGGCCAAGGGCGGACTTGGGGCTGGACGGATGCCAGAGGTATAATGAACGCCGCCGACCCATTGCGTTGAGTTGGGCTGTTTCGCACCATGGACAGCTTCCCCATCTGACGCACGGCTCCCTAATCGCCTACACCGAATTGGTGGGCAGAACCCGTGGACCGACAGATAACGCAGGAGCGACGAAGTTCGCGCAGTGCAAAAAAAATCCTGCGAGGTTTTTTTCTCCGACCGGCTCGTGATAGCTGCGGAGAGGCGCCTGTGGCGTGTTGCACAGGGGGTTCCGTGAACGATTCCGAACCTGACAACGTGACCCGGCTGCTTGGCGAGATTCGCGAAGGGGACCGCACAGCCTTTGAGAAGCTGTTCTCGATCGTTTACCAGGAGCTAAGAGCACTGGCCGCGCACCTTTCCCGGGACCCCAAGCACACACTGCAACCGACCGCCCTGGTCCACGAAGCCTATGTCCGCCTGGTCCGGCAAGACGGCAGTTGGAACGACCGCAAACATTTCTTCCACGTCGCGGCAAAGGCAATTCGCCAGGTCCTGATTGATCACGCCCGACGGCGCGGCGCAGACAAACGGGGCGGCGCCGGCGAGCGCGTGACCTTCTCTGAGGTCCTCGATTCCGGCGCGGCCGATCTGAACCTGGTCGAGTTCGAAGACGCACTAAGCGCATTGGAGTCGCGGGACGAGCGCCAGGCGCACGTCGTCGAGTTGCGTTTCATCGTAGGATTGAGCATCGAGGAAACAGCCGACGTGCTCGGCGTGTCACCTCGAACCGTCAATGTTGATTGGCAGATGGCCCGCGCCTGGCTGCGCCGCGAGCTCTGTGGCTCGTCTGAATCATGACCCGGATCAACCAACAGCGATTGCGCGAACTCTTCGAATCGGTCATGGATCTGCCCCCCATCGATCGCGCCGCCGTTCTGGACGCCGCCTGCGCCGGGAATGACGCACTGCGGGCGGAACTCGACTCGCTTCTGTCACACCACGATGCTGACGTGCCCGTACTCGCTGATCACCAGGCTGGCATTGGAATGAAGGTCGCGAGCGAACTTGGATATCCAGCGCACGACCCCGCGCTGCCGGAGAGAATCGGCGCCTATCGGATCGTCCGGGTCCTGGGTGCAGGCGGAATGGGAATCGTTTACGAAGCGGAGCAGGAGCAGCCCGTACGCCGCCGCGTGGCATTGAAAGTTATCAAGCTGGGAATGGACACCCGCGAAGTCGTCGCCCGCTTCCAACAGGAACGCCAGGCGCTGGCGATGCTGGATCATCCGAACATCGCCAAGGTGCTCGACGCGGGCGCCACCGATACCGGCCGCCCATACTTCGTCATGGAGTTGTGCGCGGGGGATCGGATCACGGATTATTGCGATTCGCGTCATCTGACGATCCAGGCGCGGCTCGGTCTCTTCGTTCAGGTCTGTCAGGCCATTCAGCATGCCCATCAAAAAGCGCTGATCCACAGGGACATCAAGCCCTCGAACGTGCTGGTTACCACGCACGATGGCCGGCCACTCGCCAAAGTCATCGACTTCGGAATCGCCAAGGCAACCGGCGACAAGCTCACCGATGTGACCCTGCATACCGAGGCGGTCCGGCTTCTTGGCACCCCGGAATACATGAGCCCGGAACAAGCCGAGGGCAGCCGCGATATCGATACGCAAACCGATGTCTATTCGCTGGGCGTCCTCCTTTATGAAATACTGACCGGTTGCACGCCCTTTAGCGGAAGGAACTTCGCGACGGAGTCGCTGACAAATGTGGTACGCATCATTCGCGAAGTCGAGCCCGTTCGGCCAAGCACGCGCGTACGCGATGTGACTGCTAATGCATCTGAACTCGCCGACGCCCGCGGAATCTCGCCGCAACGTCTGCCGGCCATCCTGCAAGGCGACCTCGATTGGATCGTTTCTAAAGCCATTGAGAAAGACCGATCGCGCCGCTACGCCACGGCCGGCGCGCTCGCCGACGACGTGAATCGCTTTCTCGCAGGCGATCCTGTCCTGGCCGCGCCGCCCAGCACGCTGTACCGCGCGCAAAAGTTCGTCCGCCGCAATCGAGGCAAGATGCTCGGTGCCGGATTCGTAGCCGCCGCGCTCGTCGTCGGCGCCGTGGGTATCCTCTGGCAGGCGGGTGTTGCAAGGCGCGAAGCGAAGGCCGCGCGGACCGCCGAGCGTGATGCCCGTCGGATCGCCGAGTCTCAGGCGCAAATGCTGGAGCAGATCGACACCAACAGCGCCGGCGACGAATTAATCGCGCATGTGCGTTCGCAGTTCAAACGCAGTATTGCCAACAGCATTCTGCCTCCCGAGACCCAGAAAACCGAGATCGAGGATTTCGAGGAGCAACTCAGGCAGCTTAATCCAACCGATCTCGCCGCAGGCCTCATCGATACAACAATTCTCAAGCCGGCCATCGACTCGATCGCCCGGCAATTCTCCGAACAGCCGGTCGTCGAAGCCTCGCTCAATCAAACGCTTGCCACGCTGTATCGAACGATTGGGCGCTATTCTGAAGCACGCCCATTGCAGGAGAAGGCGCTGGCAACGCGCAATCGCGTACTCGGCGAGTCCCACCCTGACACCCTCGACTCCATGCAGGCACTGGGATACTTGATGCGGCTCCAGGGTGACCTGACTGGCGCCGAAGCACTGCTGAATGAAACACTGGCAAAGTGTAAAGCAGCGCTTGGGACCGATCATCCGATCACACTGACAACGCAATCGACTTGCGGCGGCATCCTGCGCCTGAAGAAGCAGTTTCCTGAAGCTGAGGCCTGCTGGCGTGATGTGCTGGAGCGTCGCCGCAGGGTATTGGGACCGGACAGTCAACACACGCTCATTTCGATCAACAATCTGGGCGCAGTGTTGCAGGATGAAGGCAAATTAGCGGAAGCCGAAGCCTGTTTTCGAGAGGCGCTGGATCGGAGCCGCCGGGTGCTCGGCCCGGATAGTCCGAACACGCTGATCACCCAGAATTTTCTGGGCGGCTTGCTATGGCGGCAAAATCGCCTGGAAGAAGCAGAGGCCATCCATCGCGAAACATTGGAAAAACGCCGCCGAATTCTCGGCGAGTTTCACCCTCGAACCATCAACAGCGTCGCAAATCTTGGCGAACTCCTGTTCTCGGCGGGCAAGCACGCCGAGGCCGAACCCTTCCTTCGCGAAGCCTATGAGAAGCGAAAGAAGGTGCTTGGCACATCGCATCCGCTTGCATTGGCATCTATCGATGGCCTGGCCGGCGTGCTGGAGGCGGAAGCCCGCTGGAGCGAGGCCGAGCCGCTGCGACGCCACGCCGCATCAAGCCTGGCGCAAGTCAACAACCGTGAGGGAATTGAGTCGGTCACGGCCCGCATTCAACTTGGTCGCGTACTCTTGGAGCTAGGGCGACTTGCCGAGGCGGAGAAGGAACTCATCGCGGCCCATGAATCAACCGCGGCCGATGGACCCGGGATGGATGATGCCGAACAGCGGTGCGCCCGGTTACTCGTCCAACTTTACAACTCATGGGATACGGCAGACCCGGGTAAGGGCCACGCCGCACAGCGCGAGCTCTGGAATGCCAGGGTCGATCCCGAATCGGCAAAGGTCAACGGAACAAACGAACCACGTTAATCGACATCCGGAGTGAACAGCCTTCACTAGAGCGGGCAGTCATCACCGCCGATGATCATGTCCACAAACGCATCCAGGTCGGCGATGCTCGCGGAGCCCTGCGCGGAAATGTCTGCGCAGCCGCAGTCGCCGTGTGCAACCTCCAGCACACAATCCAGATACGCCTGGATGTCGAGGCCGTTGCGAAGGCCGTCAACGAAGCAGTCCCCGGCGCAGACCCCGGGCACACGAACCGTCGCGGCAACTGAGTCCGGAGAACCGGACCGGAAGAGCCCAATCGTGGCATCGCCGTTCACCGGGCCGACATCAGCGTCGAACCAGAAGTTGTACATGGTGCCGAATCGCAGGGCGTTGCTGTTTGCGTTCTGTGCGAACGTCTGCGGACTGTTCCACTTGACGTCGTTGGTATTGACGCTGAAAGGCCAATCGGTGTTGTCAAACGGCTCGCCGGAGTGGTAGTCCACGTCGTGAAATCCCACGTTGGCAATCGTTGCCCCGCTCGGAAACGGAACAGAGAACGACCCGGCGCCTCGGTGCGAATTCAGATTGTAGATGGCATAGTCATAGCGCCACATTCCATTGCCGAGCGGGGTGACCTTATTGGCCACATGGAATCGCCCTTCGGAAGGCACGTCGACGATTGTCATTTCGACGGACTCGTCGGGAACGCCGATTCCCAGGCCGTGATCGCGCCAGGCCATGATCGCCGGTTCCCCGACGTGCATCGGCCCGGCCGGAAATATTTGAAATGAAAGCTCGACCGTGAATTGCTTGTAGGAGGCGTTGTTCATGGCATTGCCGGCGATGGCATCACTGGCGGCGACATAGACCCCTTCCGAAAAGTAAAGCGCCCCTGCGTTCTGATTCGGGTCAATGTCGCTGTTCGATATCTGAAGACGCTTATAGATCACATTGCCGCTGCCGCCCGAGGGCCCGGGATACTGTCCGGTGAAGGCGTTGCATGCCGAGCGCGGTCCGAGGATGCCTTGGCCGCCGTTGTAACTTGCTCCGTAGATATCGCGGCAGCCGGCGCCAAGCTGGCTCCCCCCGCTGCCGTTACATGGCAAACCGCAACCGCTTCCCGCGGCCGCGACCGTGGCATTCTTCAGCCAGGACATGCCGATCTGCTGGAGACGTCCGTCAGCAAGCTTGTAGGCGTTCATGCCGAGCAGCGGCGAGGTGGAGTTCCACGGGAGATTCACGTCGCCGAGGTTGCAGGTGTGGCTGCTTAAGGAATACGCGTGGATTCCGCCGGACGTGCCCCAGTAGTGAATGCTCTGCGTATCGGAGTAAACAACGTCCACACCGCCGACCGAGCCGCCGGGATTGAGAGTAGCCGTCAACGTAAACGTGCCAGTCGCTCCACCAAATCCCGCCACGCGAACGTAGTACGTCTGACCCATCAGAACGGAGACGGTCAAGGTCGATCGCGTGCCGTCGCAGCCGTCATCGTCGCAGCCCAGTTCAGCCCCGCCGCAGGATGCAAAAACCGACAACGTCGTGTCCCAGCTTGCAGTACCGCATAAGCTGAAAGTCGCTAGTCCGTCCTCTCCGGGAATGAAGTAATACCATACGTCGTTGACATCGCCCGATCCGGCACAACTGCTGAGGTTGGTGCCGGTCGCGCTGACACTCGTGCCGGCGATCGGCGTATCCACAAATACCTCAATGGCATTGGCACACTGGTCATTGGCCGGCTGGGCCAGCGCGGCTGACGCGCAAATCGCCGACGATGTGATCGCGATAAGAACGCGAAATGAAAGAATTCCATTGTTACGGGGGGCTCGGGGCATGAGAGTTTCTCCAGAAAACTTTGATACGGCACGGCGGCCGACCCTGTCCGAAGGAATCTGCCGGCGTAGGGGCCGCCTTACTTGAATCGACAGGCACGGCTGGTTGACGGATTGCCGAACACGCACGAGCGACTGGCACGTGCGACCCCGAAGAGTCATTCGAGACGGTTCATCAGGAGTTCATTCTATAAGATCGATATCCCTCAAGACAATGTTTGATCGGCCGATCATCTGACGAATCTCAAAATCGTGCATCAATGCACAATAGCCTTTGACGCCTCGGCATCTGCCGGTAATCTATGCCGATTCTTGATCGCTGAAGTCGTGAATCGCATCCATCCGCTATCAGGAGCACGTCAATTATGACGCGACCCAAAGAACAGTGGGCCAGTCGTCTGGGAGTCATTCTGGCGGTCGCAGGATCTGCGGTCGGCTTGGGAAATTTCCTGCGATTTCCTGGCAACGCGGCCGCAAACGGCGGCGGCGCTTTCATGATTCCCTACTTCTGTGCGCTGCTCTTTCTCGGCATACCGATCTGCTGGGCAGAGTGGACAATGGGAAAGTACGGCGGACAGTTCGGGTTCAATTCCTGTCCCGCGGTATTCGGCGTCCTCGGACGAAAATCGATCTGGCGATACCTCGGCGTCTTTGGCCTGCTCATTCCGATCATCATCTACATGTATTACGTCCTGATCGAGTCCTGGTGCCTGGGATATGCTCTGAGTTATGCCATGGGGTGGATCAAGCTCGGCGATGATCCGACGAAATTCGCCGAGGCCAGCGTCAGTTACTTCAACAGCTTTGTCGGCGCGAACCAGGACGGCTTGATGCTCGATGGTAAAGTGCACGTCAGTGTCGTGGTCTGGCTGATCGTCTTCGCCGTCAATTTCTTCTTTGTCTTTCGCGGCCTGTCAAAAGGCATCGAGATGTTCTGCACATGGGCCATGCCGCTCATGGCGATCTGCGCCTTCGTGGTGTTGATTCGCGTGCTCACGCTCGGTACGCCACGCGCAGAGTTTCCTGATCTGAATGTCGTTAACGGCCTCGGCTTCATGTGGAATCCCAAACCCGTCGGTGGAAACGGCACATGGGCCGGCGCCCTGCTGGACTCGAATGTCTGGATGGCCGCCGCAGGGCAGATTTTCTTCAGCCTGTCAGTCGGCTTCGGTGTCATCGTCAACTATGCCAGTTACCTGCGCAGGCGGGACGACGTCGTTCTTTCCGGCCTGACTGCTTCGGCTACCAATGAGTTCTTTGAAGTCTGCCTCGGCGGATTGATTACCATTCCGGCGGCCTTTGTTTTTCTCGGCGTCGCCGGCGCTTCACAATCCGGAACCTTCAGCCTGGGCTTCCATACTCTCCCCCTCGTGTTTCATTACATGCCGGGCGGCCGCTTCTTCGGCTTCATCTGGTTCCTCATGCTGTTTCTCGCCGCAATTACCAGTTCACTCTCGATGCTCCAACCAGCCATCGCGTTTCTCGAGGAGGCACTCTCCATCGGGCGAAAGGCGTCCGTCGCCTTGCTCGGACTTATCACCGGCCTCGGTTCTCTCTTTGTCATCTACTTCAGCGAGAACCTGAAGATTCTGAACTTCCTCGATGAAACCATCGGCACCATCACCATCGTCATTCTCGCGGCGATTCAGGTCATCCTCTTCTCCTGGGTTTTCGGCGTGGACAAAGGCATCGCCTTCGCCAACGAAGGCGCGCAAATGAGGCTCCCGTTCTTCTTCCGCTTCATCATTAAGTGGGTCAGCCCGGCTTACCTGCTTTTCATGCTCGGCATGTGGTTCTACGAAAATTCGAGGAATTACTGGCGACAGATTACCGGTGATAACGAAATCTTCCTCGCTTTCTGCCTTGTGCTCGTCGTGGTGATCTTCCTGCTCATCCTCATTAACTTGGGCGGAAAGCGTTGGAAGTCCGAATCAAAAGACACAACCCCGCGACGCAAACCCTCGCCCGCCGGGTTCCCTGTCATACCCATCGCAGAGGAGGCCGGACGATGAATGCATTTGGTTGGACATTCATGCTCCTCTCCATCAGCTTTGTCCTCACGCTGATATCTTGGTGCTTTTTCAAAGTTCTGACGACTCCCACCGCCGTGGATAACATCCACTCGCCGGTCGATATCGACACGCGAGACCTCAATACCTGATTGAACGCGTCATCCGTTCAGGATCACCGACACAAACGCCGCGATGTCCGGCGGATTGATCACTCCGTCGTCACTGCAATCGGCCGGACACTTCAGCGACAAGGGCGCCGCGGGTGGATTGAGGAACGTCGTCACGAAGAGCTGAATATCGCGACCGTCAAACAGCCCATCGTGGTTCATGTCGCCTGACTCGCAACGCCGAAACCACGGCGTGGCAAACCGCGATGTCAGCATGAAATTGAGCAGCTTCTGTCCGACCTTCTCTTCACCGGTCATGGATGGGTGCGTGCCGTCGCCATCCAGATCACCGCACACATAAGTGAGGCCGTCGCTGCGCGGCGTCGTGCCGTCAGCCCACAGATAGGGCCCCCAGGCCACCCACGGCACGACCGTGTTGTAATCAAGATCACCGGCGATCGGATCAATGCCGCCGCCCCCGGCCTGGGCAATCTGCGCCTCAATGACCCACTTGGCGGAGAAGCCGTTTTCATAACTATATGGCTCCGGGTTCAGCGGAAACAGCGGCACCGGGTACCCGGCATACCCCGCATAGATTCGCGTTGAGAGAAATGCGATCCGGCAATTGGGATAACGCGCGCCAACCGCCCGCAGGATCTCGCCGATGTCCTGTTCGAGGACAAATGCGTCCGCGGCAGGCGATGGAAGCGACATCGTCGGCCCCGGTTCCGCGACCTTGATCCACACCGCCTGCACCTGCGCCTCGGTCAGCCCCTGAGGTGCCAGAACTGTGTCACGCACCCGATTGTAATTGCCGTCCGACGGATCGTCCCACGTGGCCGCGGCCTGTCCGCCTAGCGCGCCATTGACAATGGTGAGCGTGCTGTGGTTCACCCGAAAGTCTGTCGCCGCCTTGCCCATGAACGTCCACGAGCTGCACGGAAGCCCGCCGCCCGCCGAGCAGAATTCCTGCGTCGTGTTAGACATCCCGATCGAAAGCAAAACCATCGTCCCGGATGGATCGGGATTGCCGAAGTTATCCAACGGCTCGATCGCCAGTGCCCGGGCCCGCCCTTCGGCGAAGTGCGCCGCCGGAGGCGTGTTCGATCCACCGGGATACAACCCGCCCTGATATGTGCCGAGGTACAACCCCGGACCCAGATCATTCAAAGGAACGAAACCCACGGCTGTCACGCTGCAATCCGCGGCACGACTCGGCGAGCCCGCTCCAATCGTCATCGCGATGGCAAGGCACGCTGCGGCGATTGATGTTCCGAATAATCGACGAGACATCACTTTCCTCCCTCTCCTGCTTCGGCGGCGTCGCGCTTCACTGTGAAAGGGTGCCTAAGCGGCGCGGCCTGTGAATAGATAGAGTGTTCCATGAGCCCTAACGCCCGTGCCGACTCGCATATTGCCTTCCTCAGATCAGTATAACATCGCCAAGGTGCCGACTCCGCGCACGGCCGCACAACGGTACAATGCCTCCAAGGCTCGACGCTAACCCGGAGCACACCCATGCAGCAGCGGTTCATTTTTTGGTGCCATCCCTGGGATATCGAAGACGAAGGCATCGACGCCACCCTGTCCCGACTGGCCGGCGATATCGGCGTGGACACCCTCAGCGTCACCGCCGTACATCCAGGTGTCTATCAGGTCCGTCCCCGTCCGCTGGGCGACAGATGGACCTTCCAATCAGGCGCAGCTGCACACTTCCAGCCTGATGCAAAGCGCTACGGCTCATCGCGGATTCGGCCGCATGCGGCCGCCTGGCTCAAGAACCGAAACCCCCTGGAGCGCATCGCCAAGGCCGCCGAACGCGAGCGACTTCGCCTCCGTGTTCGCGTCTCCGCGCTCAAGGGTGAGGAGCTTGTCACACGCTTCGCCCACGCGGCCTGCGTCAATCCATTCGGTGATCCCAGCCGCGATGGGCTTTGCCCCTCCCATCCCGACGTACGCGAATACGTCACGGGCCTCGTCGAAGACCTGTGGACCAACTACGGCCTCGACGCCATCGAGCTCGACGGCCTCGATTGGGGGCCTGACAGTCGAATCACACTCGCCGGAGATTCCCACCCCGAAGAATCCCTCGGTCGTTTCGACTCATGGTGCTTCTGCGCATCCTGCCGTCAAAGGGCAGCCGAATCATCCATAGACGCCGAAGCCGTTCGCATCGCCGCCGTTGACCATTGGCGTCAGACAGCGAGCATGCAGCAAGATGCCCAATCCCAGGCCCGCGATTGGGCAACCACGGACTCACACGCCCTGATCTCGCGCTACCTGAACCTTCGCCCGGCAACGATCACTTCCCTCATCCAGTTGATCCGCAGCCGATCGCCCGCGGCTCTGCGATATCACCTTGATCCGACACAGGGCACGGTCGGCGTAGGCGCAGCCAGGGAATGCGGCGCCTGGGTTCAACGGTGCGGCGGCACTGACGCCACAAGAAAGCTCCAGCCCGCCGGCGACATCGGAGCGCCGTCGAATTGCGACGTCTTAATCCCGCTCTCCCGTGCGACAATCAAGGACGGCCCGTCACTGGTCGCACTCGTACATCAGCTTTCTCAGATCGGTTGCGCGGGAATCGGTTTCGACAGCTACGGCCTCACGCCCGAGCCATGCCTCGATTGGGTCCGTCAGGCCGTCCGCTATGCCCGCCGCGAACCGGGCGCTTAGACTCGATCTCGGCCTGCCGGCCTCCACTCACCGCAGTTGTTCCCCCACAAAAAACAGCGAGCAGGCGGCCCTTCAAGGCTGCCTGCTCGTTGCAGAGTTATCGTGATGGTGACCTTCTATGCAACCGCCCGCGGGCGGTTCGCACCGGTCAGGAGCGCGGATGACTGTTGTCGTAATCCCGCTTCAGTTGGGCCGTGGTCACGTGCGTATAAACCTGGGTGGTGCTGATGGACTGGTGTCCAAGCAGCTCTTGAACGCTTCGCAGGTCCGCGCCGTTATTCAGCATGTGGGTCGCGAAAGTGTGGCGGATCGTGTGGGGGCTGATCGACGGATCGAGACCGCACATGATGAGATACTTATCGAGCTTGCGGCGAACGCTCCTCGTGGAAAGGCGCTGGCCGTGCTTGTTGACGAAAAGGGGCTGCTGATCGAACGTCGCGTTCCGCGGATCGCGCGATCGCATATCCACGTACTTGCGAATGGCAATCAGGGCCGTCGGGCCGATCGGAGCGATTCGCTCCTTGCGCCCCTTGCCGCGAATCCGCAGACACTGCCCGGGGGCGTCGACGTCGGAGATATTGAGTGCGACCAGCTCGCTGACGCGCACGCCGGTCGAGTAAAGCGTCTCGAGCATCGCACGATCCCGCGCTCCCAGGAGCGTCGAATCGTCCGGCGTCGAGAGCAGCTTCTGCATCTGCGTCACGTCGAGGAACTTCGGCAGGCGTTTTTCCTGCTTGGGAGTTCGTATCGTCGCGACAGGGTTCTGAGTGACGAAGTTTCGCCGCAGGCAGAACTTGTAGAAGCTCCGCAGCGTGGCGAGCTTTCGCGCCGAAGTCGCCTTCGAGTATTCCCGCTCATGCAGGAATGAAAGGAAGGAGCGAATCTGGTTCGCGTCGGCACCCAGCAGCTTCTCGCGAAGCAACTGAAGCTGACCGGCGTTCTGCGTCGACACCGGGGCCGTTGCCACCGCGGTCGAGCCGCCGCCGCCATAGCCGCCGACCGACGGGCTCTTGCGCGTTTGCACAGAAGCCTGTGCTGCCGCATCAGGTCCGCCCAGTAAGAACTGGCCGAACTGATACAGATCAGCGGCATAACACTTTCCCGTGTGGGGCGAGAAGTGGCGCTCGAAGCGCAGGTAGTTTAGAAAATCTGTCACGAGTGGATGTTCTTGGCTCATGATCACGAAACTCTTTTCGGCGAAGTCACGTTCTGTTTCTCTGCAACCTGGCTCAGGCACACACCTGGCCTCCCCACCAAATCACAGCCTTATCCGGCGACGGCCCGGTCTTAAGAGGCCCTTCACCGCTGCGGACCCACCATCCGCAAGGCAACTGCCGTATCGGGCGTTTCAAGTCCGGAGTTCATCTAGTTCCAGTTCTAATCTTCGACCCATCTGATAACTCAGCACGGCGGCGTCAAACCAGTCGAATTCGCTGGTCTTGTCGCTCGCCAAACTGGCAAATGCCGCAATTACGTCGGCCTCGCCACCGGGCTGATAGCGAAAAAGAAACCGGTGCCGACCCTTAACCAGCGAAAGTTGCCGAACAGAGCCATTCATATCGGGTGCTCCATGGATTCTAGGCCCGCTAACTCGGTCCTGAGGCATCGCTGTTGAGCCAGGAGCCGGGTAACGGCGTTGTGCCAGACGAATCGGATATAGAGAGTTTGGACTTTCAGGTATTGTTTATAGCCCATCTGAAGTTCTTCCTTGCGGTCGTCGGCATAGGCCTTTACCGCGTCAACCACGTATGCGTGATTGGCGTTGTAAATGACCTGCACCTCGCCAGTCGGCCGCCGCGGATCATCCAGTTCATTGACCATCGATGTCGGCCGCGCTTCCCGGGCAATCGTCGATGAATCCATTCCCATCGAAACCGGCAGGCGAACCGAATAAATCTGCATCGCCACGCCAATCGTCGGCGTGTAGGCGTCGTACTCCGTGATCCCGGCCACAATGATTGCATCAGCGCCGACTGACTCGGCGATCGCCAGGGCCTCTTCCGTCGATTCAATCTGCGTGCGCCCCCGCGCCGCCAGCGCCGCAACCACCCGACTCACCGGCAGAACGGTCGCGCCGTCCACATAAGTCAGCTCGGATGCCAACAGGTCCGCGAGCTTGATCGGATCAAGAGTGAGTTCGCCGCTGAAATTGAGAATCGGGGCGACGCAAAACGTCGTCGGTTCAATCAGCGCCGTGTGCACCCGCACCTTCTCTTCCGAGTGCGAGCAGGAAGCAAGCATCGCGCAAGACATCGCCGCCGGCCCGATGAACCGGATGCGGCAACGACGCGAAGCCCATCTATCCACACGACCGAGTCGCATGATGCCCACAATCCTCGCTAGTCAACCGTCTCAATGACCTGCGCCGCCTTTCGGCTGCCGGTCAGCGCCGGAGGCGTCTCTATGCCCGACGGCCGAAACGGCCGAAGGCTCCAGATCGTTTCTGTTTTGTTTCGTCGGGCAGTAAAGAAGATGCGCCCGTCTGATGACCACGACGGAGAGTAGTGCTCGCCCGTGCCGCTGGTCAGTCGCTGCAGGCCCCGACCGTCGACGTCAACGACGCCGATGTCCGACCGCCCACGACGCACAGCCTGTCCCGCTTCGTTCCGCGAGTCCGGCGAATGAACCCAGGCAAACGCGATGCGTGTCCCATCGGGCGACCAGCAGGGGGCGATGAACGCCGCATCCGTGCTGCTCGCCACTTCCGTCGGGAACAACGCCTCGTTTTCTTGTATTTGAATCGTCCAGATGCTGAACCACCGGCTGCCGCGTGCCCTTGCCCGCTGATAGACAATGGCGTCGCCCTTGGGAGACCAGGAAGGAAATAGCCCTTCCCCGATCAGCCGCTTAACGCCGGGGTTATCCACGTCGCAGATCCAAAGCTCGCCCTGCCCCTCCTGGGGATGCACGCGGCAATAAACAATCTGCTTGCCGTCCGGCGACCAGCTCGGATGCAGCTCCGGCATCGGGTTATTCGTGACCTGGCGCGGATTGCGCCCGTCCGCGTCAAGCAGCCAAATGTCCCAGTGACCTGCGCGATCGCTGGCAAACGCAATCTGTTTGCCGTCCGGCGAATAAACCGGCTGGGCGTCAGAGGCGTTTTCGTCGGAAATCTGCGTAATCGTCGCCCCCTGAGCCGGCTTGGTATAAAGATGACTGTGCGGAGAATGTCGCGTGGAGGCAAAAACGATCGTGCTCGCCGACGCATCCAGGGCCGGGTCAAAATCCGCGCCCTCGCTGGGCGGCGTGTGCTGCTGCAGATTCGTCGCCGCCTTCGCCTGAAATGCCACATCGCGCGCCGGATTCCCCTGCCCGAAGAGCATCAATTCGCGGTTGGCGTCACTATCGGCCCACGAGCCATCCGGCCCTGCCGACTCGCGACCAAACTCACGTTCATCCGTTGACGCCGGCACGGTGCGCGATGCGGTTCGGTCCCAACCCGTCGTGCAGGACAAGGTAACGCAAAGGCAAACACCGGAGGCGAGAATCGCACCGAAGGCTCTGAACCACTTCATGAGATAGGCTCCGATTCAGGCGCCGGGGCAACCGGTCGCCACCTGCCACACCCGCGATCGCGCGCGGCGTGGCGAAAGACCCCGCCTTCGTCGCTGACTCACTTGTCCCGATGTCCGTTCGATTTGCAGACATCCGAACGAGGGCAGGTCTGTCCGATAAGTCAACTTCCATCTATCGACGCCGCAACCCCCTCATCTTGAGCATCAACCCTGCTCATCTGAACCCACAAATGCTTATAAATAATGAAGTTGCAACGCCGTCAATTCCGCCGATCCGAGGGCATTTCCTGCGCCGAACCGGCAGATTCTGCCGATCTTTTGAGTCAGGCGAAACAGCGGCCCTTCCAGCTCTGATCTAAGCCCCTGAGCGCAAATCCTGCCCTGTGAAACCTGCCGTTCACACGAATCTCTGCAGTCGGCCGCGCGAACTCTTCCGGCCGCATCCACTCACGATTAAGCCGCCCCCGGCCAGTCGCCCGAGGCGTCCGGCCGTCTCAGTTTCACGGCGTTTCTGGAGGACAAAATCGGCGTTGATCATCAAATGCTGACTGCGCATCCCCCGCCTCAGACGCGCTTGCCAATGCCCGGCTTCCGGCTACCCTAGTGCCCCTTGGCGTCGCAAAGCGCGGTGGTGGTCTCGATGGCCCCGGCGATTCCAAGTCTCGGCAGGCTCACTGGTTGAGTAACCGGGGTAACCGAGGGTGGTCCGTCGGAACCTTCAGCAGGCACAATGCAATACCAAAGCGCTTTAGCACTCGGCGTCCTGATCCCCCTGATCAGCTTCGCCATCCTCGCCTTCACCGGACACAAGTTCGGAAAACCGAAGGCGTCCTACGTCGCCCTCCTGGCCATCGGCCTCAGTTGTGCCCTCGGAACCTACGTCCTCGTCGGTTGGCTTGGAGATTCCCCCGAGATTCGCGCGAAGTTGTCCGCGGAAGCCTACAGATTCGACTGGGGACGCATCGGCGATATTCCGATCCTCGTCGGCGTCAAGCTCGATTCACTCACCGTGATCATGTACTTCATGGTCACGTTCATCGCCTTCTGGATTCACTTCTTCTCGATCGGCTACATGGAAGGCCACAGCGACGAGGTCGATCACGTCAGCAAGTACCATCGCTTCTTTACATACCTGTCGTTGTTCTGCTTTTCGATGCTCGGGCTGGTGATTTCCAGCAGCCTGCTCTTTCTCTTCATATTCTGGGAACTGGTGGGCCTCTGCTCCTACCTGCTCATCGGCTTCTACTTCGACAGGAAGTATGCCTTGAATGCCGCCATGAAGGCCTTCATCACCAACCGCGTCGGCGACTTCGGCTTCATCATCGGCCTCGCCATGGTCGTCCTCTACCTGAACACCTTCGACCTTGACCAGGCGGCGACCAACTTCGCCACACAGTTCCATTCAGGCACCGGCATCTTTGCCGCGTCGATCCATCTGTTCGGTTGGCATGTCTCCGGCATGACGCTGGCCACCCTCATGGGCATCGGCCTCTTCTGCGGCGCCATGGGCAAAAGCGCCCAGTTCCCGCTGCACGTGTGGCTGCCCGACGCGATGGCCGGCCCCACGCCCGTCTCCGCGCTGATCCATGCCGCAACCATGGTCGCCGCCGGCGTGTATCTCGTCGCCCGCGTCTTCCGACTACTGACGCCCGATGCGCAGTTCTTCGTCGCCGTCATCGGCTGCATCACCCTCACCATCACCGCCCTCATCGCCATCGTGCAGACCGACATCAAGAAGGTGCTCGCCTATTCCACGCTGAGCCAGCTTGGCTACATGATCTTCGGAATGGGCGTCGGTGCTTGGGTCGCGGCACTCTTCCACCTCATGACCCACGCCTTTTTCAAGGCCATGCTCTTCCTCGGCTCCGGCCAGGTCATCGAAGGCTGCCACCACGAGCAGGACATGCGCAAGATGGGCGGCCTGCGAAAGAAGATGCCCGTCACCTGCTGGACCTTCTTCATCGGCGTCCTCGCCATCGCCGGCTTCGGCATCCCCAAGACCCACTACGGCCTAGGCGGCTTCTTCAGCAAAGACGAAATCCTCGCCGTCGCCTACGAGCGCACCTTCAATCTCCCCGCCTTGAAAGCGAGCGACGCGGCGGCGGACGACGCCGGCGAACACGCGAATGCAAGTGACAACGACTGCAATGAGCCCATTAGGCTCGCATCTGCGCTCACGTCGCCCGCCGCAACGCTGACAATCGTCCAATCTCAATTGGCTTCCACCGATGAGCACGGCGATGGGCACGGCCACGCTGATTCGCACGGAACCGGCACCCACGAAAAACTCAAAATCGCGGCGACACTGCCCGTCATTCCCAAATGGATGTTCGCCCTGCCGATCATCATCGCCTACATCACGCCGTTCTACATGATGCGGTGCTGGTGGATGACCTTCTGCGGCAAACCGCGCGATCATCACGTGTACGACCACGCCCACGAAAACTGGAAGATGTTCCTCCCCCTCGTCGTCCTCGCGGCCGGCACGGTCTATTGCAGCTACAGCACCTTCCGCCCGCTCATTCACGATGCCGCAGGCTTGGCGACAAACTCGCCCGCGATCGTCGCCATCGACGGCGAGGCGCACGGCATCGATGAAGCCGGCAAGGGCGCGATGCTGACACTCGATCACGCTCCCGGCAAGAACCCCCACGACTGGCTCGCCTACGGCGTCGGCCTCTCCTGGCTCATCGGCATGGGCATCGCCGTCATCATCTACCGCAACGGCCTCGCCTTCGCCGACAAGCTCAAGCGCGCCTTCGGCCCGATCCACACCGCCCTCGAGAACAAGCTCTACTTCGATCACTTTTACGACAACATCCTCGTCGCCGGCACGCGCGGCGTCGGCTACGTCTGCGGCTGGTTCGACAAGCTCTTCGTCGACGGCGCGGTCAACGGCGTCGCCTGGCTCGGCCGCGTCACCGGCAGCATCACCGGCCGGCAACTTGACATGCCCGTCCAGCGCGGCGACTGGGGCATCGTCGATGCCGTCGCCAACGGCCTCGCCGCCACCATGCTCGATGTCGGCACGCAGATTCGCCGGCCGCAAAGCGGCCGCATTCGCATGTACGTTTGTCTAACGGCCGGCGCGGCGGCGATCGCCCTGTTGGCCGTCTTGTATTTCGACCAGCTCGCCGCGGGCTACTACTGGGTCATGACCCGAACCTCGGCACTGGCGCAGGGATGAAAAGGAATAGAGACTTGAATGAGTGATGCGCTTGAACCTTTGACCGGCGGCGGCGGCCGACGCGGCGTTCGTTCTTAGCGAATCATCTTCAATTCAACTTTCTCTCGGAGCATTCACCGTGTCTCACATTCTCGACTGGATCGTCTTCCTGCCGCTCATCGGGGCCGTCGTCGTCCTCGTCGCGCCGGCGCACATGGCGAGGTCCCTCACCTGGGTCTTCACCTTTGGTGTGTTCCTCCTCTCCTGCGCCCTCTTCGGCCCCTTCCTCCCCGGCGGCGCTGGCTACAGCGCCGAGTACGGCACGATGCAGTTTGAGCACATCGTCCCGTGGATTCAGGTCGGAAGTTTCAACATCAACTACCACATCGGGATCGACGGCCTCTCCTTCCCCCTCATCATCCTCACCACCCTTATCACCTGGCTCTCCGCCTGGGCAAGCTGGAACTTCGATCATTGGAACGTCAACCGCGGCCCCAAGGGTTTCTTCTCGCTGTTCCTCCTCCTTGAAACCGGCGTCCTCGGCACTTTCGTCGCGATGGACTTCTTCCTCTTCTACATCTTCTGGGAAGTCATGCTCCTGCCGATGTATTTCCTCATCGGCGTCTGGGGCGGCCCCCGCAAGGAATACGCCGCCATCAAGTTCTTCATCTACACCCTCGCCGGCTCAGTCCTCATGCTCGTCGCCCTTTTGGCGATGTACTACACCAGCGCCGACGCCACCGGCGGGGCAGGCACCTTCAGCCTCATTGAGTATGTCACCAACCCCGCCATCTCCGAGATGTTCAACAGCGGCTCCACGAAGTTCCTCTCCTGGACCTTCGGCCCGGCGATGTTCGTCATGCTCTTCATCGCCTTCATGATTAAGGTCCCCGTCTTCCCGTTCCACACCTGGCTGCCCGACGCGCACGTGGAAGCCCCCACGCCGATTTCCATGATCCTCGCCGGCATCCTGCTGAAGCTCGGCGCCTACGGCTTCCTCCGCGTCTGCTACCCGATCTTCCCCGAGGCCGCGGCGCAGCTCGCTTGGACCGTCGCCCTGCTCGGCCTCATCAACATCATCTACGGCGCGTTCTGCTGTCTCGCACAGACCGACTTCAAGCGCCTCGTCGCCTACAGCTCCATCAGCCACATGGGCTACGTCGTCCTCGGCATCGCCATCATGACCAACACCGGTTTTCAGGGGGCGATGTTCCAGGTGTTGGCTCACGGCATCAGCAGCCCGATGTGCTTCTTTTTGGTCGGCGTGATCTACGACCGTGCTCACCATCGCGATCTCAACCGCTTCGGCGGCTTGTGGCTCGCCATGCCGCGATACGGCTCACTGGCCACGCTCGGCTTCTTCGCCTCGCTCGGCCTGCCGGCCCTCTGTGGCTTCATCGGTGAAATTTGGGTGCTCCTCGGCACCTTTAACGCCCCCTTCCCCTGGGCCAAGCCGATGGCCGTTGTCGCCGCGTTCGGCGTCGTCCTCACCGCCGCTTACATCCTCTGGATGATCCAGCGCGTGTACCTCGGCAAGAAGAAGGAAGAGTACGCCGACTTCCCAGATGCCACCGCCCGCGAGACGGCCATCCTCATTCCCATGGCCGTTCTGGCGATCTTCATGGGCATCCTGCCCAGCTACACCTTTGACCTGATGAACGGCACGCTGGACAAGATGGTTGCCATCTTCAATCTCTCCACAGCCGTCGCCCTGGGAGGCTGACTTGTTGATGTCCGAAGCACTCATCGCCAATATCTGGCTTCCCACCGGTGAAGAACTCGCGCGCCTCGCGCCGATCTGGAGCCTCGTCGGCACCATTGTCGCCGTCCTGATCGGAGCACTGCTCGTCGGTCGAAATTGGCGAGTCGCCGGCGGCATCGCCTTCGCCGGCGCGGTCGTCACCGCCTTCATCAGCTTTCGTCAGTTCGCCGCCGCGCCATCCAATTGGTCCGGCTTCGCCCCTGACGACGCCGCCCCCATGCTCGTCGGTGATCAGTTCTCCAGCTTCTTCACCTTTCTCGTCAGCGTCTTCCTCGCGATGGTCATCGGCATGTGGTTCCTGGGACAGGATGCCGATCTGCCCGAACGTGACGCCCGTCGAGCCGACGCCACCGAGTTCTTCGTCCTCCTTGTCGGCAGCGCCTTCGGCATGGCCATGATGGTCAGCACCACCAACCTGCTCATGATCATCCTGGCCATCGAAGCGGCCTCGCTGCCCTCCTACGGCCTCGCCGGCTTCCGCAAGAAGAACAAGCTCGCCGCTGAAGCCTCACTCAAGTACATGCTCTTCGGCGCCGTCACCAGCGCCATCATGATCTACGGCACATCCCTGCTCTACGGCCATTACCACACGCTCGACCTCGCCGTCATCGGCCGCGAAATTCAGCGCGAAGGACCCTCCGTCCTCATGGGCGTCTCGCTCTTCGCATTCATGGTCGGCGTGGCCTTCAAAGTCTCTGCCGTCCCGTTCCACTTCTGGTGCCCCGACGTCTTTGAAGGCGCTTCCATCGAAGTCACCACCTGGCTGAGCGTCGTCAGCAAGGCCGCCGGGCTCGGCCTCCTCCTCCGCATCATCACCGTCCTCACCGCCGGTCTCGAATCGGGCCAGGCCCTCCAGTACGTCACCATGGCCATTGCCATCATGGCGGCACTCACCTGCACCTGGGGCAACTTCTCCGCCTTCCGTCAAACCAACATGAAGCGCCTCCTGGCCTTCAGCTCTATCGCCCACGCCGGCTACATGCTCATGGCCGTCGCCATTATCTGGAAGCCATCGGCCGGCATGACCACCCACCCCGCCTTCAGCGCCGTCGTCGCCTACATCAGCGTCTATGCCCTTATGAACCTCTGCGCCTTCGGCATCATCGCCATGGTCTACTGGGCCACGGGCAGCGAGTCGATCGACGCATTCAACGGCCTCGCCCGCCGAAACATCCTCCTCACCATCCTGATGGCCATCTGCCTCTTCAGCTTCGTCGGCCTCCCGCCGATGGGCGGCTTCATCACCAAGTGGTGGCTCCTCACCGCACTGTGGGAAGCCAAGCTTACATGGCTCATCTTTGTGGCCGTCTTCAACACAGTCATCAGTCTCTACTACTACGTCCGCATCGCCGTCGCCATGGTCCTCCGCGATGACGGCCAGGCGCCCGTTCGCGCCCCGCTCCTCGGCCAGGTCGTCGCCCTCGCCTGCGCCGTCGGCATCCTCCTCACCGGCACCCTCTGGGCCGGCGATCTGAAGAAGTTCTCCGACAACCGTTCGCGCGACCTGTACGCCGTCACCGGCAGCGCACCAACGCCCGCCGTCGCCGAGGCAACAACCGACGAACCGTAACGCACGAATGCCGAGCGTTTTGACTTTTTGACGTTTTGATTTTTCTGTGTTTTATATGGAACGAGCCGTTCAAACACTCAACCGCCTCCTCGCCGCCGAGTACGGCAATCTCGTCCAGCGACTCGCCGAGGCCGACCCGTTCGTTACCTGGCCCGCCGCCGAAGATAGCGCCGAAGTCCGGCGCATGGGCGAAGACAGCAAGCGACATCAGGGAGAACTAATTCAGGCAATCATCCGCCTCCGCGGCGCCCCCATTCCGCCGACCTACCCGACAAGCGTCGGCGGCGTCCATTACCTCAAGCTGTCCTTCCTCATGCCCCAGGTCATCGCCGGCGTCCGCGATCTGGTCAAGACCTATGAGCAGGCCGGCACGACCGGCGACCGCGAGGCCGACGGCCTCATCGCCCGAATCCTCGCCGATCACCAGCGCCACCTCGCGAGCCTCCAGCGCCTGCACTCCAACTTGCTCCAGACGCTCTAAATCGCCGAAAGTCCCCCGCCCTTGAGTCGCGTCACCTTCGCTTGTAGCTTTTGTGCCTGAATGAATGTCATCGCCCACGGGATTGACCTGATCGAGTGCGAGCGGATCGCCCACATCCTGCGCGACCACCCCGACCGTTTTCTCGACCGCATCCTCACCCCAGCCGAGCGAGCATATTGCCGGCGAATGAAAAACCCCGTCCCCCACGTCGCCGGACGCTTCGCCGCCAAAGAGGCGATTCTCAAGGTCCTCGGCACCGGCTGGCGCGGTCCCATCTCCTGGACCGACATCGAAGTGCTCAACGATCAGTCCGGCCGGCCCCATGTCACCCTCTCCGGCCCCACAGCGGAAATCGCCGCCAGCCTCGGCATCAGCCAGATACTCATCTCCATCACCCACACCGACAACTACGGCGCAGCCTCCGCCATCGGCCTGAGTTCCCCGGCACCGTAAGCAGAGGGGGTCATTATCTCTGCCTGGCCAAGAGATCGCGGCTTTCTGGCATGGGGGGGCGGTTGTCTCTATAATCCGCGCCGATCGAATGCAAAGGCCACCGGCCGCATGGGTTGGAGAAAATCGAAGGAACCGCCTTATGGTCGCCCCCGTCATGTCGTCCCGGCCCCCCAGGGGCAGTGCCCGGGACTACTTTCAGAACATCTTCGACACCGTCCGCACCATTGCGATCGGAATGCGGATCACCCTGAAATACTGCTTCGCCAGGACGATCACCCTCCAATACCCCGACATGGCCCCCGCCATCCAGCCGCGCTACCGCGGATTCCACTGGTTCGAAGCGGAAAAGTGCATCGCCTGCGATCAATGTGCCAAGGCGTGCCCGGTGGACTGCATCTACATCGAGAAGGGCGGCCCACGAAAGATTGACAAGGAAAGTGGTGTCGCGGTCGGCGGCGCGCTGGAGCGATACGCGATCGACTATTCCAAGTGCATGTTCTGTGCCCTGTGCTGCGACCCGTGCCCGACCGATTGCATTCACATGGGCGACAATCACGATCTCTCGGCCTACACCCGCGAAGACATGATTGTGGAGTTCACCGACCTGGCAAAGGACGGCAAACAGACGCCCGAGCCCTATTGGATGCAGCAGGAACGAATGCCCGAATGGGTCGCCGCGAAGAAGCAACGCTGGGATGAGCGTGCCAAGCCCGTTCGCGATGAGATGTTAAAAGCACTGAAACCTTCGTCAGCAACGAAGAAGCCTGAAAAGGCCGAGAAGTCCGAGGCGGAAACGGAAAAGGCCTGAGTATTGCGTGACACCGGCAATTGTCCGGCAACGCATGTGTGTGAGTGGAGTTTGCAAGATGTCCAGCGGACAGGATTTGGTAGTCGGCCTGCTGCTCTTTACCGTGGCAGGCATCGGAATGTCGCTCGGAGCCCTCATCCTCGGGAGCTTCGTGCGGACGAAGCTGCCTCACCCGGAAAAGAACTCCCCCTACGAGTGCGGCGAACCGACCATCGGAACGAGTTGGGTCCAGTTCGACCTGCGCTTCTACGTCGTCGCCCTGGTATTCCTGATCTTCGATATCGAAGTGGCCCTCTTCTACCCCTGGGCCGTCGTCTATGCCGAATCGGGCGTCGCCGCCCTCTGGGATATGCTGTTCTTCTTTGGCGTCATCGTTGTCGGATACCTCTACCTGTGGCGGTTCGGATATCTCGACTGGGTTCGGGCAACCGGCTTTTACGATGCGCGACCGGCGCGGGACAAGGCGCGAGACGCCCTGGGCCGCGCGGCGCGGCAGTGGTCATAATTGTGATTCCTCCAAGACTGATGGAGGCGGTGATATGAGTTGGATTGAAAATCGATTTGAAGAAGGCTTGATCGTCACGTCGCTGGACTGGGCGATCAACTGGGGCCGTCGATCGAGCATCTGGCCGATGACCTTCGGCCTCGCCTGCTGCGCCATTGAGATGATGGCCGTCGGCGCCAGCCGCTTTGACCTCGATCGCTTCGGAGCCGGCGCCTTTCGGGCGACCCCCAGGCAGGCGGACCTGATGATCGTCGCCGGAACCGTGACCTTCAAAATGGCCAGCCGCGTCAAGCGACTCTACAACCAGATGCCCGAGCCGAAGTACGTCATCGCCATGGGCGCCTGCACCATCGGCGGCGGGCCCTACTTCAAGCACGGCTATCACGTCGTCAAAGGCGTGGACCTCGTCGTGCCGGTCGATATCTACGTCCCCGGCTGCCCCCCGCGGCCAGAGGCCCTCATCGAAGGCATCATGCGTCTGCAGGACAAGATCAGAAACACCACCATCGCCCGGGATCGGTGGTCCGCCGCAAAAGACGAGGCGCTCGGCGCCGCCCCGGTAGCGGTTTGATTCATTCCGGATGAGAGCGATATGTCACCAGAGGAAATCGTCACAGTGTTGAAGGAGGCGTTCGGCGAGCGGATCGTCGGCGCCGAATTTCAGACAGCGCACCCCCGCGTCGAGGTAAAGGCGGATGCGTGGCCGGACGTCGCCGCGTTTCTGCGGAATGACAAGCGTCTGGGGTTCAACTTCCTGCGGTGCATCTCCGCGGTCGACATGCTCGAGGATGACCAGTTCATCGCGATCTACGACCTCGACGCCCTGGACGGCGCGCCGCACAGCAAAAGCTTATGGACGCGTCGGCAAACGATGACCGTTCACGTTCGCGTCCCTCGTGAAAACCCGCATATTCCCTCCGTGGCCGACGTGTGGAACGCCGCCGATTGGCACGAACGCGAAGCATTCGACATGATGGGCATCGTCTTCGACGATCACCCCGACTCTGTCGAAGGCCCGGAAGGCCGGCACCCCCGGCGCATCCTCTGCCCGGACGACTGGGAAGGCTTCCCCCTTCGCAAGGATTACGTGTTCCCAATGGAATACCACGGGATCCCCGCGGTAACGGAGTACGGCCAAACCCGGCCGGTGCATTGAGACGACATGGGGCATCAAGCGACGACAACCAGGAATCCTCGCGGCACGATTCGAATCGGACCGGAAGATCATGGCCGCGCGATATCGCTCGCCGAATGGAATCGGTCAGTCGAAACGCCGGGATACATCTACGAGATCATAGATGGAGCGCTCTTTGTGTCACCCAATCCTGCGCCGAGTCATGATTATTGGGTTCAGATCGTTGAAGAGGAACTCCGCGATTACGCCGCGGAAAACCCAAAGTCGATCAACTGGATCACCGAGCGCTGTGACGTGGTCGTACCGGGCAGAGCCGGTGAAACACGGCCTCAGCCTGATCTGGCGGCGTTTCGTAACTATCCGAAGCAGCCGCCCAAGAGCTGGGACGAAGTCTGTCCGATCGTGGTGGTCGAGGTAATCTCCGCACGGCGCGGCGCAAAGGACATTACTCGTAATCGCCATCTGTATTGGTTGGCAGGCGGAATACGCGAGTACTGGGTGATCGATCCGTCCAAGAGCCAACGGCGGCCGACGCTCATCGCCCACGTCCGCGGGCGTGGTGCAAAGGAATGGCGAAGGACGATCGTGCCTTTCGACAAGGGCTACGAGAGCCCGACGCTGGGCGGGTTTGTCCTTAATCTGCGGCAGGCAAGCAAAGGGTAAGGCAGGTCATGGCAGAAATCGTTCTCGAAGCCCGGCCGGATATCAACGCCGATCTCACCTCGGACAAAATCGTCCAGGAAGACCTGCAAACCGAGGAAATGCTCGTCAACATGGGCCCTCAGCATCCGGCGACGCACGGCGTGCTGCGAGTCGTCCTCCGAACCGACGGCGAGATGGTCTTGGAGGCCGTGCCGCACATCGGCTACCTCCACCGCTGCGCCGAAAAGATCGGCGAGAACGTCGCCCCGTACCAATACATCCCCTACACCGATCGCATGGACTACCTCGCCGGCATGAACGACAACCTCGCCTATGCCCTCGCCGTCGAGAAGCTCGCCGGCCTCGAGGTCTCCGAGCGCGCCCGATACATCCGCGTCATCTTCGCCGAATTGAACCGAATCGCCTCGCACCTGGTCTCGATGGGCACCTACGGTCTCGACATCGGCGCGTTCACGCCGTTTCTCTACGCCTTTCGCGAGCGGGAGATGATCCTCGATCTGTTCGAGTCGGCCTGCGGCGCGCGGCTGACCTACAGCTACATCACCATCGGCGGCGTCCATGACGACCTGCCCGAGCGGTTCATCGACATCACCAGCGAGTTTCTCGATTACTTCGAACCGAAGATCGACGAATACAACAACCTTCTCTCCTTCAACCACATCTTCGTGAAGCGCACTGCGAACATCGGCGTGATCTCGCCGGCCGATGCCCTTGACTGGGGCCTGACCGGCCCGGTCCTGCGCGGCAGCGGCATCCGCTGGGACCTGCGCAAGGTGCAGAACGATCTTGGCTATGACGAGTTCGATTTTGACATTCCCATCGGCGAAGGCCTCAAGGGCACCGTGGGCGATTGCTGGGATCGCTACTACGTCCGCATCCTTGAAATGAAGGAGTCCGTGAAGATTCTTCGTCAGGCCCTGGCCAAGGTCGGCGACGCCAAGGGCGACGTGCTCGACAAGCGAGGCAAGACGGTCAAGCTGCCGGCCGATGAGATCTACTACGAGCTGGAGAACCCTCGCGGCCAGCTCGGCTTCTACGTGCAGGGCAACGGCTCAACCATCCCCGCTCGCGTCAAAGCGCGCGGCCCGTCCTTCTGTAACCTGTCCATCACCAGCCACGTCTCCACCAACTGCCTGCTGGCCGACGTGGCGGCGATCATCGGCAGCATCGACGTCGTCATGGGCGAAGTGGATCGGTAGGTCCCGCGCATCGCGTCCGCCGATTTCAGCAATTCTCCAATGCGGACTATTCTGTAATCGCGCTCGTGGTGCCCGGCGTCCGCTCCGTGGCGGGCGGTCGCCTTGTCGCTGGCTGGAGAATTCGGCCAGCCAGAGATTCGGGAGCCCAGCATGAGCAACGATCGAGAAACTCTCACGATTCAGCGCATCCGGGATTGTCGCGTCAGCGCCATCCTTCGTACAAATGATGCCCAAACAGCCAAGGACGCCATGAACGCCGCCGTCGACGGCGGCTTCCGGATGATCGAATTCACCCTCACCACCCCCGGCGCGATCGAGTTAATCCAGGAATTCTCCGTGCGCCAGGACCTCCTCGTCGGCGCAGGCACCGTGCTGACGGTCGAGCAGGCCCGCGCGGCGACGAAGGCCGGTGCGAAGTTTCTCGTCTCGCCGGTCTTCGACCCGCAAATCGTGGCCGAGGCTCGAGCCCTCGACGTCGTCAGCATCCCCGGCACCTTCACGCCGACCGAAATGCTTGCCGCCCACAATTGCGGCGCGGACTTCGTCAAACTCTTCCCCTCGCCCGGCGATGTCGCTCAGTTCGTCAGCGCCGTCCTCGGTCCGATGCCGTTTCTCCGGATTTTCCCAACGGCCGGCGTAACCGCGGACAATTTCCTCGCCGTCCTGCAAAGCGGCGCAGCAGGCGTCGGTTTCGTCAAAAGCATGTTCGATCCGGCCGAGTTGTCCGCAAAGAACTACGGTGCCATTCAGGCTCGCGCCAAACGCATCATCGGAATGTTGTAAGCATCACACGCCGGGGCCGTCATCCGGCCCGCCGAGAAACGAGTCTTCCACCGGCGGCGGCGCATCTTCCACCACGATCGTAAATGCCAGCAGATCGCCGACGCGCTGGCGGTTGCGGCTCAGCATCCCCATCATCATGATGGTGATGATCCATCCCGACGGCCCGATGCCCACCATGAGAATCCGGCAGACGTTGCGAAGCATGATCTGTCGGGGAGTTGCGGCATTGCCGTCGACGCCGAGGACGCGGCAGCCGAAGAGCATTTTTCCCGGTGTCGCCCGCGTGAACAATTCCCACACCCAGCACCAGATGCCGTAAATCAGAACCGCCGAAATTTCTATCGGCAGCATCTTCGCCTGTACCGACGGCTGATCGATGACCTTCTGAATCTCCTCCCAGGACATGCCCTGCGACAATTCTGGAACCGCCTTCATCATCCACGGCACGGCGATGAACGCGGCCGGCGCAATGTCAATCATCGTCGCCATGATCCGACGCCATACCGCCGAGATCTGCATCCCCTGTGGAACCGTCGCCGGCAGGGCCAGTTGCTGTCGCCGCGTCCACATGACAAACGTCAACACCGCCAGTCCGACCACCAGGGCAATCGTTTCCTGGATCGTTCCCCGCGGCGAAAGTTCCGGCCGCTCCATCGACAGTGCCTCAAACCGGACCGGCTCGCTGCCGTCCATCTCCGTGGACGCGAATTCGACCCCGCCGGCTGCCGAGGCCCTGGCCATGATGATCCGATCGCGGGCAAAGCCGACGTCATAGCGGTCAGGATCAATCTCAAGAAACTCCAGATTCTCGCGCAAGGTTTCGCCGACCCGCCATTCGCCTGCGTCATTCGAGGACAGCAGTTTCACTTCGCAGCGTTCATCCGTGCGCCCGACCGCGACAACCAGCACCGCGCCGGCGGAGCCATATCCCGCCCACGCCTCCCGAATCCTCCCCGCATTGGGCACGTCAGACATTTCCCCCCAAGCCGTGCCGTTGAACTCAACAAAGCGGACCGCCTCATCGAGCTCGGAGAACAGCCCCACCCGACCCGAGCGCGCACAAAGCCAGGCTCGGTTTGCCTTCGTCAGCGCGGACGGACCGTCGAGTCGCGACCACGCCCCATTATGAAGCTTTAGAAGACAATACGCCGTCGTCGGCAGGGGGGCCGCCGCCGCAACAGGCTCGAGCAGATCATCAGCCTCATCCTCCGATGACTCGCGCGACGTGACGCTCGGCTCCGCCGGAATCGACGCCGTCGTCACGAACGCATACACCACCGGCTCAATCGCGTCTCCACACCACGCCGCCGGAGCTCGTTGTGATTGCGACAGCCACTTCGGCCCGGGAGTCAACGGCCTTTCGGCAAAGTAATCGCACTGTGTCAGATCACCGTACAGAACGCGAAGCGCACCGCGCCCGTCAGCCGCGATGCAAAGCGGATTTCCGGAAATCGGCGGAAGCAACTGCGAGAGCGAAGGAAGAACCGCGTCGGGCCCCGTTCGGCCCTTCCATATCTGCACCAGGGGCAACGCCTTCCCCGTCGCGGCAGAGGTGCCCATCACCCAGACGTATTCGTCGCTTCCCGAAACCAGAACCCGGGATGCAGACCACGCCTCCCCCCGAACAAGTCCCGTGGCCGAGAGTAACAATACGATGGCGAGCGCAGGACGTGTATTCATTGGTTCGATTATTCGGGCACCCGTGTGCGGGGTCAATCAGCCTGACTGTCCGGCGGAGCAGATTCGGCGGTCTCACAGTCCGCATCGACCTGAACCACCCGCTCGATTCCCGCAGGAAGCGATGTCGAGTTGGGCATGTTAAACGCCTTCGGGCTCACTTCATCATCGCGGCGCGGAAGATAGGCCGCGACCGACATTGTGAGTTTCGCCCCATCCTGGGCCCACATCATGCTGACGTCGTACGGCAGCATCGGCCCTCCCTCCCAGGCCGTCTTGTAATTCGCAAGATAAGCGCTCATGACATCTCGCCCAAGTTCGTCTCGAAATACAACCAGCCGAACGAGATGCGGCGGCTCGCGTTCAACGTAGTATCGTCGATACTCCGCCTGCGGAGCCGCCCGATGATAGGTCAATACATCATACGTTGCCCGCGAATCGCGGATCGGGCCGTACAACCCTTCCGATTCACCCGGCAATCCGCCCACCAGCAGCGCCGAGACAAGCTGATCGGGCCGCACCGGCATCTTTTCGCAACATGGCATGCCCGCATTGCGATGATGACCCCAGTGCATCGAATGTATCTCCGGCTCAATCCACACCCAGAATGTCTCTTCGTTCGAGCCGATCTGCATCACCTGCTCGCCGAGCCCGGGCCGCAGATCCATCCGAAAGTTCCGCGGACGCTTGAACAAGAGCGAACCGTCGAAGTTGAAAGAGTGATCCTTGCCCTCGCTGTCCTTGTAATGCCCCGTCGCCGTCACACTGCTGGACCACAGCGACTGATCGAGTCGGGCAGCATTTGAATTGATGGTCTCGATGATCTCATCCGTCGAGCGAAGCGCCCGCGACGGGCCGTCTTCAAATCTCGGCTTCTCGCGCGGTGGGCACCCGACGATGCCGGAGATAACGCACACAGAAAAAAGACACCGACAAATCCGCCGGCAAAGTTGCAGGGGGGCATGAGCCGTCCGGGCCAACCGCGACGTCATGCCGGCGACTCCTCAATCTCCTCGCTGGCTGCGGCCTCTTCAGTCGGCGCAGTCGATTCGACCGGCTCGCCATCGTCATCGGGAACAAAGCCCGCGAGAATCGAGCCGAGCTGGCCCGTAAGGTCCTCGATTTCGTCGTCCGTCAGTCGCGGGTTGAGCACCTTATGCGTCGACTTGTCGCGCATCAGGCGCATCTCCCAATGCTCGACGTCACCCTCGCGAATCGTCCGGTCATACTTCAGCAGCCGCTTGCGAAGCAAAATGAGCGAGAGCACAAATCGGAATCGCAGCTTCGAGGCGTCATCACTGTCGGCCAGCCGGGTGAAGAAGTTGATGAGCAGATCGTCATCGACGAAGGTCCGCTTCGGCTCTTCCTTCCGCGGCATGCGCGTCTTGAAAAAGCAAAGTGCCCCCGCCGGAGGCCCCGCCCACTGATCTTCGCAATAGTCCTTGCGCTCGAAACCCTCTCCGGCCGCGAAAAGCGCCGAGTAAAAGTTCTCTCCCTCGACAAATGTTCGGCCGGTCACGCTGCACTGTCCGACGGGCCTGGATACTTCAAAGTCAGTCATGAAAAATCAGCGTCCTTGCGATGGTGTAGATTCTTACGATCAAGAGTGATTCTTGTTCTGATGATCCCGACCCATCGGGCCGAGTTTCTGCTGCATCGCCTCAACCACCCGCGGCGGGATCAGCCGGGTCAGATTCGCGCTGTCCAATCCGCCGAGTTCGCAGATCTGGCGGATAAGCGTGCTGCTGATCAGCGCCGTCGTGTCGGTCGTGAACAGGAATACCGTCTCAATATCCCCCGCGATCATGTTCACATTTGCCTGCCGCAGCTCGTTTCGCAGGTCGTCGCTGTCGCGGATGCCCTTGACGATCACGTCCGCGCCCTTGCGCCGCACATAGTCCATCGTCAGGCCCTTGTACGACTCCACCTCGACATCGGCGTGATCGCCGACCAGTTCGCGCAGTAGGCTCACTCGCTCCTTGTCGGTGAAAAGAGGCTGCTTCTCCGGATTCCGTCCCACCGCCACGATCGTCTTGGTGAAGAGCCGGCGACTGCGATTGATGATGTCCAGATGCCCGAAAGTAGGGGGGTCAAACGTCCCCGCAAACACCGCCGTCTTATGTGTGTTGTTCGCCATGGGGCCGTTCCGAATTACCCGCCGATCTGGTCTGTAGTTGCTTTGACGTTTTGACTTCTTAGCGTTTTGACTTCTTAGCGTTTTGACGTTTCTACTCGTATCGTAACGCTTCAACCGGATCGAGGCGAGATGCCTTCCACGCCGGATAGATACCGCTCACGATGCCGACGCTCGTGGCCATCGCCAGCGCCATGCCGATCGCCCACGCCGTCGTAATCGTCTCGAACACCCGTGTCAGATTCTCAATCGTCGTCGCAAGGCCCCATCCCACCAGGACACCCAGTGCCCCGCCCAGGAATGAAACAATGCTCGCCTCAACGAGAAACTGCCAAAGCACGTCGCCGCGCTGCGCTCCCATCGCCATGCGAACACCGATCTCCCGCGTGCGCTCCGTCACCGCAACGAGCATGATGTTCATGATCCCGATCCCGCCGACGGCGAGGCTGATCCCGGCGATCGAGCCGAGCACGATCCCGATGATCGTCTGAAACGTTGCGAACTGCTGCACGAATTCCTTCTGCGCCTGCACCTGGAAATCGTCCTGCTGACCGGCGCGGATTTTGTGCCGCTGACGCAGAAGCCGCTTCGTCTCCTCCTTGGCCTTCTCGATATCCGCATCCGCCGGGCTGATTGCCTCGGCCATGATCATGTTCACGCTCTTAAGGCCCCACAGCTTATCCATCGCCGTCGTGATCGGAATGATCACCTGCTGATCCACATCCGTGAACGCGACGTTGCCCTTCTCCTCCATGACGCCGATGACCGTGAATGTCCGTGAGCCCAGCGACCCGTTGATCTTGATCTTCTCATCAAGGGCCGGTCGGCCGCCGAACAAATCCCGCTTGATCTTCCATCCCAGGACCGCCACCAGCGAGCCCGACTGCACATCCGTCTGAGAGATGAACTCCCCTTCGCCGACCTTGTGGCTGTTAATCTCGCTATATTCCGGCGTCGTCCCGAGGATTGAGGCCGTGGTGTTCTTCGAGAAATATTTCACCAGCGCCGAGTTCCCGACCTGCGGCATCACGATCCGCACAGACGGACACTCCTTGGGAATCGCCGCCGCGTCGTCCAGCTTCAGCGACTCAAAGTTGCCGACCATCCGGCCGCTGCGCCGCTCGATGTTCGGCGAAATGAAAAGCTTATTCGACCCCATCGATGCGAAGCCGGTCTCGATCCGCGCGCTCATCCCCTGCAAAATCGCCATCGCCGCGACGACGGCCGCGACGCCGATGATCACCCCGAGAGTCGCCAGAATCGTCCGCAGCGGATGAACCGTCAGGCTGCGAAGCGCCATCAAGAAGATGCGAAGTAAAAACATCGGCTATACCCCCGCCGGCCGGGCCATCGGAGGCGGAGAGCGCTCCGGGGCACGATCGCCTTCGCCGGTCAACTCCTCCGTCAGCGCCGCATCGACGAAGCGATCCTCATACTTCAGACCGTCCCGCATCCGTATGACGCGCCGCGCCTGAAGCGCGACCGACATCTCATGTGTCACGAGAATCACCGTCACTCCGCTGCGATTCAGCTCGTGAAAGATACCCATGATCTGCTTGCCCGTTCTGCTGTCGAGGTTGCCCGTCGGCTCGTCGGCAAGAATGATCTTCGGCTCGTTCACGATCGCCCGGGCAATCGCCACGCGCTGTCGCTCCCCGCCGGATAGCTCGCTGGGGGCATGCGACGCGCGCTTCGAAAGGCCAACGCGCTCAAGTGCCCGCATCGAGGCCACATTCACCCGCGTCTTGCGGGCGTAAAACAGCGGAACCGCGACATTGTCCAGTGCGCTGGTGCGCTGAATCAGGTTGAATGTCTGAAAGACAAAGCCGATCTTTTGATTGCGAATCACCGCGAGCTGCCGATCGGTCATCGAACTCACCAGTTCGCCGTCCAGCCAGTATTCGCCGCTCGTCGGTCGATCGAGGCATCCCAGAAGGTGCATCAGCGTGCTCTTCCCGCTGCCCGATGCGCCGGTGATCGAGATGAACTCACCCTCTTCCACGCTCAGATCCAGCCCGTCCAGCGCGCGCACGATCGTGTCGCCCATCTCGTAGTGCTTGCTGAACTGGTTGATCTGAATCAACGTTCCCATGCGATTTCGTCCGCCGGCCCTAGCCGCCCATGCCCGGTGCCAACCACCGCCGTCCCGATGGCGATGCAATCAGTGATTATATGTGCCCGGGCCGGTCCCGCCACGATTCCCCGAATCACCTTGGAAACCGATGCAGCATGATCGCTCGGTGGTGACAATGAAATCAGAACGTCGTGCCGAACGAGAAGCTGAAGATCTGCTCGTCGTCGTCGCTGTCGCTGGAAATCGGGAAGGCAAGGTCAAACGCCAGCGGGATCGGGCCGAAGTACTTGATATAGACGCGAACGCCCGCGCCGACCGCCGCCCGCCACGACTGAATGCCGAAGTCCTTCTCAACAGTCCCCATATCCAGGAATGTCACGCCGCGAAGCGTCTCGCCGGCGATCGGGAAAGTGTATTCCGTCGTCGTCGCCAGCATGAAGTCGCCGCCGACGCGATCGTCGCGAATGCCCTCTCGCGGGCTGATCCCTCGAAACTCAAATCCGCGAATCGAGCCGATGCCGCCCCCGTAGAATCGCTCGAACACCGGCGCGTCGCCGAATATCTGTCCGATGTTCGCGCCGAAGTGCAGGATGTGCTTGCGATTAAACGTATCCTTGTGCAGCGTGAAGTAATGATCGTACTCGCCGATGACCTTCGAAAAAGTCCACTCGCCGCCGAAGACGCCGGCCTGCTCCCATGACCCCTTGAGCCGGTTCCCCTTGCTCGGCAGCCACGCGCTGTCCGTCTTGTCGCGAATCAACGTGCCCTTCAGCGAAGTCAGCCAGCCGCTGCCCTCCGCGTCCTGAATGTCCTCCGCCGAAAGAAACTTCACGTCATCGATGTCGATGTACTCAAACCGAGTCGCGATCTCCGCCGCCCAGTCCTTGAGAATGCCCTCGCGGAAGCGCTTATCCAGGCTCTGATAAAAACCAATGCGCTGCTCATCGTACTCCTCTCGCCCGCGCTCAAAGACATACGCACCCAGGCCGAGCCCCAGGTCCTTGTCCATCAGGTACGGCTCGCGGAAGTCAATTCTCGCGCGATTCAACTCCGTGCCCGGCTCAAGTTGCAACCGGAGCGTCTGCCCGGCCCCGCGGAACGACTTGCCCTTGAAGAATTCCGAGCCCCCGCGCGGCCAGTCGAACAAGTCAAAGTTCCGCTGCTCGATCGAAATCGAACCGACAAGCCCGCTGTTGCTCGTCACGCCGACGCCGAACAGAATCGTCGTCGTGTCCGCCTCGGTGACATCCACCAGGGCATCGCGGACGCCCGGCGTCTCGCCCTGCGGCGTGATGGTCGCCTCGGAAAAGAGTCGCGTCTCCTGCAACCGCTGCTCAGCCGCCTTCGCCTCGACCGTGTTGTACAGTTGCTCGGGGAAGAATCTCAGCTCGCGCCGTACGACCTTGTCCTTCGTCTTCTGATTGCCGCGAATGACGATCCGACCGAAGGTGAATTGCCCGCCTTCGTTGATCGAGTAAGTCAGATTGACGAACCCCTCTTCCTCATCGAAGACGTGCGTCGTCGTCACCTCGGTGTAGATGTAGCCGTTCGACCCGTAGTGATCGAGAATCCGCTCGCGATCCGATTTGAGCACGTCCGCGTCGATCGGCCTGCCCACATTCGACGAAATCAGCGCCGTCAGCACTTCCTCCGTCGCCACGACGTTCCCGGCAAACGCAACAGACTTGATGATGTGCTGAATGCCCTCGTCGATCTGAAAGATAACCGTCAGGTCCGACTGGTTCTCCGCCAGTTCAATGCGATACCCGACCTGGGCGTTCAGATAGCCCCGATCAATGTAAAACTTCTTAAGCGTCGCCGCGTCGCGGCCGGCCGTCTCGTCGTCGAATGCGCCCGTCCGAAACAGCCAGATATAAGTAGTCGTCTCAATCTTCGATCGAAGCGTCAGGCCGTTGTACGCGTTGTTCCCCTCGAACAGAATCTTGCGAATCTTGACCCGCGGCCCCTCGGTGATCCGAAACAACACGCGATTCTCGCTCTCGAGAATCTCCTTATCCGCCTCAACACTGACGTGGTAATAGCCGCCTTCTTTGTACTTCCGCTCGATGGCCTGCTGAGCCTGCGATAGCAGATACTCGCTCACCGGCGACCCCGTCGAAAGCTCGATCTCCTTCAGCAGCTCCGAAGTCTTGTACTTCTCGTTCCCGACAAAATCCACGCTCGTCACGAACGGCCGCTCGTTCAGCACAAAAACGAGAATCAGCTTGCCGTCTTCCTCACGCGCCTCGGCGTAGGGGCTGCCTTCAAACTTCCCCGTCCCCGCCAGTCGGGCACACGCCGACGCGATCTCTTCCCGGTTCCACACGCTGCCCGTGGCGATCCGCGCCACACCCTGCAGATACCCGGTATCCGTACTGACAGCCCCCTCGTAAATGACTTGCTCAATGACCCGGCCTTCGGTCTGGACCGGCTGGCCCGTCGGCTGAGCCTCAGGCCCGAGCTGCAACAAACCCATCATCGAGACGACCGCGACCGCCGTGCAGACCGCAATCGCCAGCGAGCGCGTCCCGCCTGAAAGAAGGTTTCTACCGGTCACGCTCGCCACCCGAGCCCCTTTGTTCAGCGATAGTTAGTGCCGGTCAAGCAGGCTGCGACACAGACATTTTCGCCTGTGGGTCGAGAGTGCCGGACTTGACCAACGCCGATCGTTCAACCGCGCCACGGCCGCGTTCGTCGCGAAATATAACCTCCGACGGCGCAGGCGGAAAGGAGGCCGAAGGCACGATTTCAACCCTGATTTGCCGGTCACTCTTGACCACCGCCGTGCGTCCGACCCCTATAATCCACCCCGTCGCCGGGACGTCCCCCGGCAGACTCACCCGCCCGGCGCGATCCCGGAGGACGCCGTGTTCCGATTTCTCTTCTTTGCCTTCATCGTGGTGCCCCTGCTCGACCTCTTCGTCCTGCTCAAGATCGGGGGCCTCATGGGTTTCTGGCCCACCGTCGGCCTCGTCCTCCTCTCTGGGGCCGTCGGCGCAGCGCTCGCCCGCTGGCAGGGCCTTAGCACCATCGCGAAAATCCAGTCCGAACTCGCCGCCGGCCGCCTCCCCGCTGCCGAGCTCGCCGACGGCGCCATGATCCTCGTCGCCGCAGCCCTCCTCCTCACCCCCGGCTTCCTCACCGACTGCGTCGGCATTCTCCTCTTGATCCCCCCGGCCAGACGCCTGCTCGCAACCTTCCTCACCAAATACTTCCGAACCCGAATGGTCGTCTCCCACGTCTCATTCAACTCTGGCGGCGCCAATGTGACCTCCGTCGGCGCCATGCCCGACATCTTCGAAGTCGGCGCCGAAACCCCCGGTAAAATGAAATACGTCCGCAACGAATCAAACGACAGCAGCCCCGCTGGCGGCACGACGCGCGGCCCCGCCGGCGATTGACTCGCCCTACTGGGTAGCATGGGCTTCCAGCCCGTGCGAGCAAAGGACGGCATGGCTGCGGCACTGAGCAGCCGTGCTTTCGCCCAATGGAGAATCCAATGCAAAAGGTCAACCTCGCCGAAAAGCTCCGCCTCATCCACGACCACTGGTCCCCGCATATCGTCGGCGAACTCAACGGCCAGCACGTCAAGCTCGCCAAGCTCCACGGCGAATTCGTCTGGCACCATCACGAGCACGAAGACGAACTCTTCCTCGTCGTCAAGGGCCGCCTCCGCATGGAACTCCGCAGCGGCGACATCGCCCTTGAAGAAGGAGAATTCCTGATCATCCCCGCCGGCGTCGAACACCGCCCCGTCGCCGACGAAGAATGCCACGTCCTTCTCTTCGAGCCCGCCGGCACCCTCAACACCGGCAACCTCACCAACGATCGAACCGTACCCCGGCCGCAGTCGATCTAGTTCCCGGCACTCAGCCACCCGCGCATCTCATCGCTACCATGGTTAGGATGACGGCGGCCTTCATCCTAGCGCAGCGGCTTAGCACAGGGTAGCATGGGCCTCCGGCCCGTGTGAATGTTTGGCGTCCCGCACAGGGTAGCATGGGCCTCCGGCCCGTGCGTGACAATAAAACACCTGCGAACAAGACTCCCATGTTCGCACGAAAACCGCCTTAGTCCGGAATGAGCCCAAAGGAATCAGAATCATGCCAAGACTAACCATCGTCGCAAACATCACCGCCAAAGCCGGCAAGACCGATCTGGTAAAAGACGAACTGAAGAAGCTCATCGACATCACGCGCACCGAGGCCGGCTGCGTGCAATACGACATGCATCAGGACAATCAGAACCCCGCCCACTTCCTGTTCTTCGAAATCTGGGAGTCCCGCGACCTATGGCAAAAGCACATGGCCGCGAAGCACCTGAAGGACTACCTCGCCGCAACCGAAGGCGCCATCGAAGATTTCACGCTCAACGAAATGACACAAGTCGCCTAGCCCGCCGCACTCCCCGCCAAGGCAATGCCCGCGAATAATTCCACAGCCAATCGATTAAGGCGCAAAAAAAGTCCCAGAGGCGAGTCGAAGGAGGGTACCTTCGAGCCGACCTCTGGGGAGCCGACAGGGGGTGCCCCCTGCGGAGGAAGGTCTATCTGGTCGCGGAATCCGCCCGATCCCGGCCGACACACCCATTTACAGAGCAAAATGCGTGCCACACCGTCGTCGCATTCCAATTCGGCGGCCGCTTTCCCCCGGTCCCACAACGCCTGATCCGTGTCCCGACCCTACCAATAATATGTTTGCCCGACGTGAATTCTCCAACAAACTCACACAAATTCAGCGAATCGCCCCGATCCGTCCCCGATCGCCGACACCCCCCCGAAAAAATTCACCGACCACATCTTTCCAGTGCCCAAGCGGATTTATCCACAGCCCGTCAAAGCCTCATCCGTTGTGTCATTTGCCCCGCCGGACGTGCCAAGTGGCACAGCCTCACACGCCCCTCAATCGCCCCGCCCGGCCCGGTGCGCCGCCCGCCATGCGTGCCGTTATAGTAATCCCGCCATGCGCAAGCACTACATCATCGACACCAACATCCTCCTCCACGATCCCAACTCCGTCCTACAGTTCGCCGACAACGACGTCATCATCCCCATCGAAGTCATCATCGAGATCGACCGCTTCAAACACGAGATCACCAGTCGCGGTCAGAACGCCCGCGAAGTCTCACGTATTCTCGACCAACTCCGCCAGTCGCAAAGCCTCGCCAAGGGAGTCCAGCTTCCCTCCGGCGGCACCCTCCGCGTCCACTGCGGCCACGACCACGGCGCGTCACCCAAAAACGCATACGCCGACGCCGAAATCCTCCGCATCGCCCGCGAGATTCAGGACGCCGACCCCAACCGTCCCGTCGTCATCGTCACCAAGGATATCAACCTCCGCATCCGCGCCGACGCCCTCGGCCTGCTCGCCGAAGACTACACCACCGACCGCGTCGGCCTCAAAGACCTCTACACCGGCCGCATCGAAGTCGTCGAATCCGGCGAGTTCGTACAGGAATTCGCCCGCGCCGGCCTGGCCCCGATCCCGCCGGGCCTCAGCCGATATCCCAACGAATACGTCCTGCTCAAGAGCAACAACGGCACCAGCATGTCGCTGCTCAGTCGCATCGATGCCAACTGCGAAAACCTGGTCCGCATCATCGACCCCAAGAAACCCATCTGCGGCATCCGCCCACGCAACAAGGAACAGTACTTCGCCTTCGACGCCCTCCTCAACGACGCCATTAAGCTCGTCACCATCATGGGCAAGGCCGGCACCGGAAAAACCCTCCTCGCCATGGCCGCCGGACTGCATCAGGTCCTGCACATGAAGTCCTATCGCGGCCTGCTGGTGACACGACCGATGACACCCGTCGGCAAGTCGATGGGGGCCCTGCCCGGCACCATCGAAGAAAAACTGGCCCCCTGGCTCAAACCCATCAGCGACACGCTCGAAACTTTGATCGACGCCGCCGGCGCCATCGCCGGCCGCAAAGACGTGCGCGATCTCTGGGCAAACGGAACCGTCGACGTCCAGCCGCTCTCCTACATTCGCGGCCGCAGCATTCCCAAGCAGTTCCTCATCGTGGACGAAGCCCAGAATCTCACCCCGTTGGAGGTGAAGACCATCATCACCCGCGTCGGCGACGGCACCAAGGTCGTCATGACCGGCGACGCCTACCAGATCGACAATCCCTACGTGGACAGCTCCAGCAACGGCTTCAACTACGTCGTCGACCGCTTCCGCGCCGAACCCCTCGCGGCGCACATCGAATTGTCAAAGGGCGAAAGAAGCCCGCTTGCGGAACTCGCCGCCAACCTCCTTTAAGATGGGCCGCTCGCTGCCTCTGGAGAGATAAATGAAGTTCGAGCGAACCGCTGATAACCCCATGCACGGCGTTCTCGGCATCATCCAGATGCAAGACCGCCTGCTGATGATCCAGCGATCGGCAAACGTCCGCGCCCCGCACGCATGGTGTTTCCCTGGCGGCCAGATCGAAGACGGAGAATCCCAGGAAGAAGCACTCATCCGCGAAATGCGCGAAGAGATTCTCGTCGAAGTCACGCCCGGCAGGCTGCTCATGACCCAGACCAAGCACAACGGCGCACTGATCCTCCACTGCTGGTCAGCCGAGATCCACACCGGTGAGCCGACGCCCAATCCCCGCGAAATCGCCGACATTCAATGGATGAGCCCGGCGCAGGTCAGAGCCCTCCAGGGCGTCCTACCGGGAACCACCGAAATCCTCGATGCGATTGGGTTATGACCGAACAGTTGAGAAGAGACCGCTCAGTGAGAGTTGAGGCGGAATGCTGCGATCGGTATGCAATGCCTCGGGAGCCTGCCGCGATTCCACCGTCCCCCGCGTGACCCGCGGTCGCGCGACACCCAGCGCATCGGCCGCCGGGGCAAACAACTCCGCACCAGACTGCGGCGGCACAATGATCGGCTCGAAGAGCGCAACAACGTCCTCATACTCGTCCAGCGCCTGCTGAAGCAGTTGCGCCGTCTCGTCCTCGGATACACCGAAGCACTTCGAGAAGATTCGCGAAACCGACGGCGAGCTCGTCTCCACGTCGCCCTCCGCCCCAAGCGGCAGCGTGCCGATCAGGTAGCCGATCTGCCACAGCCGCACACCAAGGTCGTTCGACGTCGAAATCGGCGGATTCGTATGATGCCGCCCGATTGCATCCGTCACAAACGACGGCAGCCCCCACCCGCTCAACACTTCGAGTCCCAGGTGAATGTGATTCCGATTAAAAGCCTGCCATTCAAGCAGCGCAAGCCGAATCGACGAACCGCTGCTGCGCTCGATCAGGTCGAGATAGCTCTCCGGCCTCGCCGCCGCAAAGAACACAGTCCCGACGTCCTGCATCGCCGTCGCGATAAACGCCGGCCCCGCCAGCCTCGCGTCGCAGTGCATCGCCAGCGCCCTCGCCAGCGCCCCGCGCGCCAACGCCGTGTACCAAAGTCGCCCGAACCCGGCCACGTGACCGACGATCGGGTAAAGCGCCCGTCCCATCGCAAACGTCAGCGCCAGCGACTTCGTGCGATCGTTGCCCATGCGCACCGTCGCCGACTCCATGCTCATCGCCGAAATGCCCGCCCCGTGCTGAATCGTGTTGGCCACCGTCATGAATCGCGCCGCCAGCGTCTCGTCGCGCGAAATCACTTCCGCCGTCGCCGCGGGACCGCAAAGCGGCTCCTGGTAAAACCGATACGCCATCGTGGATATTCGCGCGCGGCCCAGCATCAGGGCCTGCGAGATTAAGTCGTTGATCGATCGATCCGTCGAAGTGACGGGAGAAACCGTGGTGCCCTGATACATGCTTGCGCACTCCTGTTGCGTGCTGGCCCATGGGGCCGACTCAGGCGGGCTGGGGCAGTGATGCCTCGATCACCCGAACTGCCCGGGCAACGTCGAACGGCTTGGCCAACGCGGCGTCGTAGCCTTCCTGCCGCAGTATCTCTTCGTCCCCCGGTCGCGATGAACCCGTCAATGCAATCATCTTGATGCCCGAGCAGGCCGGCAGCGATCGCATCGTCCGAATCGCCTCCCGCCCGCCGATCCCAGGCACCTCGACGTCCATGAGCAACACGTGCGGCTTAAACGATTGCGTCGCCGCGCCGGCTTCAAAGGCCGTTCGCGCCAGCCGAACTTCGTAATTCGCCTCACGCTCCAGCCCATCCGAAAGGAGATCCGCCACGTCCCGGTCCGCCTCGACGACCAGCACGCGCGTCATCCCCGTATCCAATCCATTCAGCGGAATCTCGTGGTCGCGCATGAATCGAACAAGCTGATCCAGCGGGATGCGACGATCTTTGCTGCCCGGTATGCGATAGCCCCGAAGCTTGCCCGTATCGAACCACTTCGAGACCGTCCGCGGCGCGACGTTGCAAATCTTCGCCACTTCACCGGTCGTCAGTACATCTTTGGGACGGGCCATGCCTGGCACTTTCAGTTAGGTGCGAACAACAGTTTCAATCCTCGGCCTTGCACAGTTCTGCGCGGCCGCCGTGCTGTCGCCCCTGCCGCTGTCTCGACCCGCCTGACCCCGCGCAACAATGCGCAGACAGAATTGATCGAGTGCTTCCGTCCCCTTGATCGGCTCGTTAAACCCTTAACTGAGCAAAATCGTTCTAGATGATGCAGCCGTTAAAGGGACACGGCGCATCAAGTATTTACGGCTCGTGGATATCGGGCGGTGGGAGAGGAAGAATCGCCCGGCTCGGCGACGGCTCGGGGGCCGCGCGAGTTGGTTCATTGTAGGAACGGTCATTGCCCGCGGCAAGCTGTTGAAATCGTGAGTGCCGATTCACGAATATGGAATTGGAACCTCAATGAGCAATCGCGGCCCGACCCAGGCCCACGTATGCGAATTCATTCCGCAAGGCCAGACTGGGGACCGGCCACGGCGTCGTTTCGGCCGCAATTCCCATTACTGAAACAAGTCCGGGGCAAATCTCGAGCGCCTCTTCCGGCTGCCGTTCGAGCATCGCCACCGCCGAATCCGCGATGTCCGGATCGAACTGGATGCCCCGCCACCGATGCAATTCAGCGATGGCCTCTTCAACGCCGATCGCCTTCTTGTAAGTGCGCGGCGAAAGCATCGCATCAATGCAGTCCGCGACCTGCAGGATTCGCGCACCCAAAGGAATCGCCTCGCCGGAAAGGCCCGCGGGATATCCCCGGCCGTTGAACCACTCGTGATGATGCAGAACGAGCGGAAGCTCCCGCTCCAAAAAGCCCATCCGACGCAGAATCTCCACGCCACGGGCAGGATGTAACTTGATGATCTCAAACTCAGGCGGCGTGAGCCGACCAGGCTTCAGCAGAATCGCGTCAGGCACGGCGATCTTCCCAATATCGTGCAGCAGCGCCGCGATCACCAGCACTTCCACCTCGGCCGACCCAATCCCCGCCGCCGTCGCCAGGTGCTCCGCATAGATCGCCACCTGCGTCGAATGACGTTCCGTGTGCGGGTCCTTCGCCTCCAACGCAGCAACCAGTGCCATCACGCTGTCCAGGTGCGATTGCCGCAATCGCCGCCGCAGCCTACCGATCTCCTGCCTGAGCGGGGCGGTTTGAACGGCCGGAGCTTTCCCCTGACCTATCACGGGCCCAAAAGCGGAAACCCCGAATGTGCCGGGCTGTCCGCATCCGGAAAGCTGAATTTGTGCTTGCGATTCAGTAGTGGACATCACAACCCCCCGCATCCTCCCGTGACGCACCAGGTCTTCCCCCGACATTCCCACCCACCGTTCGCGATAACAAGGGTCCGATCATCCGCCGCTTGGCAGGACCAACCGAACATCGCATCATCGGAACGTGCCCAACTGTTCTTGAGGGTGTGAAAGGTTTTTCCCAGTATTGACAGCCACTATTTTATGGCCCGCAAATGCGCCCCATTCCGGCGACCCAGCCCCGAACAGGCCCCGCCGGAATTGCTTTCCACTCGCAGGTCCGGAACAATGCCGCTCCCGATTACACCGACGGAGATCAGTTAACGATAATGCCCGCCCAGCGAATCGCCATCGGACTCAATAGCGGAACCAGCGCCGACGGCGTCGATGCCGTCGCCTGCAAGCTAACCGGCCAAGGCGCCGCAATGCGCGTCAAAGTGCTCGGTCACATCTCCCCAGCCTACCCGACGGCCCTGCGCAAGCGAATACTCGCCGTCATGGCACCTGCGCAAACTCGAACCGAGGAGATCTGCCGCCTCGAAGTCGAAATAGGCCGCGCCTTCGCCAATGCCGCTTCCGCCCTCGTCCACAGGCTCCAACTCAAGCGCGTCGATCTCATCGGCTCTCACGGCCAGACCGTCTGCCACCTGCCGCCCACTACCGGCAAGAAGAAAAAATCCTCCGGCCACGTCCCCGCTACCATGCAGATCGGCGACCCCACCATCATCGCCGAGAAACTCCGCTGCCCGGTCGTCCACCACTTCCGCCAAGCCGACATGGCCGTCGGCGGCCAAGGCGCGCCCCTCGTCCCCTGGACCGACTACGTGTTGTTCCGTGACAAACGCAAATCCAGGGTGATCCAGAACATCGGCGGCATCGCCAACCTGACCTACCTTCCCGCCGGCGGCGCAGTTGAGGATGTCACAGCCTTCGACACCGGTCCCGGCAACCTGCTCATCGACAGTATGACCCGCACGGCAACCAAAGGCCGCGTGCAATTCGATCGCGGAGGTCGCCGAGCCGCAAAGGGCCGCGTCCACCCCAAAGTCCTTCATCATCTGATGCAGCATCCCTTCCTCAGCGCCGCCCCGCCCAAGAGCTGCGGCAGGGAACAGTTCGGCGAAACCTATGCCGACGATCTGCGCCAACGATTCGCCTCCCTCCGGCTTTACGCCAACGACTGGATCGCCACCGCCACTCACTTTTCCGCCGCCTGCATGATCCTGGGATACGCCTGGCTCTGTGATTCCCGGCGCACCGAATACCCACCGATGGACGAAGTCATCCTCTGCGGCGGCGGCGCGAAAAACGCGACGCTCGTCCGAGCCCTTGCCGACTGCCTCCATGTCGCCGGCCGCCGAATTCCGGTCACGCAGATGGATGCCCTGGGCATCTCGACGCAGGCCAAAGAAGGCGTCTCCTTCGCCATGCTCGCCGCCGCCCGCATCGACGGCGTTCCCGCAAACCTGCCGCGCGTCACCGGCGCAAAACGCCCGGTGCTCCTCGGCGACATCTGCGATCTGGGATTGAAATGAAACAGAGCCGAAAGAAGCCATCGGACGACCGCGGTCACCTGCTCACCGAGCAGCGAAACGAAAAATCCCACCGCCTCGATGCCATCCCGCTGTCCGCCGCCTTCGACCTCATGAACGCCGAAGACGCCTCCATTCCCCGCGCCGTCGCCCGAGCCAAGCCCGCCATTACCCGCGCCATCGGGCTGGTGTCACACGCATGGCAAAACGGAGGACGGCTCATCTACGTCGGCGCCGGCACCAGCGGCCGCCTCGGCGTCCTCGACGCCTCAGAGTGCCCGCCGACCTTTCGCAGCGATCCCAAAATGGTGCGCGGCGTCATCGCCGGCGGAAAAAAAGCCCTCTGGCGAAGCGTCGAAGGCGCCGAAGACGACCGCCGCGCGGCCGTCCGCGATCTGCGGCTCCTCGCCCCCTCGTCAAAGGACGTCGTCATGGGCATCGCCACCGGAGGAACGACGCCCTACGTCCACGAAGCCCTCGCCCTCGCCCGGCGCCGCGGCGCGAAAACCATCTTCTTCGCCTGCGTACCCAGGTCCCAGGCCCGCGCCGTCTGCGACGTGGACATCCGCGTACTCACCGGCCCCGAAATCCTCTCCGGCTCAACGCGCCTCAAAGCCGGCACCGCGACCAAACTCGTCCTCAACACAATCACCACCCTCGGCATGGTCCGCCTCGGCAAGACCTACGGAAATCTCATGGTCGACCTCAACAGCTACGCCTGCCGAAAGCTCACCGAGCGCGCCACCCGCGTCATCGCCGCTGCCACAGGCCTCCCCAAACCCGCCGCCGCCGACCTGCTCCACCGCGCACGAGGCCGAGCAAAAACCGCTATCGTCATGCACCGGCGCAATCTCACCTTTACCGCCGCCGAAGCCCTGCTCATGAAGCACAAGGGCCGCGTCCGCGCAGCACTCGAATCGCCGTCAAATCCGTGATATTGAAATGAAAATCTCGGCAGGCCCTAAGCTCACCGAGCAATGCGTCGTGACGTGAATAAGCAGCCTACTTGCGGAAGTTGCCCAGCACTTCGACCGTCGCGCTCTCAGGCAGCTCGGCCACCCGCACATCGACGCACCGCTGCTTGCGATCGTAGAACCAGCCTGCTCGGGCCCGGGTCATTCGACTCGCTGTCGGACAAGCTGCCAGTGGTCGTCCATCGACAGTAACTGCGTCCGGACACTTTGAAATGCCCGCAAACCTGAGCAGATACGACTTCGGCGCGAATTGAGCCGAGCCCTCCCGCCAGATCACACGGAATGAAGTGCCGCCGTCCGACGGCCCCGTCGCATACTGCTCCAGCAGAAACTCCCCCTGCTCGTATCCGTACGAAATCCCGTCGTCGTTGTAGAACCAGCCGCGCCCGCTGCCGGGAAAGACATGGAGCGTCAGTTCCTTGATCGCCTTTTCCTCGCAATACTGGCGAACCTCGCGCGTCGGAATGATCGCCCCTGCTCGCGCGAAAATCGGAATCGTTCGCAGGTGCACCGGCCGCTCGAACTCAACCCCCCCCTCGCGCGCCGCGCCGCTTTCGAAGTCGTACCAGTCGCCGGCCGGCAGCGTCACCTTGCGCGTCGTCGCGCCCTCATGAACGACCGGCGCAACAAACAACTGCCGCCCAAACATGAACTCGTGCTCGCACCGATGCGCCTTCGGATGACTCGGAAAATCCAGAAGCACCGGCCGCAATAGCGGCAGCCCCGTCCGCGATGCATGATGCATCTCGGTATAAACGTATGGCATCAGCCGATACCGAAGCTCGATCGCCTCGCGATTGTGCTTCTCCGCCTTCTTGCCGAAGCTCCACGGGTCCTGCTCCTTGCCGCCCGCCGTATGCACGCGCATCAGCGGGTAAAACACGCCGAGCTGCAGCCACCGGGTAAACAACTCCGCCGACGGGTATCCGCGAAACCCGCCGATGTCCGCCCCGCAAAGCGTCACGCCCGACAGGCTCATGTTCAAGAGCATCGGCACGCTCATGCGCAGATGCTCCCAGCTTGATAAATTGTCGCCGGTCCAAACCGCTGCATAGCGCTGAACGCCGCTGTAGCCCGCGCGCGTCAGGACAAAAGGTCGCTCCTTCGGCCGCGCCCGCTTCATCCCGTCAAATGTCGCCCTCGCCATCTGCATGCCATAGACATTGTGCACCGCGCGATGGTCCGTCGGCGCGCCGTCATTATCGTGTCGCACCGTCAGCGGGATCGTGCCGTCCGCGAACGTGAAGTCGGCCGGCTCGTTCATGTCGTTCCAGATGCCGCTGACCCCGTCCTTCAAAAAGTTCGCGTAAAGATCAGCCCACCACCGCCGAGTCGCCCCGCGCGTGTAGTCCGGCCAAACAGACTCGCCGGGCCACACCTTGCCGACATAATGCTCACCGTCAGCGGCACGGACGAAGTGATCGCCCGCCACCCCGCTGTCATACACCGAGTACCCCTTCTCACACTTGATCCCCGGGTCGATGATGCCCACCAGCTTGAACCCTTTCGAGGTCAATTGCTCCGTGAGCTTCCGCGGATTTGAAAATCGCTTGGGGTGCCATGTAAAAGAGCGAAACTCGTCCATGTAATCTATGTCGATGTAAATCGTGTCACACGGAATCTTCCGCTTCCGAAACTGTCGGGCAATTTCCTTCACCCGCGCCGCCGAGTCGTAACTCCACCGGCACTGCTGATAACCCAGCGACCACCGCGGCGGAAGAGGCATCGCCCCAACCAGCGATGCATAGCGCTGCACCACGTCAGCCGGCGCAGGCCCGGCGATGAAGTAATAATTCATCTCCCCGCAATCCGCGCCAAAACAGTACGAGCCCCGCGAGGTCTTTCCGAAATCAAAAAACGAGCGACAGGCATTGTCGAAGAAAAGCCCGTGCGCCCGGCCGTTATTCAGCACCAGCGCAAACGGATGTGTCTGATACAGCGGATCGGTCCACGGATCGTGCTCCGCCGCGTCGTGATTCCAGTTCACCAGCGCCGTCCCGCGCTTGTCCATCGGCGAGCCCTTCTCGCCAAGCCCGAAGAAGTGATCCTCTTCGCCAAGCTGCTTCCAGCAACGAACCTCGTCGCCCGCCCACGACATTCCCCTGGTCGGGCAGTCCCCCGATATCATCGCGCCGTCAAGATGGTGGAAGGAGATGCGGCAGGGCGTCCGGCTGATGCGCACACGAAGCGTATTCGTGACCATCTCGATCGCGTCGCCGTTCTCTTCAAGCCCCCACTGAGGCCGCGCGCCGCTCTCATCCGTAACGACCGCCCACGAATGGTCCCGGCCGAACTCACCTTCCGGCGCCAACCGGACGCGAACAATCTCGTCCGTAATCGGCGAAATCAAAACGCGGCTCTCATCGCATTCAATCAAAAGGCCGCCGTTCTCCTGCCGGTAAGACGTCACATCCCCCAGCGAACGCCAGCCCCGCATAGCCCGGCTCAGAAGGCCCGTTTCTCCGCCGTTATTGTTGCTCATGGTTCCCATCCGGCGGCTCGTCTAATGGAGCCGCTCATTCACCCGGCCCGGTTCATTTGCAATTCGTATTGCCTCGCATCCCGACACAGAGATTCAGCCTCCGCGTCGCCCCACGCGAAGCCTGTCGCCTCCCTGCGATCCACTCAGAATGCCCCGTAAGAGGGGTCAGCACGGGGCGCAAACCAATCGATCCTCCGGCCAACGCCGAAGGCCCTGACTGTCGGGTAAAACCTTTTTCCATGATACCCAGCCCGGTTTTCAGGGTCAAATCCGGGGCCCATCTTACTCACCAACCCCCCTCACTCCCAGAAATAATCCGCGCGAGCGCCGAGCAAGTGTCTCTATTGCAATGTCATTCACCAACCGGCATCCCAGGACCTCGATGGGCCCCGAGGCGGCCTGCCGCTCGGCGACGGCCAACCAGTCGCCCCCACATCGCCGTGTGTTGCCGCCTTTGCATGTTTCGAGACCCCATACTCCCTTTGATTCACTTTCCCGACTCTTTTTTCAAGGACTTACAAACGAATTCCCCCGAAATTTTCCGTGCATATTCGGGCATACACCGGTCGTGTTTCACTTCGCCCGTTTTCACGAAAAACCGCCCAAATCACGAACCACCCCAACACATGCCCGCGACAAGAGTTGCAATCGAAAAAAATCGGCTGTGTCACCTTATGTCACCTTCGATTCGCTCGCTCGCCGCGCCCGATCAGAACCCACGCCGCAAGGCGTGGCCAGAGCGACTCTCGACGCGAAGCGACGCCCAGGAATCGCGGCGCCGTCTCCATACCAGGATTTCTTCTGCCACCGCCTGCGCGATGGGTTCCGATACACGCCCGACCCCGCATCGCCCTGTGTCATCGCCATTGCATTCCCCTCGGCCCCACGGCCCGCCGTATTCTCCTACAGCCCACAGCCTATCGCCTACAGCCTCGGTCTCCGGCCTTTCTCTCCAAAAACCGCCAAAAAAGCGCATCGCCCCAACACCTGCCCGCCACAGGAGTTGGCATCGACGCACGAGGCCGTGTGTCACCTTATGTCACTTTGCAAAACGAGCGTTTGTACCGCCGAAAACCGCGGTACCGAAATGTCAAAGATTGCCGCGCTTCTGCTGCTCCTCCTCGATGGAGACAAACAGCGCCTTGAAATTTCCGACGCCGAAGCCGCGCGAGCCGTGTCGCTCGATCACCTCGTAAAACAGCGTCGGCCGATCCTCCACCGGCCGCGTGAAAATTTGCAACAGGTATCCCTCCTCGTCGCGATCCGCAAGGATGCCCAGCTCGCGAATCTCCTTGTAATCCTGGTCGATCTTACCCACCCGGCCGGGAAGCGCGTCGTAATAGGTATCCGGAACCCGAAGGAACTGAACCCCGTTGTCCCGCAATGCCCGGACTGTCTTGCAGATGTCGCCGGTATTCAGCGCGATGTGCTGCACCCCCGGCGTGCGGTAGTAGTCGAGATACTCCTCAATCTGGCTCTTCTTCTTGCCTTCCGCCGGCTCATTAATGGGGAACTTGATGCGCCCGGTCCCGTTCTGCATGACCTTGCTCATCAAGGCGCTGTATTCGGTGCTGATGTCGTCATCCGAGAAGTGAGCAAGCTGGGTAAAGCCGAGGATATTGGCGTAATACTCGACCCAATGATTCATCGCCCCGAGTTCGACATTGCCGACCACATGATCGACCGCCGCCAGTCCTGTCCCCTTCGCCTTGGGGGCGTCAAACCTGACGAACCCCGGCGCAAAAACACCCTTATAGCTCTTCCGCTCGACAAACGTGTGAACCGTTTCGCCGTAGGTGCGAATCGTCGCCGTCCGCCACGGGCCGTGCTCATCCTTTGCCGTCTCGGGCCTGCTGACAATCGTCGCCCCGCGCTGGCGAACCGCCTCAAACGCCGAGTCCACATCGTTCACCGTGAAGGCGATCACCTTCACCCCGTCCCCGTGAAGCTGACAATGACGGGAAATCTCATGATCCGGCGTCAGCGCCGTGCTCAGCACAATGCGTATCTTCCCCTGCTCGATCAGGTAGCTCGTCTTCACGCGGTCACCCGTCTCCAGGCCGCGATAGGCGACGATGTCGAATCCAAACATGCATCGGTAATAATGCGCCGCCTGGTGGGCATTGCCGACGTAGAACTCGAGATGGTCGATGCCCTGGAGCGGCAGAAAGTCTTCACCGGCGGCTTGCGAAGAACCGGCCGATCTCGAAGCAGGTGTCGCAGATGTAGCCATGAAAGTGCCTTTCATTGCGGATGTTTCAGGACTTGTCACATTATAACGTGGAATGGCCGGATTCGAGTAGCGCGAGCCTTCAACCGACGGCTTGCGTCGATTGGGGAGATTCGACCCTCACGGCTTCGGCGACATCTCCCGCAGCGCCGCCTCTACCGCATCGCGAATCGGCTCCAACTCCGAACTCTTCGATTCGCGTGCCTGTCGCGCGAAGGCGGCATAGGCCCGGCTGGCCTGCGCCGTATTTCCCGCCTCGCGATGAAGCTCGCCCAGGAAAAACAGCCCCCGTATCACCGCCGGGTCCAGGCTGCGCCCCATCTGATCCTCAATCGAGGTCAGCTCCCGAATCGCGTCCTGCGTATTTCCGCGATTCCGTTCCAGCACGGCAATGTTAATGGTGTAAGTCTCATTCAAATAAGGCAGCGGCTTTCGCCCCTCATCAAACAGGGCGATCGCTTCGCTGATTCTGCCCTGCTGCTGAAGACACGAAGCCAGATTCTCCCGCGCCACGTTCTCCTTCGGCAGCGCGGCCAGGATGTGCCGCAACAACCGCTCCGCCTCGATAAACCGCTTCTCCGCCACCGCGAGCATGCCAAGCGCCAGATTGGATGTCCGCAGGTCAGGGTTCAGCGCCAGCGATCGCTCCAGCTCGATTCGTGCCTGCGAGAACTTGCCCGCCTGCCGAAGCGCTTCTCCATACTGCGCGGAGGCATGCGCCGAAGTGGGGTCCGTCTTCACCGCCTGCTGCCACAAGGCGACCTCATTGGCCCATGTCGCGTTTTGCTGATACGAGAGGACCGCGAGCGCCGCCGCCACCACGCCCGCAACCGTCACGCCCATGCCCCGCGCGCTTCTCCCTCCGATCCGCCGCACTGCGCCGTACATGACTTGACTGAGCACCAAGATCGCGCCGCAAAGTGGAAGATACAAGTAGCGGTCATGTACGATCTCCTCGGAAAGGAAAACACGTACATCGACCGCCAGCAGGATGGAAAACAGAAACCAGATCAGGCCGATCCGGTAGGCTCGATCCCGAGGCAGAACGAACAGCGCGCCGCGAGCAATCAACGCCAATGCGACCACCGGCAGCCAGAAATTCATCCAGCCAAGATTGGCGTTACTGACCACCCGCAACCCATACGCCATCCCCAACGGGTACGGCCATACCACCTTTTGAAAATAAAAGCACAAAACGGCCGGAACCGTGGCCAGCGCGCCCGCCCATCCCGGCGCGCCCGGCGGCAGCCGACGCATGGTCCCGAGTATCGAATACCGCACGGCGACAAACGCAATCATCACCATCCCAAACAGCGCCGCATGTCTCGCCGCGCGACCCCAGTTAACACGCGATCCCCTGTGTGGCAGTGCCGCCCAATCGGTCAGAAGGATGATCGCCGGATAGACGACCATGCCCTCCTTGCTCAGCAGGCTCATCGCGTAGAAAACGATCGCCGGAACAATCCACGCCCCGCCGGACTTTCTGCAGCGCAGGTAACAGATGTAACTCCCGAAGATAAAGCCCGACATGAGCATGTTCGGAATGCCCGACGCCCAGGCCACCGACTCGACCAGCGTCGGATGCACGGCAAACAGCCACACCGTCATCAACCGCACAACCGGCCGAATCCGAAGCTCCTTCAGCATGAAGTAAAGCAGGACAACCACCGCGAGATGCGCCGCAAGATTGGTGACGTGCCAGCCGATGACGTGAAGGCCGAACAACTGGTAATTCGCCGCCATCCAGGTGACAAACAGCGGCCGCCAGTAATTGCTCCAGGCCTGCCCCCGATCGCCTTTGAACGCCCACACGTCCGAGGTGATCGCCTTCAGATACAACGAAGGCTGCTGAATCAACGGGTTCTTGACGATCTCGAACTGATCGTCATAGACGAATTCGCCTCGCAGCGAGTTGGAGTACGCGGCGATCGTCAGCAGGCAGGCCACGCCGAGGGTAAACATGCCCCAGCGGCGCTCGACGAGTTGCAAAGAAAATGCCGGCGCGCTCGCAATGGTTGTGTCGGCTAATTCGTCCGTGTGCCCCGTCATGCTCGCGTCTGCGGCGGAAGTCCAAAGAGCGAGCGCAGAACCGACATCGCGTCGCGCTCGAGAAGCGCGCCGATCGACCCGAGTGCCGCGTACTCAATCGGCAACGGCCGAACCATCGGGGCCAGCGTCAGATAAGTACCGGCCTTCCGAGCAGCCTCAATCTCTCGGCTGTCGGGACCGGCAAGGAGATAGGCGGCGGTGGCCACGATCGCCACGGCGGTCAGCAACCACACGCGCGACTGAAGATGAAACAACCAATTAGCCGCCATCGCCCCAACCAGAAATCCGAGGGCAATGGCAAAGTAGATCTGGCCTTTGAAGAGAGGGTTGTCCCCGCCGCCCAAGGCATACGAAGTGACCGTCCACCCGACGAGCGAAACGACGGCAATGGCGCCCAGCCCCTGTCTCACATCAGGAGCGCGATCGACCGGCGTCACGGCCGCATCGCCCGCCCCGCTGTCAAACCAACTGTCCACCCACCGACCGACGACAAATCCCACTGCAATGAGCGCCAGCCAAAGCCAGGTCTCCGCGACGAGCGCCGTGGCCGGAAACGGATCGACCGACCCAGGTCCCACGCTGAGCCGGCGAAGCACAAGCATGTCGAGCTGCGTCCCGCGCATAGCCATCGCGGCCAAACCGACGGCGATGGCCAGCGCCCCGCGCTCAGCGGAACCCGCCCCGCAAATAGCCACTGCCAGGCCGCTCGCCACCACGCCCAGAGCCAGAAGCTCTGCCATGGCGATGACACCCTGGTCCACACTGATCAACGTTATCGGGGAGAGCGGATCGGCGGACTTCGCGGCCCAGAATCCGACGTACGTGAAGACGACAACCGCGAAACCCATCCCCGCGAAGAATCGCAGACGATGTATCAATGCCTGACCGTCGCTCATCTGTCCCGTGTCCCCAGGCTCCATCATCGTCATTGCCGATGCCTGCGTCATGCTCGCTGCCTTGTCCCGATCGTCGTCGGGTATTTTTCGATGATCTGGGCCAGCCGCTCCCGCTTGGAGGGCTCCAGCTTACACATCGGCAGTCTGAACTCCTCGGCCATCATTCCCCGCATGGCCAGGGCTGTTTTAATCGGGATTGGATTGATATCGAGCCTCAGCAAATCGCGGCAAAGCGGATACAGCTTGTGGTGCAGCGACTGGGCAGTCTTCCAGTCACCCGCCAACGCCGCGGTCGTCAGCGCCGACGTCTCCTTCGGCAGCAGGTTTCCAACGACACTCACCACACCGACCGCACCAACCACCATCATCGGAAGAGTCAACGGATCGTCGCCGCTCAGGATGGTAATATCACTCGCACTGGCCAGCTCGCTCACGCCATCCACCGAGCCGGTCGCGTGCTTGACCGCGACGATGTTCTTATGATCCGCGTGAAGTCGAGCAATCGTCTCTACCGAAATCTCGACACCCGTTCGGCCGGGAATGTTGTAGAGCATGATCGGCAGCGCCACCGCTTCGGCCACGAACGAGAAGTGCTCATAGAGCCCGCGCTGATTGGGCTTGTTGTAGTAGGGCGACACCAGCATGATGCCATTGACGCCTGCCTTGGCCGCCGCCTGCGACTGGGTGACCGTCTTCTCGGTGCAGTTCGCGCCGGTCCCGGCGATCACCGGCACGCGGCCTTTGGCCCGCTTGACCACCGCGGTGATGACCTTGACCTGCTCATCTGCGGAAAGCGTGGGCGACTCACCCGTCGTCCCGCACGGCACAAGACCGTTCACGCCGCCGTCAATGACGTAATCAACCAGTTCATCCAGCGCCGGCCAGTCGATCTCGCCGTCGCGAAACGGCGTCACCAGCGCAACAAGGCATCCGCGAAACATGTCTCTCATCTCGGTACTCACAATCGATGGGTTCGGTGCGTCGAATAGCGGTCAGCCGGCCGAGCAGCCCTATGGATTGAAACGGTCCAGAATGTCCTTCATTTCCCGAACCGCCGCTCGCAGGCCGACAAACACCGCCCGAGCGATGATGCTATGGCCAATGTTGAATTCGGAAAAGCCCGGAACCGCGGCGATGGCCGCGACATTCCGATAAGTCAGGCCGTGCCCCCCGTGAACCTCCAGGCCGCAGGCGTGCCCGGCCTTCACGCCATCGTTCAGCGTGCCCAGGGCCTCCTTGATCGCTTCGTCACCCTTCGCGTGTGCGTAGGCGCCGGTCCATAGCTCGATGGCGTCGAACCCCAACTCGGCGGATTTCTCGATCTGCGCCTTCACCGGTTCGATGAAAGCACTGAGGATGATCCCTTCGCCCTTCAGACGCTTCACGACCTCCCCCACTCTGGCAGCATGGCGAACGACGTCGAGCCCGCCCTCGGTGGTCACCTCCTCGCGCTTCTCAGGCACGAGCGTGCACTGGGTCGGCCGTGTGCGGGCGGCGATCTCGACCACGTCGGCCGCCATCGCCATCTCCATGTTGAGCTTGGTAACGACGACTTCCTTCAAAAGCGGGACGTCGCGGTCAATGATGTGCCGGCGATCCTCGCGCAGGTGAAAGGTGATGCAAGCCGCCCCGCCAAGCTGAGCCTCTGCCGCAGCCCAGGCAGGGTCCGGCTCATCCGTCCGCCGTGCCTGACGAACAGTAGCGACATGATCGATATTGACGCCGAGGCTGGGCATGAATCCCCTTACAAGAGCGGTGGTGATGGGCCGACGATTCGGGCCCAACCATTGTAAGAAGATTATACCGCTGCACTGTGGAGCAACACAACGGTCAGGTCACGACTGCCTCGCCCAGGACGAGGCCCGAATCACTTCTTGCTGTTGTCGGTTGCCGTTACACTCACGCTTACGTCCGCATTGGATGATTGACATTCCTTAAGCGACTCAAGAAACCTGCGGATCGTCTTCTCATCCACTTCATCTTTCGGAAATGTCAACCGCTCCGTGCCCCTATCGATCCCGGTCGCGGTGGATTTTGTTGTCTCTCGAATAATTGTGGTCATGTCTTTCGACTGGGGGAGGATGAAAACCCGCGGGAGTTCGTGGAGGGTTTTGCGGTCCGCCGGCTTATCGTTCTTGTCCTTAATCACGAACTGAAGGAGCTTAGTTTCTTGGCTGGGTTCAACTAGGTGCGAAAATACCATGACGCCTCCACGCAGAATAGGTGCATCAAGCTCTTTAGGATTATCATTCAGATAGAAAGTGAAATCCGCTGCCTTGTCTTTGAATAGCTTGTCGAGGTTTTCTCCAGCCACAATGAAGTTGTGCGTTGTAGCCGCCTGGGAACTCACGACATGATTCGGAAATATCGCTTCGAATTTCGGTTTTTTGTCCGGAGCGCGTTCAACCTCGATTTCGCCGGAAAGAATGTGTCGCACAGGACCGCCGTATTCGTCAACATGCTGGAATTGGAGAACCAACTTGTCCGGAAGCTTCAGTTTCTCTTTGTCGTCCGATTTGTTGAATGTCGGCTTGACGAATTGACCCTCGAGCTTCGCCGTCACTCCCAGGTTTTCAACTTGGGGAATGATGACGATTGGCTTTGAAAGATCAATTGCATCCAGATCAGTTCCGAGAAGAGCGATGTCGGAACCCTCCATCTTTTCCTCCTTGATCTTTCCCTTGACGTCCGAAAAACTAGGATTCTTGCCGAGGTTAATCGTGTCCAGCGTCTGCCAGTTCGTCGTCGCGGCGTTAGTCAGGAAGCCCAGCGTCTCGATGCGATTCGTCAGCAGCGCGGTCGTTCGCTCGTGCGTGGACCTGCATTCGATCGAACCAAGATCCCGCTCGGCCTCGTCGAGTTCATAGGCCCGCCGCATCATGTCCATTTCAGACAAGCGCGGCTTGCCCCATCGGTCAAACGTCCGCCCGAGGAATTGCTTATCACGCCGTGGATGCCCGGCGCGCAGCCAGCGCGAGGTCTGCTCAAAGGCGATCGCGTCGATGTCATAGACTTGCAGATCGCGCTCATCGACGCCGAGGATAACGAGAACGGGGAAGGTGATCGGCTGGAGAATCATGTCGGCCTCGGGGTCTTCGCCCGTCGGGTCGGCAAGCGCCTGCAATCGAGGCGATATCTGGTATCCAAAGACGCCGCCGGAGATTGAATAGCTGGTGACTGCATTGAGATTGGTCAGAGTCCGGGAGTCGCGCTCCAGACGACGCACCCAATCCTGGAAGAACTCGGCCTGAAGATTGGCCCCCATGCCTGACAAGGCCGTCGCCAGGCGAATGGCATAGGACGCCTGCTCTCGAATCGAAGAACTTAAATCGAGCGTTTGCACATCCGTCATCGGCGACACGGCAGCGACGAGGGGATGAACCCTTTCAAGGGAATCGAAGTCTTTTTCTTGATTTCCGGAAAGCCCGGCGGCAGCGGAACGAATCGCGCTCGTCCGCTCTGGCAACGAACTACTGAACTCTCTCTTGGAAGCACTGAGTTCGTCTTGGGCGCTGCGAAGCTGGTCGCCTAGTTCTAATGCGGCATCCAGAGCCGTTTTTTCAAACTTAGTAACATCGAGAGTACCTTTGAGTGCATGAATGTCCAAGCTCTCCATGTTCTTAATAGCGGCAGGGTTTGTTGTAGATATCCCGCCCTTTAGCGCCTGCACCGCCTCAGCTCGCGGCACGTCGAGGTTCCGAAAATTATTCAGTTTCAGTTTCAGATTCTCGACTTCGCCGAGCAATCCGGATGCGATTCCGCTAAGACTTGGAATGTCCTCGCAACGCCGTCGCACATGCTCGACCGCCCAGCCTGCCACGGTAACCGCCAATTCTGCGTTCGCCAGATTCCTCTGCCATTTCTCTACCGAAAAGTCGTTGCACTTGCCGAGGGCCGAGTAGGCCCGATCGATTGTGTCTTGGGCCTTGAGGATCGTTCTTGTAGCACTGGACTTCGTGCATCCGAACGATGCCTTCACCGACACATCAGCCCGGTACCCCCGGTACGTCCGATCGCCCGGCTGCACCGAGACCATCATCGCCGCGAAGTAAAGCCGCTTGCCGTGAAACTTCGCTGCCTCCGATGGATCAACCAAGAAGTTCAATATTGACTGCGTGAGGTGATCGCCCGCCGCCGTAACAATCGCAGATCGAGATGGGTGCGACAGGTTTCTCCCATCCAGCAGCTTTTGGTAGTCCTTGAACTGCTTTGAAACGAGGACATCTTGCGCCGGTCGCGAAGTCGGTAGCGGACTTTCAAGGTTCGGGGGGTTCTGCTGAAGCGTCGGGAATGCTGGTCGGCTCGTCGGTCCCGGAAATGCAGTTCCCAATGCGTTCGCCGCCGCCGCCTGGTTTAGCAGGATGGACTGCAAATCCGGGATTGGCGGGATCACCGACGGCGGCGCAACGCCGAGCAGTGATGCCAAGGCAGCTATCTGAGCCTCACTAACGTCCGATGGCTGCGTCGTCGGCTGCGACGTGGCGATCGCCAGGGCATTGAGCAGCGAGGCCGCAGATTGGACATTTTGACGGAGTCGAAAAGCCGCCAAGTCTTCTTCATAGCCCGAGAGCATCGCCCGGTTCGCCAGGAAGTCGTTGTAGTTGAAACGAAAGGTCGCCCCGAATTGGGTGTCGACGGCCTCCTGAAGGAAGGCCCCCGAAGCTCCGCTTATTTTCTGTGAATCTTCGTAATACTGTTGTGCAGTGCGATCAAGGCTGAATTTGAACCGCCCCGCATCCTCAGGCCTGAACAGAAGCGGGCTGGAAACGCTGATCGTGCCGAACTCTTCAATCCCGGCTGCGACGCTGTCTAACCGCGCGGCCACTGTCTCGAAATTGGGCCCGCATGACACAAACGCGACGATTCCCAGAATTGGCGAGACGGAAAACCAGAATCGAGCCGATCGCATATTCGCCTCCTGCCTCCCCAAGATAAACGGTTGAAAGTGAGCCACGTTTGAGCGCACCCTGTGCGCCAACGAGATTTCCGTGCTTCGAATACCACATTCGAAATGCCGCGCCATCAAGCAGCAAACTGGATTCGGCGGCGCCCGACACTCGACAGATCGCGATGCCAACTCTGCGCAATTCCGAAAGCCGGGCGCCTGTTTAATCGATACATGCCGCGCCTGTGACACTTCGGTTCAAGGCCGACCCCAAAAACCATGCGATGAAATGCGACTCGGTCCGTAAAGCGGCCATGACGCGACCTTGCTTCATCGCCGCATTGGCGCCGTTACCACTTGACTTCGCTCGGCTTATACTGATCCCGTGTTCGCCGGATTCCATTACGCAAGGGCCCGCTTCCTCGGTAGGCCCGGCAAATGCGACATCGTCTGTCGCCCAGTCAGGGTTTTCCTTACAGGATCGTCTATGAAAACCAGTGTCAGCTACGCCACATCATCAGCACTCATTCAATTGCTCACACTATTAATGTCTACCGGGCGGATGGCCGCGGCGGACGTCCCTTCCGCCATGCCTGAGGTGGACAAGAAAATCGCCGCCTCCCTCCCCGCGTGGCTTGAGCTATACAAGACCTGCCACGCCAACCCCGAGCTTTCCTCACACGAGAAGCAGTCCGCCGCGAGGCTCGCCGATCTCTTCCGCGATGCCGGTTACGAAGTCACCGAGAACATCGGCGGCTACGGCGTCGTCGGCGTGATGAAAAACGGCGACGGCCCGACGGTCCTCATCCGCGGCGACATGGATGCTCTTCCCGTCACCGAGGAGACCGGCCTTCCGTTCGCCAGCAAAGTCGAGGTTGAATTGGGCGATGGCTCCCACGTCGGTGTGATGCACGCCTGCGGCCATGACATGCACCAGACCGTCCTCGCCGCAACGGCCCAGACGCTTGCCGCGACCAAGGACAAGTGGCATGGCACCGTTCTGCTTGTTGCCCAGCCCGCCGAAGAGATCGGCCAGGGCGCGCGGCTGATGATCGACGACGGCCTCTTCAAGCGATTCCCCGTGCCCGACAAGTGCATCGCACTGCATGTCTCGCACGAATTGGCAACCGGCACCATCGGCTACACCTCCGGCTGGGTCTGGGCCAACGTCGACTCGGTCGACATCACCGTTCACGGCAAAGGCGGCCATGGCGCCTATCCGCACGCATCCATCGATCCGATCGTTACTGCCTGTCAGATCGTGAGCGCCCTGCAAACCATCGTCAGTCGCCGCGTTAACCCGCTCGATCAGGCGGTCGTCACCGTCGGCTCGATCCACGCCGGCACCAAGCACAACATCATTCCCGCGACGGCGATGATGCAGATCACCGTCCGCACCTTCACCGACGAAGTCCGCAAGGAGGTACTCGACGCCATCAAGCGCATCTCCATCAACACTGCCCGCGCGATGGGCTGCCCGAAGGACCCCGATGTGGTTGTCCTCGATAAGGACTTCACGCCCGCCGCCTATAACGACCCCGACCTGACCGCCCATGCCGTCAACCTCTTTGAAAAGTTGATCGGCAAGGACAATGTCCTTCAGCGACCGCCGAGCATGGGCGGGGAGGACTTCGGCCTCTTCGCCAAGACCGCCGGCGTACCGGGTTTCATGTTTGTCCTCGGCGTGGTCGACGAAGCCCGATTCGAGGCCTCAAAAAAGCCGGATGGCGAGGCGCTTCCGACCGTGCACTCCTCCAAGTTTCGCACGGAGCCCGAACCCACGATCCGAACCGGGGTCCGCTGCATGACAGGCCTCGCGTTGTCGCTCCTGAACGAGAAATGAACGGCCGTTTGACGTGGAATCAGCCTGGCAAATCCGTGCTTGATGCGTTGAATGGATGGTTGGCGGCGCCCAGTCCGCGCCGCCGTCCCGAACAGAACGGCGTTAAATCAGCGCCGATTCGTCAGGCGTAAACGGAAATCGGTCGCGTGGTTGGAGGCACGACGACCTTCGGAGCGCGCTTGGAGCTGACCTTTGACTTTGCCCTGGAGGCTGCCGGCTTGTCGGCCGGTGCGCCATCGTCCGTGAAGAACGAGCCGAGATCGCGAAGCCGCTTGTATCGCCGCTTCAGGAGCGTATCCGTTCGGACCCGCTTCAAGTCACGGAGGCTGTCCACGATGTATTTTTCAAGGCTTGCCGCGGTCGCCGTCGGATCGCGATGGGCGCCGCCAAGAGGCTCGCCGATGACGTCGTCAACAAGCTTGAGTCTCTTCAGATCTTTGCTGGTGAACTTCAACGCGGCGGCCGCCGTCTGGGCGTGTTCGGCGGATTTCCACAAGATCGCAGCGCAACCTTCGGGGGAGATGACGGAGTAATACGAATGCTCGAACATGGCGACGCGATCGCCGACACCGATACCAAGTGCCCCGCCTGAGCCGCCCTCGCCGATGACCACGCAGACAATCGGCACCTTCAATCGGGCCATCTCCATCAGGTTCACCGCGATGGCGTAGGCGATGCCGCGCTCCTCGGCGCCAATGCCCGGATAAGCCCCGGCGGTATCAATCAGACAGACAATCGGAAGGCCGAATTTCTCCGCCAGCTTCATCTTCAAGAGAGCCTTGCGGTATCCCTCGGGATGCGCCATTCCGAAGCAATTCTCGATTCGCTCTTTAGTGTCCTTGCCCTTGTTGTGGCCGATGAACATGGCCTTATGGGGGCCGATTCGACCCAGGCCGGTGATCAGAGCCTTGTCGTCCCGAAAATTCTTATCGCCGTGAAGCTCGACGAAGTCGCGCACCATAAGCCGGAGGTAATCCGGGGTGAGCGGCCGCTTCGGGTGTCGGGCAATCTGGACGGTCTCCCAGGCGGAAAGCTCGGTATAAAGCCGGCGCTTGGCAGTCAAAAGCTCAGATCGGACAGTGCGGATCATGTCCGACATGTCCCGGCCGGTGGCGGCCTGTGTGGCCTCCAATTCCTCAATCTGCTTTTCGATTCTCGCCAGGGGGCGCTCGAACTCAAGGTAACCGCCCCCATTTAGGCCATTTGATCCATTACTGATCGTACTCATGCATTTCCTCTAGATTGATCGATCGCCATTGCGAAGTGTGCCCGCACGACGAATCGTGCAAACTGGGTCTTAGTGATATCTGGGCGATCGCCTTGTCCATCGAGCCGTTCGGGCAAGCTCCTTCATGCTGCCTTATTGTGGCCTCCCGCGCGAAGCCCACAGAGCCCGACATTTCCTGACTGCTCACGTTTGCGGCATAGCCGGCCATTGCTGCCGGCCGACCTTGCTCGGAGCAGTCACTCCGACGCAATAGGCTAGCCGTCTGACCCCCGAACGACAAGTACTAATTGACGCCTCAACTCCCACGCTATAAGCTCGGCAAGATAGCGGAAATTCTTAATGCTACGTAAGGTACTTAAGGACAATATCTTACATCAGCGTGTTTTCGCACCCTTTCCAGTGGACCCCTGCTTATGGGACTATGGCGCTTTAAGGTTTCCCCGGCCCCCGATCGAGCGGACCCGCTTGGCGAGAGCACCCTCCAGATGCTTCGCGAGTTCAGCATTCGCACGGTCCGGGCTGTTCGATCGGCAAAACTCTTCCTCATCGAGTTGGCCGGGCAAGATCATCATGCTGAGGCGGTGACCGCGAGACGCATCGCGGATGAACTCCTGACCGACCCCGTCGTCGAGACCTGCTCCATCCTTTTCGCGGGAGATCAGATTCCCGAGGCCGATGGGGCCCTGTCCATCGAAGTTCACCTCAAGCCCGGCGTCATGGACCCTGTGGCCCAGTCCACAGCACTCGCCCTGACGGACATGGGGGTCAGGACATCGAGCATAAGAACCGCTCACCGCTTCGATCTTTCACCGATCCCGGACGACGCCGAATTGAGGCGCATACCCCGACTCCTCGGGAATGACTGCATCGAAGACGTCATCGTCGGCTCGCGGCCGATCGAGCCGCCGCCGTCGCCCCCCAAGTACGAGTTTGCCCTCCGCCACATCGAGATGACCTCCCTCGCCGAAGCCGAGCTTCTCAAGCTGAGCAGAGACGGACACCTATTCCTGTCGCTGCCCGAGATGATCGCGATCCAGTCACACTTCAAGGCATGCGGACGTGAGCCCACCGACATCGAACTGGAAACCCTGGCCCAGACCTGGTCAGAGCATTGCGTACACAAGACACTTAAGAGCCCGATCCTGTATCGGGGCGAGCCGATGCCCTCGATCCAGCCGCTACAACAAGACACGCATCGCCGCGAGATCCGCTACGGAAATCTGCTCAAGGACACGATTGCACGAGCGACGGCGGAACTGATGGCCGAAGGGCGGGGGCCACTTTGCCTGTCTGTCTTCAAGGACAACGCGGGCATCATCGCTTTCGACGACGAATGGGCCGTCGCCATCAAGGTCGAAACGCATAACCATCCGTCAGCCATCGAACCTTACGGCGGCGCTGCGACAGGCGTCGGCGGCGTCATCCGCGATGTCCTCGGCTGCGGCCTCGGCGCCAAGCCCATAGCCAATACCGACGTATTCTGCGTCGCCCATCCGAATTGGCCGGTGGACTCGGTGCCCAAGGGCATCATTCATCCTCGCACGGTGCTTCGGGGCATCACCGCCGGTGTGCGCGACTACGGCAATTGCATGGGCATTCCAACCGTCAACGGCGCGGTGCGGTTTGATCCTCGCTATCTGGGGAATCCGCTGGTCTTCTGCGGCTGCGTCGGCGCAATCCCACGCGATCGCATTCAAAAACAGGTGAAACCAGGGGATGCCATCATCGTCATCGGTGGCCGAACCGGCCGCGATGGCATTCACGGCGCTACCTTCAGCAGCGCCGAACTGACCGACACGCACGAGGATGAATTCTCCCATGCCGTGCAAATCGGCAGCCCCATTGAGGAGAAAAAAGTCCTCGACCTGATCGTAAGAGCACGAGACTACAGCGATGGGGGGATTCGACGATGCCTGTTCTCCTCGCTGACTGACTGCGGCGCAGGCGGGCTCTCGTCAGCAATTGGTGAAATGGCCGATGGCCTTGGCGCCGAGGTCGACCTGGAGAAAGTGCCGCTTAAATACGCCGGACTGCGCTACGACGAAATCTGGATCAGTGAATCGCAGGAGCGGATGGTGCTGGCGGTCCCAAGGGGCGACGTGGACAAACTCTTGGCGCTGGCTGCCGCGGAAGAAGTCGAAGCCACGGCCATCGGTCGCTTTACGGAAAGCGGACACCTTGCGATTCGGTATTGCGGTCACATCGTCGGCGATCTCGACCTGCGATTCCTTCACGAGGGCGTGCCCAAAAGCGAACTCATCGCCGAGTGGGAAAAGCCCGACCGAGCGGCCGGCGCATCAATCGCATCGATCCCCGATCCTGTCGCCATCGGGGCCGAGCTACTTCGCCGCCTCGCACAACTGAACATCGCCTCCAAGCACTGGCTCATCCATCAATACGATCACGAAGTGCAATCGCGGACTTCCGTGCGCCCGCTTGTTGCACGCCGCGAAGGGCCGTCGGACGCCGCGGTGATTCGTCCCCGACTAGACTCCGACGCCGCGGTCGCCATCGGCTGCGGGCTCAATCCGGAGTTGTCTTTGACTGACCCTTATTGGATGGCGGTCGCGTCCATCGATGAGGCGCTGCGTAATGTAGTTTGTGTCGGCGGCGATCCGGCACGCACGTCGATTCTGGATAATTTCTGCTGGCCCAGTGTCGATAACCCGGCCAACCTCGGAGCACTGGTTCGCACATGCCAAGCCTGCTACGACTTGGCCTCTGCCTACGGCCTGCCCTTTATCAGCGGCAAGGACTCGCTGAATAACGAATTCGCGTTGGATCCGGCGGACGTTGAAATGGTCCGGACTGCCGCAGCGCTGCTCGACGATGCGGCGCCCCACGCCGATCGCATCATCATGGAAGGTCGCGTTGCCATCCCGTGCACGCTGCTGATCTCCGCCTTATCAATCGTCGATGACGTGCGATACTGCACGACGTCTGATCTCAAGTCCGGCGGGACACATATCTTCCTGGTGGGCCGTCCGATGCAGCTCAGCGATTCGCCTGCCGGCCTGCCGCCCTTTGATGCGGCCACGGCGCTTAGAACACACATGTCAGTCGCTCGAATGATCCGTGACGGCGTAGCCTTGGCGGTCCACGATGCGAGCGACGGCGGGCCGCTGACGGCGCTCGCGGAAATGTGCTTTGGCGGTTGGCGGGCATGTACGCTGCACGCCGGCAGCCTGCCGCCCGAGCATCATTTCACCGAGGCCCCCGCCATGTATCTCGTGCAGGTATCCGACGCGCGCATTGGTGATTTCGAGCGGATCACCACCGAGATCGAAACGCGGCACTACGCGACTGTAAAATCCGAGGAGATTCCCGCACCCGCTCTGGTAATAGAGGTGGGCAACGAAGGGCATCGCCTCCCGCTCGACGAGCTCTATCATGCCTGGCGACATCCGCTCGACTGGTAACACGGTCGCCGTGATGCAAAGGTCAGGTTTTCGAGTAAATACTCCCCGCTCAGTCGGTGGCGGCACGTCAATTGCGGATCGGTTTGTGCCGGCTGCTCTGGCAACGGTCAGGAGGTGCGTCATGCTCTCGCTAAGGTCATTCCATATCTTCTTCATCGTGGTCGTCGTGGCGGCCGCGGACCTTTTCGCCGCCTGGGCGATCCGCGATTACACGGCCTCACACGACATGCTCACCCTGTCACTCGGAATTGTCGCCGTCATTGGAAGCCTGGGCCTGGTCGCCTACGGCATCTGGTTCGTCAACAAGATGAACCGTGCGCATATCCAGTGACCGAGGACGGGCTCGACATGGCCTTCAATAAGTCGCCGGACACATCCACCGCCCCTCCGATCGGCGGATGCGCCGGCAATGCTGCTTCTCGCGAACGGTTTACTTCTTCGTATACACGATCTCGAGGTTCTTGAAGTCCTTGCCGTCAGGGCCGGTGTCGAACATCTCGAAATGCATCTCGGTGTCGCTGACCATGCGCACAACCGAACGCGTGACCTTCATCTTCCCCGTCATCGGGTCCATACCTTCTCCCTTGTAGTGGAAGGTACGCCCCGCTGCGTCGCACGATCCCTTGGAAGACATGATCGCCGTGCTCATGCTGTCGATCCATACATCGACGTATTCCTTGGTCATGTTGTCATAACCGGTGATGCCCATTCCCTGGAACGGACCCATCGACGCCGAATTGCCCGCGTAATCCAACTGCACGAAGCGCCCGTCAAAAAGCGGCTTCCACGTTGCCGTGCCCTCACCCTCATTTGGCGGATCTCCGGGACTCATCCAGAACTTCGACTTTGCCGACCATGTGCCGACCAGTTTCTTCAGGTGCTTGTGATGCTCGCCCGGCGTGCTGGCCTTCATCCAGGCCTCCATCATCTTCTGCTCTTCCGCGCTCATCTTGGGCTGTGCGCCCTTTTCGTCCGAGACGACGCGTGTCGTCACCGTCGCCGTGACCGCGACCAGCGCCACCGCGGCCAACGCGATGCGCAAACGCGCGTTTTGTTTAGTCCGTTTTGATCCCGTCATCGCTTTGCCCTTTCGAATTGATTGACCGCCGCGATGCGTCCGCCCCGACCCACGCGGCCGGTCGCCATTAACAGCGCATCGCGATCATGCCGCCTCCCCCGCGTGAAGCGGCCCAAGTCATTCAGACCAAACAATAACCGAACACCCGTTGTGTTGTCAAGCATGTTTTCAAGGGCGGCGTCGTGGGCGATTCCCGCGTTTGCAAGGCCCGGAAAAGTGTCTGGTAAGGGCGAGATCGCTTCGCTGTCGGACCGGCGATTCCTGCGCCTGGATGGGGAAATGCAGTATTCCCGCCTGCCGAGCGATCGAATTCACGGGGAATAGGAGGATGCCTCGATGGGATCGCGAGTTGGTGTTTCGGTGAATCCCTCTGCTATCGCGGCCGATGTATACCCTCAAGGTCAGCACAGATTACCTATTCCGGAGAATCCTACCGTGTTCAACCTCCTCGCAGAGACCGCATCACACGCAGAGTCCGCATCGCATGTGCCCGGCCTGGCCTGGGTTGCGCCATTCGTTGCCCTGCTCTTGTGCATCGCCGTCCTGCCGCTCATCCACAAGACTGAACATTGGTGGCATCACAACAAGAACAAGCTCATCGTCGCCCTGGCCCTCGGACTGGTTACGCTCGCCTATTACCAGTTTCGCGGCTACGGCTTCGGTCATGGCGAACACGCCGCCGCACCAGGCTTCTCGACGGTCCTATCCGTCCTCGACCATGCCGTCCTCGCGGAGTTCATCCCGTTCATCTCGCTGCTCTTTAGTTTGTACGTCATCTCCGGCGGCATCTGCGTCAAAGGAGACATCCCCGCGCACCCGATGACGAACGTCGCCTTTCTCGCCATTGGCGGCGTCATTGCCAGCCTCGTTGGAACGACCGGCGCGTCGATGCTCCTGATCCGCCCGCTGCTGGCGACGAACTCCGAGCGCAAGCACGTTGTTCACACGGTCATTTTCTTCATCTTCATCGTGAGCAACGTCGGCGGCTGTTTGCTGCCCATCGGCGATCCGCCGCTGTTTCTCGGGTTCCTCAAGGGTGTGCCGTTTCTCTGGACACTGCACCTCTGGAAGGAATGGGCCGTCTGCCTGGGCGCCCTGCTGGTGATCTACTACTTCTGGGACATGGCGGCCTATCAGAAGGAAGAAAAACGCGATATCCAGCGCGACGAAACCCAAGTCCAGAAGATACGCCTCGAAGGCAAGATTAATTTCCTCTTCCTCGGCGGAGTCGTCCTGGCAACAGCCCTGCTCGACAGCAGCAAACCGATCCCCGGCACGAACTACACGCCCTTTCCGTTCCTCCGCGAGATTGTGCAAAACGCCCTCGTGCTGCTCTCTCTGGCGATGACCGGCAAGAACGTTCGCAAGGACAACAACTTCAGCTACACCGCCATTCTCGAAGTCGCCTGCTTGTTCATTGGCATCTTCATTTGCATGCAGGTGCCGATCGAAATCCTCAACGCCAAGGGCGCCAGCCTCGGCATCGACACGCCGACCAAGTTCTTCTGGGCCACGGGCATGCTCTCCAGCTTCCTCGATAACGCCCCGACCTATGTCGTTTTCTTCGAAACCGCCAATGCCCTGACCCACGTCCATGAGCCGGGCACGACGATCCAGCTCATCACCGGGCAGATCATTCAGCTTGACCATCTCGTGGCGATTTCCATCGGCGCGGTTTTCATGGGAGCGAACACCTATATCGGCAACGGCCCGAACTTCATGGTCAAGTCCATCGCCGAACACGCCGGCGTGAAGATGCCCAGCTTCTTCGGCTACATGGCCTACAGTTGCTGCATCCTCATCCCCCTGTTTGTCGCGATCACTTTCATCTTTCTCTGATTCGAGGCACGCCGCGACGCGCCGCCGATCGAAGTGATAATCGTCACAAGCAGGGCGGCAGTCCGCCTTCATGACCATCCCCCGTTTCTTGCGCACGCACAATCGCCGTGTCTGCGGGCACAAAAACAGCGATGGGGCCTGATTCCGCCTCCGTTTTGGTTGTTTAGTGCCCCTGCCGGGGATACGATAAGTATCTTTGGATTCGGAGGTTGGAAAGCGGTGGATCGACTGATCACACGTATCGGGGTGGGGGCGTTGCTGCTCCTGAGTTTCTGCCGAACTGCCGCGGCCGCGGGCCCGGATGTCATTGTCGGCGAACTCGAGATAATCACGCGCTGGGGACGGGTCGGGGGCATCACCGGCTACTCGTTCGGCACGGTTTCGTGCAACATTGGTGACACTCCCCTGCTCTGGATCGCGGAAACAAGTCAGCACCCGGTCATCGCCCAGAACATGTACCGATTGAAGGGCGGTCGATTCGAGCAGATCGGCATGGCGTGGCTCAAGCACGCCTTCGCCTCTACAAATGAAAGCGGGGTATGCGCCACCTGCCAGGACCCCGGCACAAGCGATCTGCTGGGCGTGGGATGTAACGATCCCTACGGGGCCGGGCTTAACGGAAACCAGGTCATCCTCGGGCCCCGCTCGGAGGTGAACGCCGCGACCGGTGCATTCCCATATCCGTTCACGTTTGTTCCCCATTCTCTCATCATTGACAAGCGCGTTCAGGTGCGCGACGAGGACATCAATCCGGCGCTCAATGCCGGCGCCCTTTATTTCGTCGAGGGACACTACGTCACGCCCGACGACGCCGCCGCGGGCAACGACAATAACAACGCGTCGTACCGCCGGTTTACCGTCAACGAAAACTCGACCAACGTCTTTGCCTGCACGATGACGGACACGACCGAGCGCGAGAAGTTCGGCATCCAGGCGTGGCAGGATTTCGATCCGACGGTCACGCTCGTCAATGTCGACATCCCCGGAGACGGCCGGCTGATTCTCGGGGCGAAGGTGACCGACCTGGGCACCGGCTTCTGGAACTACGAATACGCCCTTTTCAACGCCAACTCCGATCGAAGCGTCGGTTCGTTTTCGATTCCGCTCGATCCCGGCGCGACGGTTCCATCGTCGGCCTTTCACGATGTCAGCTACCACAGCGGCGAGAATTATGACCCGACTGATTGGCCGGCCAGTATTGCAGGCGGTGCGATCACATGGCAGACGACCCCGCATAACGTGAATTCGAACGCGAACGCGCTGCGATGGTCCACGCTCTACAACTTCCGCATTGTCACCAATGCCCCGCCGACGCCAACCAGCCAGATCACCCTCGGCCTGTTCAAGCCCGGCGCCCCGGCATCGATGATCGTCAGTGTGCCCGGTCCGGTGGATGCCCCGGTCGATTGCAATATGAACGCCATCCCGGACTCCGTCGAGATTCAGATGAATCCGTCGCTGGACTGCAACTCCAACGGGAATCTCGACGAATGCGATCCTGACTGCGACAACAACGGCACGGCCGACGCTTGCGAAATCATTCTGAACCCGCTCTTGGACTGCAACGTCAACGGAAATCTCGACGACTGTGAGATTCCCGTCGGCAGTCCGGCGCCCGGCGGGCCCTTCTTCTGCGTCTCCGGCTGCGACCCGGACTGCAACGTCAACGGGGTCCCGGATAGCTGCGACATCGCCGCGATGACCAGTGCCGATTGCAACGCCAACGGCGTGCCCGACGAATGTGACATCTCCGCGTTGACCAGCGACGATTGCAACGCCAACGGCGTCCCCGACGAATGCGAGATCGCCGTCGGCAGCCCCGCGCCCGGCGGCCCCTTCTTCTGCACGGGCGGCTGCGACCCGGATTGCAACGGCAACGGCGTGCCGGATGAGTGCGATATCGCCAGCAACTTCGACGGCGACTGCGATGCGAACATGATCCCCGATAGCTGCGACATCGCCGGCAATCCCGGCATCGACTGCAACGCCAACGGCGTGATCGATGCGTGCGGCGAAACCGATTGCAACAACAACTCCATCCCGGACGACTGCGAGCACCCGGCGTGTCCCGGCATTCTCGTCGGCGACATGGATTGCAGCGGCGTCGTGGACACCGGCGACATCCCCGCCTTTGTCCAGCAGGTGCTGTCCGGCTGGCTCTCCTGTCAGGCCGACATGAACGCCGACGGCAACGTGGACGGCCTCGACGTGCAGGGCTTCGTTGCCGCAATGTGACGCCCAGGCCCTTCCATTCAAACCTGCTTGGCCAATCATCCACTCATCGGTACGCTCTCTTCGACGAACACTGGTCCGGTCGGAAAGTGAACCGAACCGATGCCGACTCAGGGATGGCCGAATTGTGCCGTCCCGTACCATCACAACACCGACTTGAGGACGCCTTTGAGCAAGCCACCGACCGAAGCGAATGACGTTGCAGCCGCGGAGCCTGCTATTCATGTCGACACTCCGACGGCCGTTCCGGTCGGCAAGTGGCATCTGCATCGGCGGTTGTACGACTGGGTTCTGCATTGGGCTCACACACCGCATGGCGCCATTGCCCTATTCATCTTGGCGTTCGCCGAATCGAGCTTCTTTCCCGTCCCGCCGGATGTTCTGCTGATCGCCCTGGTGCTGGGGGCCCGACAGAAGTGGTGGAAGTTCGCCGCGAATTGCACCATCGCCAGCGTCTTCGGCGGAATCGGCGGATACCACATCGGCCTGGGCCTCATGGACACGGTGGGGCAGAAGATCATCTCCTTTTACCATGCCGAAAAGTATTACGAACAGGTGACCGGCTGGTATCAGCAGTACGACTACTGGATCGTTTTCGCCGCCGCCTTCACGCCGATTCCATATAAGGTTTTCACCATCGCGTCTGGCGCTTTTCACATGAACGTGATCGGCTTCGCGCTTGTCTCAGTCGTCGGCCGGGGCATGAGATTTTTCATCGTCGCCTCCCTGCTTTACAGATTCGGCCCGCCGATGCAGCGGTTCATTGACAAATATTTCAACCTGCTCTGTCTCGCGTTTGTCATCCTCCTTGTCGGCGGTTTCGCGGTCATCAAGCTCTTCTGACGCTGCTCCTGTCTCGATCCCGGCCTCGGGGATTCAAAAAACCGAAGGTGACATAAGGTGACACAAAGAGCCTTCGGGCGATTGCAAATGCTGTGGCTGTCATGCGTTGGGGCTGTTCGATTTTGGGGCGGTTTTTGGTGACATCGAAGCCCCGCGTCCTCATCGTTCATGTCCTTCTGGACGGGCGTAGTCCCTTCCATCTCAACAAAGGCACTCAACTCTAGATCCTTGCTCACCGTTCGCGCCATGGGGAGGCCGTGAGTCCGCTCGCATATGTGGCGAGTCTGGTTGGGACGCGGCGCCGCCGCCCCCCACAAGGGGTGGCGCTACAGTTTGGACCGCGTTTTTCGGCGGTTCAGGCCGGTTTTTCGCGAATCGGGGCAGATTTCCCGTCGGCCTGTGTACCTCCTGTGTCTCCGGCATGTGCCGGTTAGCCAAGTACTCAATAACACGGGAGATAGAACGATGAACATGCGAAGCGAAGACAGGAATGGGAAGCGATTCAAGACTGCGTTTACGACGGCTCTTGCGGCCTTCGTTGTTCAGGCCGCATGGGCCCGAACCGAAGCGGCCGGAGCCGACAACGTTGCCGGGCCAACGATGGAGGCAAGGATTGTCGAAGCGGAGGCCATCACGCAGCAGTTCGACGCCGGATCGGAGACAGTTGAAGTTCTCGTCAATTTGAAGTTGCCTGCGACGAATCGAAGCAATGCCGTGCTGGGCGCGGCCGGTGATTTCGCGGCACAGCGCACAACGGTCGCGGCCGCTCAAACGACTTTGATGACAAGAATGACGCCCGGCGAATTCATGCTCCATCACAACATGGAGAACCAGGCAACAATGTGGGTCTCCGTGACCCGATCGGGCCTGGAAGCGCTGCGCAGCGATCCGACGGTCGAATCGGTCGAGCCGGTTCGCGTTCTCGAGGCACACGACGTTCAGGGCCTTTCGCTGTTGAACGCCGCGGCCACTCGTGCCACTCACGGTGGGGCGGGCGTGTCCATCGCCGTCTGCGATACGGGCATCGATTACACGCACCCGCAGCTCGGCAACGGCGGGTTTCCGAACGCCAAGGTGCTGGGCGGCTTCGACTTTGGTGACAATGATGCCGACCCGCGGCCCAACGGCGAGAGCCACGGCACGGCGTGCGCGGGCATCGCGGCCGGCGACAATGCAAACATCGGCGACTACAACGGCGGTGTCGCGCCGCAGGCCAAGCTTTATGCTTTGAAGATCTCCACGGGCAACACCGGCAGCGCCACGGATGCCGCGATGATCGCCGCATGGGACTGGTGCGTCACGCATCGCAACGACAATCCGAACTTCCCGATCAAGGTCATCAGCACCAGCTTCGGCGGCGGCCGATCCTTGGGAAATTGCGATGCGGAAGTCCCGGCGATGACGACGGCCGCACAGAACGCGATGGCGGCGGGTATCACCCTGCTGGTTTCATCTGGAAATGAAGGCTACTGCGACGCGATGGGCTGGCCGGCCTGCATCAGCGGGGTCTTGTCGGTCGGCGCGGTATATGACGCGAACGTCGGCGACGGAATGGCCTTTGTCGTGGCCCCTGAATCCTGCACGCCCGACAAACGCAGCGATGCCGGCAGCCCGACGGGTTACATCGGCGTTGACATGACGACCGCGGCCGACCAGGTGACTTGCTACTCCAACACGTCAAGCGGCCTGACGCTGTTTGCCCCATCGCACATGGCCTTCACGACCTCGATTCGCGGCACGGGCAATGATGCCACGCGAAACTTCGAGACTGATTTCGGCGGAACGTCCGCGGCATGCCCTTACGCGGCCGGCGCGGTGGCCGCGCTGCAGTCCGCGGCGAAGGCGACGACGGGACAGTTTCTGACGCCGTCGCAGGTGAAGCAGATGCTCACCTCCACGGGCGACAACGTCACCGACCACAAGGCCAACATCAGCAAACCGCGGGTCAACCTCGGTCGCGCCATCGCCGGTCTTTCCGGCGGCACGCCGAATCCAAACCCCAATCCCGAGCCTGCGCCGAACCCGGTCGGAGAAGACGCGTACGAGCCGAACAACACCATCGAGCAGGCCGCGGCCATCCAGGCTGGAACGTTTGACTTGAAGTGCCTCGACAGTGACATCTTTAAGCTGCGGACGACCACGGGACGGTTGACGGTCTCGATTCAAGGCTCGACGGGCGACCTCGATCTTTACGTCGCCGTGACCAAGAATGGCCAGACTCTGCTTGCCAAGTCCGAGACGGAATCGTCGAACGAGTTCGTGGAGGTGCAGGTCACTGACGGCGACCAGTTCATTGAGGTTGTTCCCTACCAGGGGCAGGCCAGTGACTACCGCATGACCGTGAGCTTCGTTCCCGAAAACGCTCGCGTGATCCCCGGGCCGCCGTCTTCGGAAATACCCTGCAGTTCGGGAATGTGCGGGGTCGGGTGCCAAGCCAGTCTCATGGCACTGGCGGTCGGCCTCATGGGTAAGCGGCGGATGCGGGTTCGCCGCAAGGCCCTGCAAACCCCGTCCCCCCGGTTGGCGGCAGTTGATTCCACAGCCCGGCAGAATTAGGCTATTGGTTCCAGTTCATTGACTCAACAGTCTTGACCACGTTTGGAATGGCGCATCGTGTGATCGCACCCGACGTGCGGACTGGCTGACAGCACGACACTACTAGGAGATTTCGATGACAAGAGTAAAGACGATGAGGCCCCTGAAGTGTATTGCCATGATGGTTGTCGCGGCACCGTTCATCCTGGGGACGACTTGCCCGCTGTTTCCCGGAACCGGTACGCTTCTGAATCAGCAGTTGCCGGCGAACCTGGCGGCCACCGGTGAGAACGACATTTGCGCTACAGCCGCCTCGGCGCTGCAGACGACGTTCCAGGCGGACGCCAACAAGGCGGTCACCGCGACGGTCACGGGCCCGGCGTCCAACAGCCGCCCGCAGATTCGCATTCTGGACAACAACAACCAACCCGTGGCAAACAGCGGAACTGGCCCGACATCGAGGACGACGACGGCGACCTTCACGCCCTCGGCTTCACTGACCTTTACGCTGCAGGTGTTCGAGTGTGCCGGCGCCGTTGCCGGGAACTACGACATTCAGGTCGTCCAGGCTCCATTCTGATGACGAACGCGAAAGCGTAAGCAAGTCGGATTGATTCCAACGACGCCGCTCCTGACTGGGGCGGCGTTTTTTTGTTCGCACGATTCCATGAACCGGGCGGATCAGGTCCGCTTGAATTGTCTTTCAAGGTCACGGGTGGAGAGTTGAAGCGTTGTCGGCCGGCCGTGGGGGCAGTTGCTGGAGCGATCGACGACATGTCGCTGATCCAGAAGGGTGAGCATTTCTTCCTGTGTCAGCGGGTCGCCTGCTTTGACCGCGGCTTTGCAGGCCATCATGTCGAGGGCGGCGTGGAGCAGGGTCTCGCGGGCGTCATGATTCGGCGCGTCGGGGCCGGACTCGATGCGTTCCTGCTCGGCCAGCTTGTCGAGCAAGTCGCGCACGAAATCGGCAGGGTCGATCTCGCCCAGGAGGGCCGGCAGACACTGCACGGCGAGTGACTTGGGCCCAAAGGATGAGACTTCGACGCCGATGCGCGAAAGCAACTCCGCGTGGTCTTCGGCGGCCTGCACCTGGGCCGGGGATGCGTCGAAGGTGGGGGGGATCAGGAGGCGCTGGCTCTCCAGCGAGCCTGCGAGGATGCGCTCGCGGAATCGCTCGTAAAGAATCCGTTCGTGCAGGGCGTGCTGGTCGATGATGACAATGCCCTCGTCGGTCTGAGCGACGAGATAGGTATTGTGGACCTGGATCACCTGTGAACCGGCGGCGGCATCCGGTGATGCGCCGGCGGGGAGACTGTCCCACGGCTTGTCGGGTTCCTGATGAGTGGATTCGCCGGTTAACTGCGCCGCCGGCGCGGCGCGGTCGGGAGGAGTCGGAAATGTCGGTCCGTCGCGATTCGGCGGGGGCGAGTGGCCGGACGGCGGGTCGTGCAACCTGCTGGTCGACGAACTGCGAAGCGACGGCCGCACACTCTGGCCGGGAAACCTCGGCGGCACGAAGCCCAGCCGGGCCTGGGTGGGGTCGACGGATTTGAGATAGTCGGCCAAAGCCTGGCGACTTCGCGCCTGATGCTCACCGCTCGGGCCGCTGATGGCAGGGCGATCGAAGCCGAGGCGCGGCGTCAGATCGTGCGACAAGAGCGTCTCGCGCAGGACGGCGAGCACCTGCGACTGGATCAGTCCGGCGTCGCGCCAGCGGACCTCGATCTTGGTCGGATGCACGTTCACGTCGTAGGCGTCGGGCGGGGTGGTCAGGAAGATGAACACCACCGGGTATCGGCTGTGTTCGACGAGACCGCGAAACGCCTCGCGAACGGCGAAGGTAATCCGGCGATCGGTGATGTAGCGGCCATTGAGGAAGAGATACTGCCATTTGGAAGAGGCGCGAGACTGGGCCGGGGGGGCGATCAGGGCCTCAATGCGAACGCCGCGCTCCTGCCGGTCGATGGGCAGGAGACATGCGGCAAGCTCTATGCCGTAGAAATCGCCGATTCGCTCGCGCCGCTGCGTCGTAACCGGAAGGGTGCGCGATGAGCGGTCGTTGTGCGACAGGCTGAAGGCTACTTCGGGATGGGCCAGGGCCAGTCGGGCCAGTTGCTCAGTGGCGTGCGAAAACTCCGTTGGGCCCTGCTTGAGGAACTTGCGCCGGGCGGGGACGTTGTAGAACAGGTTGCGGATTTCGATGGTCGTGCCGGTCGGCGCGGCGCAGGCCCGGGGGCCCTGCGACTGGCCATCGGTGGCAATGAGCTCGCAGCCTTCGGTCTGTCCCTCGGGGCGGCTGACGATGCGCAAATGGCTGACGGAGGCGATGGAGGCCAGGGCTTCGCCGCGAAAGCCGAGGGTCTGGATGGCGAAGAGGTCGTCGCTGGTGGATATCTTGCTTGTCGCGTGGGGGGCGATGGCCAGCGGAAGGTCTTCAGGCGACATGCCGCGGCCGTTGTCGGTCACGCGGACAAGGGCGACGCCGCCATCTTCGAGGGCCACGTCGATGCGGGTGGCTCCGGCATCGAGCGCGTTTTCCAGAAGCTCCTTCACGACGGAGGCGGGGCGCTCGATCACCTCGCCTGCGGCGATCTTGTTGACGAGGGATGGATCAAGTTTGCGGATATGCGACATGGCGTCCGTGCTGCGTGGTAGGATGCTCCGTGGCGCTGGCGCGGCCAGAACTCTTAGACCGGGTATTGTGGGATTTGCGGTGCGTCCGGTCAAAGAGTGCGCAAGACCAGCCCTTTACAATGCTCCGCGGTACCAGTTGAAAAGGAGTGCGTCGATGAGGCCGGGATTTCACATGCTCTCGCGAATGGCGTTCGCGTTATTGGTTGTGCTGTCCGTATTTGGCGGGGCTTCGGCCGAAGAGCCGGTGAAGATCGTGGCCGGGCCGATGTTTACCGTGGTAGACCCGACACATCTCGCCGCCTGGGTGCAAACTAATCGACCCGAAAAACTGGGATTCTCGATGAAACGTGTATCGCGAGATGCGGAAAGGCTGTTGGTGGAGAATTTTACGGCGGAGATTCACACTTCAGCCGAACGACGAAATACGGCTTCTGTAATCGTGCCGATTCCGCCTGCGGGAGACTATGAATTCGGTTTCTACGCATCGACGAAACCCCCGAACGAATTCAAGATGATCCTAGACGCTCGCTTTCGGCTGAGAACGCCTCCGGTGCATGAAGAATCCGGCCGCTACACGATTGCATTCGGCTCATGTTCGCATCAGGAGAAGTTTGGCGAGCATCAGCCGATCTGGGATGCGATTGCGAGGGAGAAGCCGGATTGTTTTCTCTTTATCGGCGACAATATTTATCTGCCGAATAAGCTGAAGGAATACCCCAAGTCGCGGGCCGAGGTCCTTAAGCTTTACTGTGACACTTACGATCACCAGCGACAGATGCCCGAGATGCAGCCGCTGTTGCGCTCGACGTACTCATTTGCCCTTTGGGACGACCACGACTTTGGCAAGAACAACAGCAACCGCACATGGCCGTGGAAGGGTGTCGCTCGCGAGGCACTGAATCTCTACTTTCCCAATAATTACGGCCTGCCGGATGCGAAAGGGTGCTTTTACAGATTTGCATGGGGCGATATCGATGTCTTCATGACGGATGATCGCTCGTTCCGCGATCCGAATCATGACCCGGCCCGCAAGACGTTTCTCGGCGCAAAGCAACTTGCATGGCTCAAGGACGGCCTCGCCCAATCGAAGGCAAGTTTCAAGCTGGTCGCGTGCGGAAACCAGATACTTGCCGACACGCACCCGCACGAGTCGTGGGGCGTGCGGTTTCGCCCTGAGCGGGATGCGTTTTTGGAATGGCTCTGGCAAGAGAAGATCAGCGGCGTCATCTTTTTATCCGGCGATCGTCACTTCGCCGAACTGACGCGGAAGCGCGATCCCAAAGGCAAGGGCAACGACGTATGGGAGCTGACCAGTTCGCCGCTGGCGAATGACGTGTACAAGGACGGCCCGACGTTTGAGAGCCCCGATCGTGTGGCGGCCTACAGCGACGGCGTGAACTTCGGCGTCCTGGACTTCGACACGACCGGCAAGAGCCCGCGTGTCATGCTGCGCGTGCTGGATGTTCAAGGCAAAGACGTCATCCGTCAGCGCGTTGAAATTCCCTAGATCGGTTGAAGGTTGAATCGACCCGGCGCGTCGAAAGCGGATTCGGCGAATCCTGGTTAGATGCCGAGCAACGAATCAACGAAGCCCGGTATGTCCGCGACGCCTACCAGACAGTCGTTGTTGGCATCGGCAGCGGGCCTGCCTTGAAGATCGACGGGCGTTCCAGCCGGGGTGCCGGGACAGAGGTCGATGTTGTTCGGAACGCCGTCGGCGTCGGTGTCGGCAATGTTGAATCGATATACGGCACCGCAGTCGGTCGGGCTCGGGGGCGGATTGTCGAACAATCCTGAGACCAGGATGTCTCCGCGACCGTCGCCGGATGCGTCGGTCAGCCCGGCCACGGCGAATCCAAATGCGCCGGCAGGATCCGGCTGAGGAGAGGCCAGTTCCGTGATGAGCGATCCGGTTGCACCCGAGAATACATATGCGCGACCGCGCCCATCGGGGTTTGGGTTGCCGCCTTTTTGACTTGCGCCGACGATAACGTCTCCACGACCGTCTCCGTCGATGTCGGCAACGCCCGCGACCGAGTTACCAAATGTACCGAACTCCAGTTCGACGGGCGATGTGAGTTCGTGAAGCACGAGCCCGGTAGCACCGGAGAAAATGTATGCCCTGCCGGCGAAATCCGGGCCCGACCCGACGGTTTCCTGCGATGCGCCTACGATGATGTCGCCCACTTCGTCGCCATCGACGTCCGGCACGCCGCCGACTGATCCGCCGAAGTTTCCCAGCGGCTGCTCGTTGCCGGAAACCAGAGTTCTCAGGAGCGCGCCGCTTGAGCCGGAAAACACATAGGCCCTTCCCGCAAGGATGGGGCCCTGGGGGGGATCGCCCGTAGCGCCGACCAGGATATCTTCAATGCCGTCTGTATTGATGTCGGGGACGCGGGCAACGGCCACACCAAAGTATCCGGCCACGGTTTGATTCGGGGAAGACAGGGTAAACAACAGTAAGCCGGTCGCACCCGAAAAAACGTGGACCCGCCCAGCGTCGCTCGGGCTGCCCGGCGCAGTTTCGTGCCATGCGCCGACGACGACGTCACCGCTTTCGTCGCCGTTGATGTCGGAGATGCCGGTCACGCTGTAGCCAAACAGGGCGCCTTGCGTCCCAATGGGAGAGACCAGCGTCTTGAGAAGCATGCCGGTTGCGCCGGAGATGATGTAGGCGCGACCGGAATCCGGCATGGAGCCGCCCGGGTTTTCGAGCGGCGCGCCGATGACGACGTCGCCGCGACCGTCGCCGTCAACATCCGGTACACCGCCGACTCCCCATCCGAATCGACCGTCGGACTCCTGATTGGGCGAGGCAAGGGTGCGGATCAGTTTGCCGGTCTTGCCCGAATACTGGTGCGCGCGGCCTGCATCGTTGGGGGCGCCAACGGGGTTTTCGAGTTTTGCGCCGACAAGTAGATCGGTAAGACCGTCACCGTCGGCATCCGGCACGCCGGCAACACCGATTCCGAAGTAGCCGGACGCTTCGGGCGCGGACGAACTCAGTTGAATCGTGGTTAAGGCAGCTGGGCCCGGAATTGCGAGAATCTGCTCGACAAATCCGCTGAGATCCAGGCCGTCCAGCGCGCAGTCCATGTTGAAATCAGCAGCGGGTCGACCCTGAGTGTCAACGACAATGCCGGCGGGCGTTGCGGGGCAGACGTCGATTTCATCAGGAACGCCATCGCCATCGGAATCGCCCGCGAACACGGGACGGCCCAGCGCGCAACAAGCGATCACAAGACTGGAAAGGAATACGCGCATGCCTGACCGCCCGCCGAGAAAAGCATGCCAACCGAAATGTGTGGCATGTGAAGGCCTCAGAACGGGATTGTACAACTTTCGGGCGGTGCGATTCAAGGTCGGCCGGGCTGAGCCTGGGCGATTCAACGAAGGAAACCCAATAAAACACGCCTCCAACGCCACATTCCGGATGGGCGAGCGATTGTTTTGTCTCGTAAAAAAGTGTATATTCCAGAGGATCACTTCAGGCGTTTTTCAGGGATAGGGAAATGGCGCGCCGCCGAAAGCTCAAGCTCGGTCAAAGCCCGGAGTCCACGGGCCCCACCGGGGAATGCCCGGATGCGACGAACCATTCCCAACAGGATTCCAAACAAAAGGGCGGCGAGGTTTCTCGGCGCGCGTTTCTTGGCGCGACCGCTGCCGCCATCATCGCCGGTGAAATTGAAACCGCCCGGTCAGCCGAAACGATCCACGTCGGCAATGCCTCATATCCCGGCGATGCGCCGGATGGCGTTCCAAGAGGCCCGGTCGATGACGCCACCGTGCGGGCCGACAAGTCCTACACGATCCGCACCAAGGCCGCGACCGCCGAGCGCGGCGTTCCGATTCCGACGCATTCGGTCAACGGCGACGAGGCTCTCTACTCGAGAAAGATTGCCAGTTACACGAAGGGGCTTCCGCATAATGCGCGCGGCGAGGTGAGCTCGACAGCCTACAGCGCGATGCTTACCGCGCTGGCCAGCGGCAAGCCGTCCGATTTCGAAGCGATCCCGCTCGGATGTTCGACGCCGAGCTTCCGCCGCAAGCTGGTAAACCCACAGTGCGGCCTGGCGTTTGAACTCCAGGGCGCGGACTCGCATGCACTGACTCAGCCGCCGGCGCCCGCGTTCGACAGCGCCGAGCTTGCAGGTGAAATCGTCGAGAATTATTGGATGGCGTTGTGTCGTGACGTGCCGTTCGCCCGATACGACAGCGATCCGCTCACGCTTCAGGCCTGCGCCGAGCTTTCAGGCCTCAGCGACTTTCGCGGGCCGAAAGTCGGCAACCAAGTGACACCGCAGACGCTGTTTCGAGGCTTGACCCCCGGCGATTTGACCGGGCCCTATATCTCGCAATTCATGTACAAACCATGCCCGTTCGGCTCGAACTATATCGAGCAGCGCATGCGAACGCATGTTGCGGGCCTGAGCTTTATGACGCAGTACGCGCAGTGGCTGAGCGTTCAGAACGGGTGCGTGCCGTCCCAGGCCGAGCCGTTCGAGTCGGTCCGGCGATTCATTCACAACGGCCGCGACATCGGCCAGTGGGTGCATGTTGACGTGCTGTTTCAGGCGTATTTTCAGGCGTGCCTGATACTTCTGACGCCGGTGGGAACGGGAACGGACCCGCTTTCAAGCGGAATCGGTGCGCCGCTAAGCCCGGGCAATCCTTATCTGACATCGCAGACCCAGGAAGGATTTGGGACATTTGGCGCGCCTTTCATCAAGACGTTGATGTGCGAGGTTGCGACGCGGGCACTGAAGACCGTGTGGTATCAGAAGTGGTTCGTTCATCGGCGATTCAGGCCGGAGGTCTTCGGGGCCAGGATTCACAATCACTTGATTGGATTGGCGAGCTATCCGATCCATTCAGACGCACTCAATTCGGCCGCGATTCAGCAGGCATTCGGTCAGAACGGATCGTATCTGTTGCCGATGGAGTTTCCCGAAGGTTCGCCGCTTCATCCCGCCTACGGTGCAGGCCACGCGACGGTCGCCGGCGCCTGCGTCACGATTCTCAAGGCGGTATTCGACGAGAATTTCGTCATTTCAAACCCGGTGGCGCCGGACCCCAATGATCCGACTCAGCTCGTCGCCTACAGCGGGCCGCCCCTGACGGTCGGCGGGGAACTCAACAAGCTGGCGAACAACATCGCCATCGGCCGGAATATCGCCGGCGTGCATTGGCGGTCGGACGCAACTGAATCGCTGAAGCTGGGAGAAGATGTTGCCATTCGCATCCTTCAGGACCAGGCGGGATGCTACAACGAGAATTTCGGCGGGTACACGTTTACGAAGTTCGACGGCGCGATGATTACCGTTTGACATTTCCCCCCATCAGCAGAGGCCAATCGGATGTTTCCGTCTCGACGGACCGGCAGGGCCTTATCGGCTGGGCACGTGCATGGGGTCGCGCGGGGCGATGGTGCGGGCAGGGGCGAGCATGGCGGTGAATTCGGCGGCGTTGGGGGCGTCCTTGATCGCTCGTGCCGGAACGCCGACGACGGTGGTCATCGGGTCGACATCCTGAATGACAACGGCGCCGGCGCCGACGATGGCCTCGAAACCGATGCGGACATTCTGCACGACCGTCGCGCCGATGCCGATGTGGGCCCCGGCCTCAACGACGACGTGGCCGGCGAGCCGAACTCCGGGACAGATGTGGACGCTGGTTCCGATCATCGATTCGTGATCGACGATGCAACCGGTATTGAGGATGGCGTAGTCGCCGATCTGGCAGTGGGCACAGACGAGCGCGCCGGCAGCGATGACCACGCCTTTTCCGATCGAGGCGTTGGATGCAAGCTGGGCCGACGGGTGAATCGCACTGATGAGTTCGATTTCACCCTGTTCAACGGCATCGCCGAGAGCCCGACGAACGCCGTTGTCGCCAACCGCGACGACTGCACCGCGAACACCGTGGCCGCGGACGTCGGCGAGACTTTCGATGCCGCCCAGGACGGGCAGGCCGTCAACCCGACGGCCGTGCAGGGCCTTGTTGTTGTCGAGGAACCCGACGGGTTTGAACTTTTTGCCCTGCTGAAGGATGTCGAGGACCACGCGTCCGTGGCCGCCACCACCAAGAATGACGACATCCATCACGATACCTTCTCCCTGCGGGACAACCCGAGTGAGTATTCCCCCAGAAAGGCTATCGGCGCGTGCGGACAGACCGCTGAACTCTCCCGGGGCCGCGGGAAGAAATCGTGTGCGGCAGGAGTTGCGCGAGCCCGATTGGGGGGCCGTCGGAGGTATCAGGATTGGCTGGGCGGGCAACACCATCGACCCGCGCTCCTGGGAACTTCATGGGCGCGTAATTATCGGCCGAAGATGTCAAATTGCGCCGGAAAGCGGCCGGAGTTGCCGACCTGACCGGTACCTGGAAAAGCGAATCTTGCGGTGTGTATTTGGTGCGCTTGCGGCCGAGGAGTGACGATAACAGCGAACGAGAAGAACTGATTCTCGGTCTGCCACGGAAGGAACAGGAATGCGTCCTTTGTCACGGACAACACGGCGGGTGATACGAACGGCTCAACGGTCCGGCGGCGCAGGCGGCGAGCCACGTCACGGCGAGACTTGCTTTTCGAGTGTCGGAGGTCCGGCACTCGCAAACATCTCGCACGGCTGCTGCCGTGCCTTCCTACGAAACTGCGCGGTCCTGTTGGTTGTCGTGTTCGTTACGGCGGGCTGCAAACCGGGCGGCGAAAGTGCCCGATGGCTTCAGAACGGCCTCGTCGACCCGACGCAAGTCGGCCAATTCCTCGAACCAAAGCGCAACGAGATTCGCGCGTCGCTGAGTATTCTGGAAGAGCCAACCGGCATTCAGGATGCACAGGAGCCTCAGGCAGAAGACCTGCTCGTTGAGTATCGCGAACATATCATTCAGCCGGGCGACGGCCTGAACATCACAGTGTTCGAGTTGCTGGTGCCGGGACAGGCGACGAATCAGCAGGTCCTGGTCAGTTCGTCCGGCTATGAATCGCTCCCGACAATTGGGCGAGTCCGAATGGCGGGCCTGACCATCAGCGGGCTGGAACTGGAGTTGAAAGAGTTGTTGCGGGAAGCGGAAATCCTCCCGGACCCCGAGGTGCAGGTGGCATTGCTGAGCACCCGGGCAACACGATTTTCGATCATCGGCAGCGTTTCGCGGCCCGGCAGCTACGAATTGCCGCAGCCGGACTACAGGCTTCTATCGGCACTGGCGGATGCGGGCGGTGTTCCGCCCCAGCTTCAGACAATTTATGTATTCCGTCGCGGCGCCCTGGATGAGTCCGGGGCCGGCGATATGGAAGGGGGCGCCGCGCCACAGTCACAGCCGACTCGGCCGGACGCCATGGAGCCCACGCCGTTCATGCTCAGCGACACGGCATCGGGGCCATCTTCTTCGCCCGCCAGCGGCCCGGCCGTGAACCCCTGGGCCTCATCTGAGCCTGAGATCATGGCGCCGGTTTCCACACAGGAAAGCCGAATCGACGAGATCGACATTCTCGAGGGGGGGCCGACGACCTCGCCCGAAGCGATCATCTGGGACCCGGAGCAGGGATGGATCATCAAGCCGGCCGCCGAAGCGGTCACCGAGCGAGTCATTGCTGAAGATATGCCGAATCGAGACGCGCCGGACCTGCTGACGCAGGAACTGGCCCAACCGGTTCGGATCATTGAAGTGCCGCTCAAGGACCTGTTGGCGGGCGATCCCCGTTACAACCTGGTCATTAGGCCCTATGATCTCATCAGCGTTCCGCCGGGTTCGGTGGGCGAGTACTACATGATGGGCAATGTCGCCCGAACCGGAGCCTATGACATCACCGGGCGTCGGTTGACCGTAAAGGAAGCCGTTGCCGCCGCGGGTGGTTTCGGGCCGCTCGCCTGGCCATCTCGCGCGGACCTTGTACGGCGCGTCAGTCAGGATGAAGAACAAATCATTCAGTTGGATCTCGATGCCATCTTCGCGGGAACCGCGCCGGACTTTTATCTTAAACCCAATGACATTCTCAATGTCGGCACAACCCCTGCAGCCGTCTTCCTGGCAGTCCTGCGGAACGCCTTCCGCTTCAGCTATGGGTTTGGGTTTGTCTATGATCGAAACTTCGCTGACGCGGACACATTTCAGGCCAAGGAACAAATCCGGCAGCGCCGCACCCAGGAAGCGGCTCTGCGCGGTATCCCGCTTCAGTAGCCGAAGCGGGCCTGAGCGGTTCCGCCGTTTATGGGAGGCCGACGCGCGTGCATAGGACTTCCCTGGACTCGCCCCAGACCGAGAATACGACGCCCGCCGGCCAGGTTTCCGTTGCGGGCCGGCGCCGCGGCCAGCCGCAGCGCGTGGACCCCGGTTGGTTTCAGATTCTCGGGACAGCCGGACTGGTCGTGATCGTGGTTATCTGCGCCTTGGTGGGGTGGCTTTACAAGCCCCAATGGCTGCGGCTATTTCGGATGTGGCAGAACCCCGACTGGTCGCACGGGTATCTGATCCCCGTCTTCTGTCTCTACATGGTTCACGTCCGAAAGTCGGCCATCCTCGCGGCGCCGAAAAAGGGCTCACTGGCGGGCCTGGGCCTCATTCTGTTCGGGATCGCAACCTACGCCTATTTCATTTATGTGAAGATCGGTTATCCGCAGGACCTGTCGATGCTGCTGGTCGCAATGGGCATGGTCTTGCTCATTTGCGGATGGAAAACGCTGAAACTCACGCTGTTTCCCATCTGCTTCTTTGCACTGGCAATTCCCCCGCCGGACCGGATTTACAAGGGGTTCACTCAGCCGCTTCAGCAGGGGGCCGCCTGGCTGGCGACCAAAATGCTGAACCTTTTTCCCGGCGCTGAGGTCGAACAAGCCGGCATCAATATTGCGTACTACATAAGGGGCGGCAATCAGGGCATGTTTACGGTGGCGGGGGCATGCAGCGGAATGCGGTCGCTGCTGGCATTCGTGGCCCTGGGACTGGTGATGGCCTATTTCACGCCGCGTCCGACATGGCACCGCGTGGCCATGGCGGCCTGCGTGGTTCCGGTTGCGCTGGCTTGCAATGTGCTGCGGGTGATCATCACCGGGGCGTTTCAAATGTATGGATACGGCAACCTTGCCGCGGGAACCCCTCACACGGTTCTCGGATTGGTGATGTTCGCTGTCGGTTTTGCCATCTACGGCGCCATTCTGTGGACTCTCGATCACCTGATGGTTGAGGATTCCGACGCCGAGGATGCTTCCGGAGTACCTGCCTGATGGCTTGGGGAACACGAGACAAGATCAACGTCGGGCTGGGCCTGGCGGTTCTCGGGGCGAGCGCCGCGTTCATGCAGGCCGCGCAGTCCAAGGGCTGGTTGAGCCTGGTGAAGCAGCGCCTGCCGATCTTGAAGCCGATCAAGGAGCTTAATCGGACGAAGCTCGAACCCTTCATGGTCGTCAGCTCGCAGGAATTTCCCGCGGAGGTGACCGAGGAACTCGGCACGGAAGAGTATTTCAACTGGATCATCAAGGAGCCCTCGGCGGCGCCGTATAAGGGCAGAATCATCAACCTGACGGCGACCTACTACACGGGAGTCGTCGATCAGGTGCCGCATGTACCGGAAGAGTGCATGGTGCAGGGCGCCTATACCCAGGCCGGCGATGACGTCATGCAGATGGAACTTCCGACCCTGGGCGAATCGATCGAGGTCCGCCGGCTTCAGTTCTATCCACCTCGCGATGTGACCGTTAAGACCTACGTCTATTACACGTTTTGCGTCAACGGTGACTATCTGGCCACGCGCATGGCCGTACGGTCGCGCATGACAAAGTTCGCGGACACGCACCTCTATTATTCGAAAATCGAGGTTGCCTTTCGGGGGCGGCCCGACGCGGATCTCGACGAACTGGACGCGAGGGCGCGAGAGGTCATGGACCGCGTCTTGAGCGAACTGCGGTCGTCCCATTTCCCGCCCAAGGGCTGGGAACAGGGCGGCCCCCCGGCCGGATCAAGCTCATCGGCGCCCTCGCCCCAGAATCCGTGACAACCTGTATAATCTGAACCGCTCCGCCGCGGCGCATTCGCGCGGAGGTGGTTCGCTTGATTGCCGTCAGACTATCAATCGGAAGGCTTGGTCATTATGGCGAAGAAACTGAATCGGAACCTGGTTGGCATCCTCACACTGGTCGGAATGGTGCTGCTTGCCGTCGGCGGATTTGCACTGCTGGCGAGCCTCCCGGGTCAGGATCCGAAGGTCTATGAAGCGGAAGCGGAAAAGCTTCGCGGCGAAGGCAAGTTCGAGATGGCCGCTGACACGCTGATCCGGGCCTACCAGCGCGATCCGGCGAAGAACCCTGAATATCTCGTGAAAGGCGCCAAGTGCGTGCTGGAAGAGGGCAAGATCGGCAAGGCACGGGCGATGCTCCGCGATGCGCTTCAGCGCGATCCAAACCTGAAGTCCGCTCTCGAAGTCACCACGGACCTTGAGTTCGAGATCGCACAACGATTCGGGTCCAGCGCTCAGTGGAATCGTGTCCTGGCTGAGACAAAGAAGCTGGCCGCCGCCGATGCGAGTTCCTCCCTGGCGCAACACGCGATGGGCATGGCATACCTCGCGCTGCAAACCGAAGACTCCCGTCACCGCGATGCGGGAGTTGCGGCGCTGAAGAAGACGCTCGAACTGGACCCGACAAATGCGAAAGCTGTGGATACTCTCGCCAAGCAGTGGTGGAACGAGTCCGAGCAGGCGAAGCGGGCCGGGAAAATGGACGAGGCGGAAGCCCTCGTCGCCGCCCGAGACACCTTAATCGCGGACACCCTGGAAAAATGCCGCAGCGCGGCGCCGGAGAAAGTCACTGAGCTGCGCCAGCTACAGTGCATTTTCAAGATCGTCTCGAAGAAGGTCGACGAGGGTATTCGCGACCTGGAGGAGATTGCCAAGGCCGAGGTGAAGGGTGTTGACGCCCATCGACTTCTGGGCGGCATCTACATGGGCGTCCTCGGCGACGCGGTGAAACAGGACCTGTCCAAGGCCGAGTCGCTTTATCAGGAGGCGATGAGGATTGAGCCGGACAACGGCGATGTGTACCTGGAACTGGGGCGCGTCTATCGCCAGCAGCGCGAACAGTCCAAGGACCCCGAGGAGCAGAAGAAACTCCGTGAAAAAGAACTCGACCTTTACCAGACGGGATTGAAAGTCGTTTCCAGGACGACCGATTTTCGAAAGCTCAGAAACAACGTTGCCCGGGCCCAGTTCTATTCGGAATTGGTGCTGGGCGCCCTGGGCGAAGCCGATCAGGCCGCGGATAAGGACGCGCGGGAAAAGGCGATCGCGTCCGCCGACTCCTGGCTGGCGCGAATGAAGGAGGAGATCGATCCGGGTCAGCTGGAAGTCAGATTCCTCGTGGCCAACATCCTCAATATGAAGGGCGAGATTGTTGAAGCGACGAAGGAGGCAGAAGCGGCGGAGCGCGCCGCCGGTTCGCGCGGCCACCTCGGGCTGCAGGTGCTTCTGGGTGAAGTGTACTCGCGGCAGCAGCAGTGGGGTGCCGCCGAGAGCGCCATCAAGAAGGCGCTGACGATGAGCCCCGAGTCTCCCGGCCTCATCCTGAGGCTCGCACAGCTTTATCTCCAGCAGAACAAGGCGAACGATGCGCTGACGCTGCTCAAGCCCATGGACTCGAGTGCCCGCGGCCAGTTCCTCCGAACAAATCCGTCGGCCGCACGATTGCGAGCTGATGCGCTGCGTCAGTTGGGCCAATACGAACAAGCCCTGGCGGAAAGCGCGCGATCGGGCCCCGGCAGCGTCGCGGATGAAGTACGAGAAGCCCAGTTGCTGATTCTCAGCGAGAAGCATGCTGACGCAGAGAAGAAACTCAAGACGCTGCTGGCATCCGCTCCCGCCAATATCGACGTCCTGCGAACACTTTGTGGGCTCTACCGGGATACCAACCGAATCAACGAAGCAACGGCCGCGGTGAAAGCGGCGCTTCAGCAGGAGCCGGATAATCGTCAGCTCAAGATTCTGGAAATCGACCTCCTGCCGGGAGGAAATGAGGAGGAGCGCAAGGCCCGAACATTGGCGGTCATCAATGACGAGAAGGACGAATTCGTAAAGGCCCTGTCGCTTCACGACTTTTACAACAGCGATAAGAACGAATCAGAGGCCCGAAAGTACCTGGATGAGGCCGAGCGCCTCCGGCCGGATCATGCCGCGGTCATTGAGCGACAGTTTCGGCTTGCGGTCATGGCCAAGGAATGGAGTCGCGCCGAGAAGTATGCCGCCAAGAGCGGCTCGCTGAATCTCGACGGTACCGAGGGGCTGCTCTCTCAGGGCCGGCTCGCTCTGGCTAGAGGCGCGAGCCTGGAGGAAGAGGGGAAGAAGGATGAGGCCAAGGGTCAGTACGAGCGGGCCATCGACCTGATTCGCAGCGGCCTTCAGAAATACTCAAGCAATTCCCTGGCGTGGACAGTCCTCGCCGACGCCTACCAAGCCGCCGGTCGCGGCGCCGAGGCGAAGGGTGTGCTGCTTGAAGCCCTTAAAATGGACCCGACGAACGGCTTTGCCAATCGTGCGCTGGCGGAATTGAGCATCCGGGAGGGCAACGAGGCCGAGGCACAGAAGTATCTGGTGGCCGCGAGTCGCACACTGCCGAACGATGTGTTCATCCAGCGTCAGCTTCAGATTCTCAAGGAAAAAGAGAATCCGCGCGAGGGCATCAAGTCCCGCGAGAAAATCCTGCAGGAGAGCCCTCACGATCTGCAGAACCTTGTTCTATTGGCCAGGCTGTATGCGCTCCCGGAAGTGGGTAAGTTCGACAGGGCCGCCGAGGTCTATCGGATGGCCCTTACTGAGTCCAAGAACGACCTGGGAATGGCGTTCGAGTTCGCCAATTTTCTGGGCCGAAGCGATGTGAAGCGCCCATCGGAGGGCGATCAGATCCTTGTGGACCTGATGAGCAAGGAGCAGGACAAGGCGCAGAAGGCGCAGATTGCCATTTACCTCGGTCGGTTCTACGAAAACCAGAAAGTTCTCGCGACGGCCGACCGACATTTCCGCCTTGCCGTCAGCCTTGACCCGTCGGCGGCGATTCTGCAGGCAGCCGGCGAGTATTACGCAAGGACAAGCCGATTCAGAGATTCGACGGAATACTATGACCGCGCCCTCAAGCAGTTGGACACGGAAGGCTCCGCTCAGGCGGAACAGGTCCGATCCAAGATCATTGCGCTTTGCCTGGCGGTCGGCGACCTCGAGCGGGCACGAGCCGCCATCGACGAGTTCCTGTCAAAGTACCCGAATAACGACCAGGGCATGATCTTTGAAGGCGCCTACCACCGGATCGCAGGAGATGTTCAGCAGGCACGCCAATCGTTCGATGCGCACATCGAGAGGAATCCAGATAACGCCGTCGCCCTTTGGCAGCGCGGAGAACTGTTCCGCCTGATGGGAGGGTGGCAGAAGGCCATCAGCGACCTCACCAAGGCCAAGACCATCAGCCCCAATAGCTTCAGCTTTCAGCATCGCATTTCGCTGGCCGACGTGCTTATGGAAACTGGTAAGGCGGATCTCGCTGTTTCCGAGTTGCGAACGATACTCGATGAAAACCCGGACGAAGAAGCCGTCGCCGAGGCGCTGATTGATCTTTACATTCGCATCGGCCCGTCGCGATATCCGGATGCCGAAACACTGATCTTCACGTTCGCCCAAAAGCGACCGCGCGACGAGAAATGGCAGATGATCCTCGGCCGGTTGTATGAAAAGGCGAGGAACGACGCCAAGGCCATCGCCGCGTACGAGAAGGCGGCGGAGTTGAGTCATTACGGCCGAGCCTCGGTTGAGGCCTTATTCCGGCTGTGCCGCTCTTCGAATCAGCCAAAGGTCATCAAGGACTACGCCGCTCAGAAGCTGTCATCGCGACTGCTCAACACGATGCCTGGCGCCCTGTCGACGGTCGCCTGGGCTTATCTCCAGTCCGGCGAGCAGGACAAGGCCCTCGAGTATTACGATATGGCGCTTGCGGCCGCGGCCAACGAATTTGACGTGTACACGTCCGTCGTCATGGAGATGGTCCAGTCCGCTGGGCGGGAAGAGTGCCTGAAGCGCCAGCAAAAGAGAGTCGAGGCCGATCCGCAGAACATCGAGCACCTCAAGCTCCTCGTGCAGCTTCTGCACATCAATGAAAAGGTCGATGAGGCAATCGGGGTCACCGAGCAAATCGAGAAACTGGCCGCCCGCAACGAGGACATCCTGTTTGCCCGACTGGCCCAGGGCATGCTCTCACAGCGTGCCGGCAAACTGGATGCGGCGCTGGTCAAGTACGAGGAAGCCCTCAAGCTCGATCCGAACAATGCCCTCGCACTCAACAACCTTGCGGCCCTGTTGTGCGAGGAGATGAATCGTTGCGCCGAAGGGCTCCCCTACGCCACTCGTGCCCGGAAGATCCGGCCTAACGATCCCAACGTCCTGGATACCCTGGGATGGGCCCTGGTCCTCAACGATCGCCTGGGAGAGGCCCTGGGAGTCTTCCTTCGGAGCCTGGAGGTGAATCGGGAGCACGTCATCACCCTTTACCACCTTGGGCTGCTTCACGAGCGCAGAAACGAGTACGACGAGGCGCAAAGACGGCTCGAACAGGCAAAAAAAGCAGCGGAATCCCAAGGATCGTCCGTATATCTTCCGAAAATAGTGAAGGCGCTCGAGGACCTCGCCGCCAAGGGAAAATAGCCGCGTAACTCGATCGGAAGGCCGAGTTTAGCCCCCGAAAGCGTCGTTTTCCCGGCGTTCGCCTGGTCTCTGGAAACTCGCCGCATTGCTTCCTACTCGTGAACTCGACCGTGCAAGGACGAGTAATAGGAAGTATGCACTTGCAAGGGGACATGGCTTTGGCCGAGGCCACGAGCACGCTCGAATGACAACTCTTACATCAGCACCAAGCAGTCTGCCCAGCCAGGGACCGGGGATGGAACCCTATGTCCTTCCGGCTATGGCAGGCCCGCCGGCAACCGGCGGCGCCTTCACCGGTGCCGAGGTCTATCGCGTCATTCGCCAGCGTCTGGTGATGATTCTCTTCCTTTGGCTGTTTTTCATCGCGGCGACGGCGGTGGGAACATTTATTTGGATTCGATACTGGCCCGTCTATAAGGCAATGGCCCTGGTCCGGGTCCAGTCGATCACCCCGGCCAATCCGCTCGAACCGCTCAAGCCTCAGGAGGCGCGTGAGGACGAGGTTTCCAGACTCCTTCAGGACCAGTCGCTTCAAGTCATGAGTCCGGAGGTACTGGATAATGTGATTGCGGATCCACAGATTCGCGAAACGACCTGGTTTAAGGAGGCGGAGAAAAAGAAGGCCGACAAGAACGAGGATCCCTTCGACCTGCTCAGTGACATCGTCAAGGCGGACCCGGTTCCCGAATCGAACCTGTTATCGATTTCTGTTTCCTGGAAGGTTCCCGCGGAGACTCCCAAACTAGTTAATACCGTCGTCGACAAGTACATGGCGGTCATTGAGAACGCGCAAAAGAATCGAATCAGAAAAGCCAGTGACACCCTTGCCGTGGAAGTGACGCGCGCCAAGCGCGACTACGATCAGAAGCAGGCTGACCTCGACAGTTTTCGCAGTAACGTCGAGAGCACCGGCACGGGCCGTGACGAGCTCAAAGAAAAGGTACTCACCCTCACGGCCATCGAGACGGAACTTGCCATGGACATGGATGGCAAGCGGACGATCTACGAGCAGTTCGAGAAGGCGAACCCCGAAGACCTTCCGATCACGCCCGACCTGCAGGCGATCCTGAATAGCGACCCGACGATTGTCCAGCTCGAAAATCAGGCGCGCGCCGCCGAAGCGGACCTGAACACGGCACTTTCCCGATTCGGCCCCAAGCATCGAGTCGTTCAGCAACAGCAGGCGGCCCGCGACGCGGCCATGGACCGGGCCGCCGAAGAGCGCCGGACGAAGACGCTCCAGTATCAAATCAATCAACTGGACCAGGCTCGTACAAACTATCTTGAGGCCCAGGCCCAGCTGCTTGCGATTCGGGAGCGACTCAGCGGAGCGCAAGCGGAACTTCTTGACAAGGACCAGAAGTATTCGTCGTACCTTCGTCTGGAGGAGGAAACCAAGACCCTCAAGGAGAACTACCTGCGTCTGGTTGAGCAGCAGCAGTTCGTGGTGATGACGCTGAATCAGGAGCACACCGTCCAGATTACCCCTTTGGGACAGGCCAAGGTCCCCAATCGCCGATCGAGCCCCAAATGGGAGATTCTCCTTCCAGTCGGAATCATCTTCGGGCTGGGCCTGAGCATTGGATTCGCACTACTGCTTGAAATGGCCGACAAGTCCGTCCGTACGCCGCGCGATGTGCAGCGCCAGTCGATGACTGTATTGGCCACGATTCCGGCGGTTGAAGATGACGAAGTTGAAATCTCCCGCGTCGAGACCGCGAGCCTGGACGCCCCGCAGTCCATCACCGCCGAAGCGTTCCGCACGCTGCGGGCCAATCTCTTCTTCTGCGCCCCGCCCGAACAGCAGGCGGCCCTCTTGGTCACGAGCCCCAGCGGCGGCAACGGCAAGACGACTGTCGCCGTGAACCTGGCAATATCCATCGCGCTTTCCGGGCGACGGGTCCTGCTTATTGACGCCAACTTCCGAAGACCATGCCTGCCGCGAATTTTCCCTGACATGCGCCCGGATGGATTGAGCAACATCCTCATCGGGCAGTCCCACCTGGACGATTGCGTCATGGCCACTTCGGTGCCGGGCCTGGACGTTCTGGGCGCTGGGCCGCTGCCGCCGAATCCCGCGGAACTCCTGGGCAGTACTTATCTGCGCGACATGCTGGCGGATGCGCGTGCCCGATACGATCAGGTGATCTTCGATGGGCCGCCGGTGCTGCTGGTCAGTGACGCGATGGTGCTGTCCGGCGCTGTTGATGGCGTGCTGCTCATCTGCCAGTATCGCTCGACGTCTCGCGGCGCCTTGCAGCGAACCCAGCAGCAGCTCGACGCCATTAACGCGAGAATCTTCGGCGCCGTGCTGAATCGCGTGGAAACACGAGCGGGCGGGTACTTCCGCGAGGCTTACCGCGAATTCTACGAGTACAGCGAAATGCCCGAGGATGCGGGAGGCGAGGCCAAGCAGCTTGATGCGGACGCCGCCGATCAATTGCAATCCGGCGAAGGAACGCCCGCCGGTGAAGCGCCCCGGGAAGGCGACGATCAGAACCTCCTTGCCACGGACGCTCACGGTACGGAATCAGCCGGCGACACCCAGGATACTCAGCTTTCAGCCGATGGCGGCACGGAGACTCAACACGCGCCGGAAGATGCCTCACAGGCTGATGAACCGATCGATGTGGACGCGGAGATTGCCAGCATCGGCGGTGAGTCCATCCTCGCCGACGAAGACCTCGCCCTGGACGACGATACGCCGTCCATCGACGACGAAACCAACCCCGAAAACCCCCATCGCACCTGACCGTTTCCCGCCAAGCCTCCTCGTCGTATTCTATTGACCAGTTCGCTCAGGCGACGGAGGTTCAGGTGCGCAAAGATCCGATCGGACTTGCCCGAGGCATGCTCAAGGAACAGGCCGAGGCCCTTGCCGAGCTTAGCGGGCTCATCGGCGAGCCGCTTCGGGAGGCTGTCGAGTTGATCCTGGCGACGCGCGATCAGGTCGTCCTCACGGGACTCGGCAAGAGCGGCCTTATTGCCCGAAAGATCGCCGCCACGCTCGCCAGCACCGGCACGCCTGCGATCTTCATGCATCCGGTGGAGGGGGTTCACGGCGACCTCGGCGCTGTCGGCCCCAATGCCGTTCTCGTGGCTCTTTCCAAAAGCGGCCATACCGACGAACTCGTTCGATTTATCGGGCACTTTCGACGGCTGGGGGGAAAGGTCGTCGCCGTCTGCGAATCCGGCGGCAGCCCGCTGGTCGAGCTGGCGGACGTTTTTCTGGCTATACCGGCGCGGTGCGAGGCCGGCCCCCTGGCATTGGCCCCAACCACCAGCACCCTGCTGATGCTCGCCCTCGGCGATGCCTTGGCGATGGCTCTCCTGGATGCCCGCGGGTTTTCCGCGGAGGAATTCGCCAAGTTTCACCCGGATGGGAGTTTGGGGCGTCGACTTCTGCTGCGGGTCGCGGATCTGATGCACCGAGATGCCGAAATGCCGAGTGTGCCGGGCTCGGCCAAGTTCAACGAATTGTTACTGGAAATGACCGGCAAGCGCCTGGGCATGGCGTGCATCGTGGACGCGGCCGGGCACCTGCTGGGCGTCTTCACCGACGGCGATCTTCGCCGGTTACTCACCCGATCCGAATCGCCCGGCAAATTGTCTGCCCTCGAAGCCTGGAAAGGGAGTCGTCGCGATCCATCGGAGCCGCCGGTTCGCTGCTCAACGATTGTCTCGTCGATCCTGGCGGTTGACGCGCTGCGGATGATGCGCGAGAGCGAAATCACGGTCCTTGTTGTTTCCGATGACGGCAACGTGCCGATAGGAATCGTGCGGCTTCAGGATCTCGTGAAGGCGGGCCTGAGCTGATTTGACGGAGCGGAAGTCGGCATGAGATTGCGCAATAGCACCGGCATCTGCTCAAAACGGCTCGCGGAAATGTTCGCCGAGGCCGTGGGCGATTGGCCGACCGGCGGCATCGACGTGGCGGTTCGTCACAGCAGGGGCTCCGAGTTCTCGGGAAGCTGCTACTACTCGCCGCCGCGCATCTACATCAATCTGGGCCGGGACAACCGTTATCCCTACCACATTCGCACGCACATCGCCCGGGCCAGCTCAAATGCGCGTTGTTGGTGGCGCGAGTTGTACACGGTGGAACTGGCTGATGCCTCGCAGCTTGCCCTGTTCATCTTTCTGCACGAGTTTTATCACTGGCTGGTCCGACAGGCCCGGCGCAACAGCCGCCAGAAGGAAGCCCGCTGCGATCGGTTTGCGACGAGACACCTCGTCGATGCACTTGGCTGCAAGGTGCGCGACACGCGCGGACAGATCGTCAGCCGGGATGCCTGGGATTTTCAGGACTTGGACGGCTTCGTTGCAGCGGCGAAGCGCAAGAGCGGGCCCGGCGCCCATGCAGCCCTTCGTCCTCGCCCATTGCAATCCGCCGTGCGGCCCATCGCGCGAGATGATCAATTCCTCTTATTCTCCTGAGTTCGCCCGCTCGGCGCTCAAAGGCTTCTCGTCGCCGCTCAATTGCTTGATCCGGTCGTTGCAGTCGCGGAGCGCCTCATCGGTTCGGCTGATCGCCGCCTCGCTGGCCGGGGGAAGCCGTCCGCTCGACTTCAAATCTTCGAGGATTTCTCTCGACTTCTCAAAATCCAGTCGGGCGGCCCGCCAGTGATTGAGTCGCGATTCAGTCGAAACACCCGGCGCCTCGCCCATCAAGGCCCGGACGTCGCCGACGTCGTAGTGGCATGTGGACAAGTCGAGCGCGAACTGCACGTCATGTTGTTCCTTGCTTTGCAGGCCCTGGATAATCTCCAGTGCCGCCTTTGCTGATTCCATGGCCTCATCAGCATTGCCTTGTGCTTTGTGGATCGCGCACAGTCGCTGGTGGGCCAGTGCCAGGTCACGCTGAACGACGACATAGTTCGGATCGGCGTCAACGACCTTGGCAATTAAGTCGCGATACTTCAGAAAGTGGGCCAGGGCATTTTCATATTCCTTTTTCTCCTGAAAGACGTCGCCGATCATGAACTCGGCAACCGCCAGATTGCGCTTGGCGTGAAAGTCGGCCGGGTCGATTTCCGCCTGGGCTGTCCGCAGCGAAAGCACCTCCTCGTAATACGGCAGCGCGTCGTCGGGCTTGCCCAGTTTGATCTGAACGATTCCCTGGCTTCGCAAGAGATTCGCCAGGATATTGACGAAACGGGCATTGTTCGGATCCGCGGCAATGATCTGTCGGGCAACTCGCTCACCATCCCTGAAATGACTGGACGCCAGGTCATACCGCTTCATGGCCATTTGCAGCTCGCCGATACTGCCGTTGATCATCGCCAGATTCGAGAGGACGGCGTTGTCGGCGGGCCGCTGAGCCAAAAGCGTCTGCGTGTACTCCAGATATCTGGAGTGATTCTCGATGGCCTCTTCGAGCTGCCCCATGGAGGCCTGCAGGCGGCCCAAGTTGACATAGGCATCTGCCAGCCCGCGTTTGTACCTCGGGCTGTCCGGGTCCTTCGCCATGAGGTTCCTGGCGATTTCAAGGTGCTGCCTCGTGTGGTCGAGGGCATCCTTGGATCGTCCGACGCGGCGCAACGCCATACTGACCAGCTCGTGTGCGGCCCCCAGCGCCGACGCGGATTCCTGATCGTCTGGCTGCAGCGCGCAAAGTTTTTCGATGATGCGCAAGGACTTTTCCTGGCTTTCAAGCGCCCCCTTCGTGTCGCCGAGATTAGACAGGCTTGCCATGCCCTGGACGGTGGCGAGCCGGCTGTATCCCTCGGCCAATCCTTTCAGCAGGCCGGCATCGTTTCCGGCCTCGCTTGCGAGCTTGTCGAGATACTCAATGCCGGTGCGCACAATCTGCTCCCGGGCCTTCGTCGCGCCGGGCAAGGCCTGGACTTCGTCGTAAATGTCAAACAGAACGGTCCGGGCGAGCGATTGGACCTCCTGAAATCGCCGCTCGGCGCGCTGGCGTTCGAGATTCTCGGCGTCCTGAGCCGTTCGCGCCTCCACCAGGCGCGCCTCGGCGAGGCGGCGCTGGCTGGATTCGCGGACGGCAAACCATGCCATGCCGATGACACCCAGGATCAGCGCGACGAGCGTCGCCGCGCTGCCGGCCACCATCGCCTTGTTGCGCTTGGCGAACTTCCGGAATTGATAAGCGGCGCTGGCGCGCCGGGCGATGATGGGCTCATCTCGAAGGAACCGTCGCAGGTCGCCCGCCAACTCCGCCGCCGACTGGTATCGCCGGTCCCTGTCCTTCTCCATGGCCCGCTGGACGATCGTCTCGATATCGCCCCGAAACGTCGTGTTGATCGAACTCAGTCGCGACGGCTCCTCCTCGCGAATAATCCTCACCGCATCGGGTATGGCGCGATTGCGGACATCCAGGGGAAGCTTGCCGGAGAGCAGTTCATAAAGAATGACCCCCAATGCGTACACGTCCGACCGCATATCAAGCTGCGACGGATCGCCGGCGACCTGCTCCGGGCTCATGTACGGCACCGTGCCGATCAACTGGCCGACGTCGGTCTGCATCGTAACGGCGTGAATGTCTGAGTCGGTCGCACGAGCGACGCCGAAGTCGAGAATCTTGGGTTGGCCGATCGCCCCCATGCGATCACCGGTCGCCGGAGCATTGCCGGGCGATACTTCGCCGGCCCCGACGGCCTCGACGAGAATATTCGCCGGTTTCAGGTCGCGATGGATGACCCCGCGCTGGTGGGCATGGTGAACCGCGTCAGCAATACGCGCGAGCATCTCGATCCGTTCGCGCGACCCAAGTTTGTGCGAATTGACATGTTCCAGCAGCGGGCGTCCCTGGATCAGCTCCATGGCCAGATACGGCTGCGTGACCGTCAGGCCGGAGCCGGTCTTGAGTTCAAAGACGCCGGCCTCATAAACGTGGGCGATGCCGGGATGCTGGAGATGCCCGAGTATTTCTGCTTCAAGCTGAAAGCGGCGCAGGACCTGTCGCGAACCCAGCCCCGGCGCGATCACCTTCAGTGCGACTGTTCTTCCGGGGTTCTCCTGGCGCGCCTCGTAAACGACACCCATGCCGCCTTCGCCGATTTTCTGAATGATCTCGTAGCGGCCGATGCGCTGGGGGGGCTCGTCGGTTTGCGCGGCCGCCGACGAATCAACCCGAAGGGCCGGCGTTTCCATGAAACTCCTGGTTCCGTCGGCATCGCTGCGAAGGATACCCTCGACGAAGGCGCGGAGTTCATCATCGCCGCCGCATCGCGCCGCGAGCGCCGATGCCCGATCAGCAATCGGCAGCGCAACGACGGCCTGAAAGATCTCTTCTGCTTGCGAGAATTTGTCGCCGCTCAGCATGGGCTCATTCCCGGGGCTTGAGGTCGGTATTGGAAAGCTGGGAGTGCAGGAGTGCCTTGACGAATCGCCAGTCTCGCTCCGCGGTCGGGACGGATACACCCAATGCCGCCGCCGCCTCTTCCGTCGTCAGGCCGGCGAAGAACCGAAGATTGACGAGCTGCGCTTTTCGCGGGTCGCGCTTCTCCAGTTCCTTGAGGGCTTCGTCGAGCGCCAAGATGTCTTCCGAGGGTTCGGCAATCGCCAACTCTCCGGGATCCACAGCGACACGGTCGAACTCGCCTCCGCGCTTAAGGCTGGCTTTTCTTCGCACCTGCTCAACGAGAATCTGTCGCATGGCCTGCGCAGCAGCCGCGAAGAAATGGCCCCGACTGTTCCACGACGGCGCATCGCCGCCGACCATGCGCATATACGCCTCGTGCACCAGCGCGGTCGGCTGAAGGGTGTTGCCCGGCGGCGTTTTCGCCATGCGGGACTGAGCCAGCTTGCGAAGCTCCGCATAAACCAATGGCAGCAGTTCCGAAGCGGCGCGAGGATCGCCCGCGCTGACCTGCTTCAGCATCTGCGTGACCAGTCCAGCCTGCTCATCCGCCATGGAGGGTGGCTCTCCGTACGGATTATCTTAGCTCAATACACCGCCGGAAGGACATCACCTGACCCATTCTCAAAATCAGGTATTGTCGAACGCCGGTTCCACGCCCGACGCTTAGGGTATACCATGGGCGTAGGTGTCGGCTGGGCGGGGGACGGCGATTCGTCGCGGCCCGGCAATCCTCGAAAGGAGCAAAACGGAGATGGCCCAATCCATCGAATCTCTTCAGCCCTCTCTCGTCTGGCAGATTTTCGCGGGGATGGCCGCGGTTCCTCGCCCCTCCAAGCACGAAGAGCGCATCCGCGCGCACGTCAAACGATTTGCCGAGTCCAAGGGGCTCACGGTTCACGAAGAGCAGATCGGCAATCTCATTATCGAGGCGCCCGCGACGACGGGGCACGAGTCCGCTCCGATCACGGTACTGCAGGGCCACCTCGACATGGTGTGCGAAAAAAACAGCGGGACCGCGCACGATTTCGACAAGGAAGGCATCAAGCTCCTGATCGACAAGGAGCCGAAAACCGGCGAACCGATCGTTCGCGCGGACGGTACGACCCTCGGAGCGGACAATGGCATGGGCGTTGCGCTGGCGCTGGCCGCCGCGATCGATCCCGCCGTTGTTCACGGGCCACTTGAAATCCTGCTCACGATCGACGAAGAGGCCGGAATGAGCGGGGCCAAGGCCCTGACACCGCAATCGTTCAAGGGCCGGCGGATGATTAATCTCGACTCCGAGGAGGATGACGCGATCTACATCGGCTGCGCGGGCGGCTGCGATACCAATCTCAACTGGCGGCTGGGTCTGTCCGCCAAGGGCAATGCCGCTGAATCATGTCGCGTGATCGTCGATGGACTACGCGGAGGACATTCCGGCGGAGACATCCACGAGGGCCGCGGCAATGCCATCAAGCTGCTGGGGCGTGTGTTGTCGCGAATTGATTGTGACGGCCTGCGCATCGCGTCGATGGTCGGCGGCAGCAAGCGAAACGCGATCCCGCGCGAGGCGCACGCGGACCTGCTCGGCCCCGGCGGCATGACGGCACAACTTCAAAAGGCCGCCTTAGCCGTCGAGCAGGAGGTGAAGGCGGATTCATTCGAGTCGAAGGTTCGCATTCGCGTTGAAAAGGCAGAGATCGACAAGGCCGCAAGCGCCGGGCAATCCGCCGCGCTGCTTTCCGCCATCGCCGCACTTCCAAGCGGCGTCCTCGGAATGCACCCGAAAGTACCCGAACTGGTACAGACGTCGAACAATGTCTCGACCGTCGAAACGAAGTCCGCCGACGGCTCCATCGACGTCGTGATCGGTTGCCTGTCCCGCAGTTCATCGGGCTCGCGCCTGGATGAGACAAAACGGCAACTCGCCGCGATCGGCATCCTGGCGGGGGCGACCATTGAAATCGGCAACGAATATCCCGGATGGGAGCCCGATCTCGACTCTCCGACGCTCGCCAAGTGCAAAAGCGTCTATGAGCGGCTCTTTGGAAACGCGCCGAAGGTGCTCGCGATTCACGCGGGCCTGGAGTGCGGCATCATCGGACAGCGCGTCGGGAAGATGGACATGGTCTCTTTCGGACCGCACATCATCGGTGCGCACAGCCCGGACGAACTGGTCTATGTAAACTCCGTCGAGAAGTCCTGGAAATATCTCCAGGCCGTCTTGGCGGAACTTGCCTGAACTAAACCACGCGAGCCAAGCGAGGAATCAAAACGATGAGAAAGCCTGTAATCGAAACCATCCTGCGCCGGTCTGTCGGAGCTCCTTTTTTCTTGTGCGCCGCCGTGACACTCGGCTGCTCGCAGGGAAACTGGACGCAATGGGGCGGGCCGAACCGAGACTTCTCGGTCGGCGCTGCACCGATCGCCGAGAAGTGGCCCGACGGCGGGCCGCAGAAGCTGTGGTCTCGCGAGCTGGGGGATGGATTCAGCACCATCGTCTCCGACGGCCGAACGCTTTTCGCGATGTATCGCGGGGAGAACGATCAGGAGTGTATCGCGGCCCTGGATGCCGCCAGCGGCAAGACCATCTGGGAGCACACGTACGCCGCGCCGTTTATTGAGTTTGAAGTTGACGAGATCGACAAGGAGACCGGCAAGAAGCGCATTGAAAAGCAGGTGACCAAGTTCGGCACCGGCCCGAATTCGACACCACTTCTCGTCGGCGGTCGCCTTTTTACGCTGGGCTATACCGGCATCTTTACGTGCCTCGACGCGTCCACCGGCAAGGTGAACTGGTCGCACGATCTCTACAAAGATATGGGCGCAACTTACCTGCGATTTGGCTGGGCTACCAGTCCTCTTGCATACGGCGACAACGTAATTGTGCTGACAGGCGGCAAGGGACACGGCGTCACCTCGTTCAAGCAGGCAACCGGCGAAGTCGCATGGCAGTCATCCGACCTCGACGCCAGTTATTCATCGCCCATTCTCGTGAGCGTGGGCGGTCGCGATCACCTCATCGCCTACATGTCCAACGAGATCATCGGCATGGACCCGAAGACCGGCGAGCAGCATTGGAACCTCGAACATAAGAACGAGTACGGCACCAGCATCGCCACGCCGCTGTGGTGTCCTGACAATCTGCTCTACTTCGTCAACGGCGGCGACGAAGCCGGCGGTCGCGTTGTCCGATTGGCCGCGAAGGACGATAAGATCGTTCCCGAGGAAGTCTGGGTGAATCGAAAGATTCGCGGCGGCCTCAGCAACCCCGTCAGAATCGGCGACTATCTTTACGGCCCCAACAGCGCCGGCGAAAACGCGAAGCTCATCGTCGGATTCGACCTGCGCACCGGCGAGGTCGCATGGCAGGATCGCGCCGCGCCCGGGCCGAAGTGCATCAACGCGGATGGTCGGCTCATTGTGCTGGACGACGACGGGAACCTGATGCTCATTTCCGCGGATCCCAAGGGAATGAGCGTGCTGAGCCAGACCAAGCTATTGGAGAGCCCAAGCTGGACCGCGCCGACACTGGTCGGCTCAAAGCTTTATCTTCGAGATCGGAAAGTCATCATGGCGCTGGATTTGAGCTAGAGAGAAGCTCGCTAATTCGGCCCGTGCATGTACTCGTGAAGCCAGCGAATCGTTTCTTCCTGCTCTTTCAGCTCGCGCGCCAGGATGTCGCCGCTGGAGATGATGCCGACCAGCTTACCGTCATTTACGACGGGCAGGTGCCGCATTTTGTTGTTGGTCATCGCCGCGCGGCAGGATTCGATCGGCGTGTCAGGTGAGCAGACCGCGACCTTCTTGGTCATCACCTCGAATACTTTGACGCTGGATGGATCTTTCTTCTCGGCGACGACACGGTTGAGCAGGTCGCGCTCAGTAAAGATGCCGATGATGTTGCCGTCGTGCAAGACCACCACCGCGCCGATCCGGCGCGCATGCATCAGTTCCGCCGCATCCTGCGCCGTGGCGTCGCGATCAATCGTCGCAACTCCACCCTGCTTATGCTCGATGATGTGTCGGACCAGGGACATGACGGGCCCTCGCTCTGGGACAAACGAGTCAATCCAGACGCATTATAGCCAACGATCTTGAAAAGCCAGCGATAATCGACGGCCGATTCGGAGGCGATTGATCGGCTATCTCGGCATCGCCGGGCCATGAGTCTCAGCGCTGTCGACGCCTGTCGGCGAGTGGATCGGCAGCTTGACCCGAATCAGTGTGCCTTCTCCCGGAGCCGATTGCACTTCGATCTTTCCGCCGTGCTCATCGACGATCTTCTTGGCGACCGCCAGGCCCAGTCCGGTTCCGCCATGCCCCTTCGTTGAATAGAACGCCTCAAAGATTTTCGAGGCAACGTCATGTGGAATTCCGGGGCCGTTATCGCCGATGGTGAGCGTGACCTGGTCCGCCGCGGAATCGATCGATGTGCGAACGGTGACGGCGCCGCTGCCTCGCTCGACCGCGTCGATGGCGTTGACCACGATATTCAGCGCCACCTGATGGATGCCGTCTTCGTCCATGAGCACCGGCGGGACGTGGTCCGACAACTCCGCCTTCAAGAGCACGCTCTTATCCGACGCCCGGCGCTCGACCAGGCTCAGTACGTCCTCGACAATTTTGTTCAACTGGATCGGCGCGAGCCGCGGCACGCGGCGCTTGGCAAAGGCAAGCATGTTGACCGACAGGCCGTAAATCTTATCGAGGTTGCGCCGGACGACCTGCCATCCCTCGTCGACATTGTCCCAGTTCTTGGACTGCAGCCCGGTCCGCAGGGCATCGCTGCCGCCCATCATGCCTTGAAGAATGTTCTTGATGTAATGAGACAGCGCCGCCACGGTTTCGCCGACGGCGGCCAGTCGTTCCGTCCGCATGCGCTGATCGACGAGGCGCACGTCTTCAATCGCCAGCCCGCCCATCTGGCCGATCGCCGCCACGAGGCGGAGTTGCTCCTCGGTGTAGATGTGCGTGGCCATCGACGATTCGAGATAGATAATGCCCAGTGCGGCCTCGCGGGCCACGAGCGGCACGCAGATCACTGAGTGCAGCCCCACACCGGAGGCGATCTCGTCTTTCTCGCCCTCTTTGAAACGCGGATCAGTCGTCGTGTTGGAGCAGAGGATGCCCTCGCGCCGGTCGACGACATGGCTGATGATCATCCGGTTGGGGCGCATTTTTCCGGCGGCCTGGCCTTCGCGCTGACGCATGACCTGGGTGTCGAACTTGCCGGTGCGCTCATCGCGGATCAACACCAGTGCCCGATCGCCGGGCACTTCCTCAAACAGCAGGTCCAGAATGCGCTCGACGAGTTGCTGGGGAGAGAGGATGGCCCCGACGGCATGGAGCAGCGCCGACATCACGCGCCACGAGCGAACCGCCTCCGCGGCGGCCGGCGAAGCGAGAATCATGCTGTCGTCCGCCGTTGTGACGGAGCCGATGATCGAGGCGTCAGTCAGATTGCGGTCCGCCTCCAGATCGACGAGGTCCGACATCAGCGGACTCTTGGCCTCGCCGGACAGGGCCGTCTCCTCGGTGGAGTCCCAGATCATCAGTGTGGAGCCAAGCCGGATCTGGTCGCCGTGTTTGAGCCGCGTCGGACGCTCCAGTCGTTTTCCGTTGAGATAGGTTCCGTTCGCGCTGCGGCTGTCCTCGATGGTCCAGCCCCGGCCGGATGGGCGGACTTCGGCATGCTTGCGGGAGACGGTGTAGTCCGTCAGCGGCATCTCCGGGCTGGCCCGGCCCAGTTGCAGGGGCTGAAGCTCAACCACGTTTTGCCGTAACCCCTTATCGGGGCCCTGAAGAACAAGCAGATGGGGCACAATTCTCCCTCTTCGCCGCAGCCCAGGGGGCGCGATTTAGCGGCGAACCGAATATGTAATCAGCAGTATCGACGCCGATCCGAGGTGTTCGGCGACACACTGGCGGCACTTGAGCCTCGTCGGCGCAATCGCGAATCCCAAAACGACGCTTGAGGGCGTTTTAGTCTACGCATTCGATGATTTGCCGTCAAACAGAGACTCGTGCAAGTCGCGGCGAAATCAATGCTTGCGCCTGATCGCACTCAACACACCGGTTGCTCGGTCGCGTCAATTAACCTATCATGGGCCTCTTGAAGGCGGCCCTTATCGGCCTTCCCCGGGGAGGTGTTAATCGCCTCGACGTAACACCCAATCGAGTTTTCGGCACATGCCCCGAATTGACAAAAACGAACAGGCCCGGCTCATTGAGTCGATTCACGCGCACGACTTTTTACATCGGATTGTGCGGGCCATTGAGCACCTTCATCGCGTGGTCTTTCACGCGGAGAAGCTGGACCCGATGTTCGTTCGCGCTTCGGCGGAGGAAATCCTCTCGGCCGACATCTATACGCGCCACCACGGTCAGATCGACGGCGTGTATTTCGCCCTTCGCAAGGCCGAGGACGGCGGCCGCACCTGGGCCCAGGCGATCGCGGAGTACGCCGCCTACATACACAACTACTACACTATGCCGCTCGGCGTGGTCATGCGCCGCGATTTGTTCGGGGACGCATGTCATTTTGTAACTCCGGCGGCGGGCAGGGAGTCGGCGCTGAATCGGTTGGCCGAGCCGTCACCCAAGGCAACGGCGGCGCGGCCGTAGCGTCACCGCCCCTCTCAACTGCCCTCGCCAGAGATATCGAATCGGGCCTCTGAGATGTCGACAACCTCGCCTTCGATATCCGACGGGACGTGCGCGGCGCCCGTCGGAGTCTCGCAGTTGAACTCGATGGCCGGTCAAACGAAGCCCGGCCCCGGCGCCGTGTCTCGAGTCATTTTCGGCGGGGCCTCCGCCCTTGGCATCGTATGGCTCAGCTTCTCATTGATCATCAACTCGGCATACGGTCGCGCGGACAACGGCGACTACGGGCGATTCATGGCTCCGTTCGCCGACAAGCCTTACGGCTTTGTTTCGAACTGGCCGCCGCCGGATCAGCGATTGCAGGAGGACCGGTTCTTTCAATGGTGGATTCCCTATTGGGATCCGGCAAAGATCGAAGATGCGCGGTACTTCGGCAGCACGTCCCTGTTCTGGCTCTGCGGTGAATTCCTGAGCCGCAACCTATTGGCTGACGGGGTTGTCAGCCTGCGCATGTCCGGGGCGATTGCCTGTCTGGTGCTGGTTGGTGCTTACGGCCTCTCTTTATGGAGCGTTCGAAGGTCGGCCGTTACGGGCAGACAGTTGATTGGTGCGGCACTCATGATGCTCGCGTCGGCACTGGTGGTTTCGGAAGTCTCCTACTGCAGCTTCACAAACTCCTACTTTCAAGAAGGAGGCTCGTTTGTATTTCTTGTGTGCCTGTTCGCGTCCTGCGTATTCGTCTGCAGCGGGTCGATTCGCTTCACGAGGATGCCGATTCTCGCGGTAGCGGCGTGGTTGTTTGCCGCAGCGAAGGTGCAACATGGCATTGTGGGGCCGCTGCTGCTGGTACTTGTCGTCGCCCACGCTTCTCGAAATCGTCCGCGCGGTCGGTACGAATGGGCGGGGTTGGTGGTTGCTATTTGCGTTCTCGCCGGGGCGATGCCAGCCACATTCTGGCTCAACGGACACAAGCATTCTCGCCGCAACAATGCCTATCACTCGCTCTATTTTGGCATTCTTGAGCATTGCAAAGACCCGACGGCGCAACTGAGGGCCGAAGGCCTGCCTGAGGAGAGCATCAAACTGATCGGCCTTCCGGCCTACAGCAATGAGGCGGGCGTGCTCATTGCACAACATAACATACGCCTGGCTCACAGGTCCACGCTTCGCATCTCGATGCGCGAGCCGACGGCGCTGATCGGCCTTTTACGCGATGCGGCGATGCACGCCGGAAACATCGAACTTGATTATCTCGGCATGCGCGCCCAGGGCGCAGTGGACTATCGTTCCATCCCCTCCGGCGTGCAAGTCTGGGGCCGATTGCGCCGCGCCGTGATCCCACGAGGTGATGGGCTACTGCTCTTGCTGGGAATTCTGATCGTGGGGTGTGGCGCGTTGTGCATAGTTCCGAAGTGCCCGACGATCAGGTCATGGGCGTTTCTGGGCCTATTGTTCTCGCTGATCTCATTTTTGGAACTGTGTGGGTCTGCGCTCGGCGACGGGCTTTACGAGATTGACCGGCACCTGTTCGCCTCGAATCTCGCGCTGGACCTTGCCATCTGCGCATGCTTAACGCTCGTGATGGTCGCCATTCCGGGGAGACGGCGAAAGTTAACCGCCAACCCGATCGCGGCGGGATGATTGCCGCGTCGCGCCGGCCGATTGGCCGCGTCTTTTGCGATCGCCGATTCTGCCGCCCCGGCGCAGCCCAAAAGCCCCAGGCTGCGATGTCTCGCAATGCCTGGGGCTTTCAGGACGCAGGATGGTCTTGACTTGTGGCGCGGGAATTGCACTAGCCGAACTTGGGGCCGATCCCCAGGCTCTTGCGGATGACCGTCAACTGTCCTGCGTGCAGTCCCTCGTGCCATGCCATCGTCGAAAGCAGGGCGGCCCTGTTCGGGGCGAAGGACTTGAGATCCTCGGGAAGCGCCTTGAGCGCGTCCGACTCGTTCATTGACTCGATCCACTGAAATAAGCGCTGACGGTTCTCGTCCAGCACCTGCTTGACTTCCGACACCGGCGGATAGTCCGACACATTGGGCGTCGGGGTCGACTTCATGAAGAAGATGCCGTTCCACTTTTCAAATCGATTGAACGGCTTGCCTCCGACCTTGTTCATGAAGAATTCGTCGGTGCAGGCCAGGTGACCCATGACCCAGAGGGCGTGATTCGCTCCCGGGACTGGCTGGTGGCAAATCTTGTTATCTGGGATTTCTTCGAAGAATCCCAGCGTGGCTTTGCGTGCGAATCCAAGGGCGGCAATACCTGACTCAAACAGTGCGTGGGCCATATGATGCATATCCTTTCCGGCTTGCGAGCTCGCAGCCATCCATTCCTGCTGCTATCAATCCGATGATCGAAACCGCTTCAATTCATGGCGGAAGAATAGCGGGTAAGTATAGGCGCGGGTCGCGCGCGGCCGCCGAGCATTGCTGGAACACCGCCTCGACAGGATAATTCCGGCCCGATGAGCGGGGTCTTCATACGCGAAGCCGACGAAACCGATTTGCCGGCGGTGCTTCGGCTGTACGCCTTGCCGGACTTCGACGACGGCAAGGCCCTGCCCCTTCAAGATTCCGTAGAGCGGTTGCGGCGAATGCGGTGCTATCCGGACTACCGCTTGTATGTCGCCGTACTGGATGACCAGATCGTTGGCACCTTCACGCTGCTCATCGCCGAGAAAATCCTTCACCTGGGGGCAAAGGCGGCGATTGTGGATGACGTGATCGTGGACACGCCTTGCCGGGGCCGCGCCATCGGAAAGGCCATGATGTCGTCGGCCCTGGACATGGCCCGGGCCCGGGGCTGTTACAAGCTCGCCCTGTCCACGAATGCCAAGCGCATCGAAGCCCACCGGTTTTACGAGTCGTTAGGCTTCGCCAGGCACGGCTACAGCTACGTCATTGAACTTGCGGATGGCTCGTGACGTAAATATAGCAATCGGGCTGACGAAGAAACAGGCTATTGAGGTACTCCGATGCGCGTAGAGAGAGCGTTCTCAAAGGCGGCCTGGGAAGGCAGAGTCGGCTACTGCAGGGCCATCCGCGCCGACAATCATATCTATGTCACCGGCACGGCACCGGTCGGCCCCGATGGCGCCGTCTTCGCCCCCGACGACGACGATGGTCGAAGTGAAATCGCTGATCGACCCCGCCATGTTGATCGAGATCGAGGCCGACGCCGTGGTCCCGCGCGATTAGGGAGCGAGGGAACCGAGATATTTCCGGGCGGCACATCTTGCGCCTCCGAACCCGATCGTCACCCCTATCTCGCCGGCCGAACCGTGGCCGATTAGTGGTCCATAACAAACATCACTGCTTCATCGGGCCGATTGGGAGGATGTGGATAATTCACCGGATACATGGCGTGCATTGATGGCGGGGTTGGATGGGCTCGGCGCGGACGCCTGGCTGGGGGCCGCCTGCGCGATCTTGATTTCCACCATCGTCGCCGCGATGACGCTGTTGCAAATGCGAACATCCAAACAATTCCGCTCCCGGTTGGACGACTTGGAGGAGCGCGACGCCATGCGCGCTGCCCGCGACACCGGGCCGACCATCCAGGAATTCTGCCGACAAATCATGTGCGCCCTGGGCACCGAGACGCCGGATGCCGTGTCCGCACGACTGTCCGAGGCTGACCCGGCGCGGTTTGCCCGCGTGCTCGCGGTGTATACCCGGGCCCAACGCCGGCGGCTTGTGACGCTTTACCAGCAGGCGGAAAACCTGCGCGAAGCCTTGAGCGCGGAAGAGTCCCGCCACGCCGAAGAGCAGGGCGACAAACTACGCAACCTGGATCAACGGATCGAGCAGGCGGCGCGGCAATCCGCCGATTTAGAAGCGGCGTGCACGCGCGCCGCCGGCCTTCTTGATCGAATCGAAAAGAGTGCCGCCGCAGTTGCTGTAAATGGGAAGCTCGAGGCGGCCGCGCGACTGAGTGAATTAATCGCCGAAGCGGACCGAAAGTCGGACGAGATTCGCCTCGCGCTCGACCGGGTCGAGTCGAGCGTTTCGCGCATGACGACCACGGACTCGTCACTTTCGGAGCAGCTTGAGCGCCGCAAGGAGCTGCTGGAGAGGGCCGATTGTCATCTCGGCGAACGCCAGCTGCTCCTTGTGACCGACATCCTCCGGGCCGAAGCGAAGCAACTGGAACTGGACGACGCCATCGACCGATTGGACGGTACCGTGCAGTCTCTCCGGCAGGCCGCGGACGCGTCCGACGAGGCGGCCGCGATTCCAACCGAGCCCGCAACATCAGCCAACTGACCTCGCAGCCCTCATTGAAGGGTACTGGTAAAGTCTGGGTTGAAAAGACACGGGCGAGACGCCCGTACCACCCAAACTTTACCAGTGCCTATTAAAGGCGCGCTTCCCTTTTACGGGGCATTGTTTGTATAATCCGTGCATGGGCCATGCTTCGTCCGAAGCCTGCCGAAGCGCCGCCCCACTTTGAGGCCGTCATAGAAAGGAGTATGGGCGTATGCGAAGACACTTACTATTGTGTTCGATCCTCGCCGCCGGACTGGCATCGCCGGTGCTCGCCGGCGCGCAGATCGGCGACAAATCGCCGGCGATCTCCGCCGGGTCGTGGTTCAATCTGCCCAAGGGGATCAAGAGCCTGACTCCCGCCCACCTCAAGGGGCAGATCGTCATGGTGGAATTCTGGGCCACGTGGTGAGGGCCTTGCCGATCAGGCATTCCGCATCTGGTTCAGATGCAAAAAAAATTCGAGGACAAGGGTGTCATACTGGTCGCCCTCTCATATGAGGCCTCCAGTCTCGTAGCCCCTTACGTCTCACAACACAAAATCCCTTACATCGTCGGCAGCGACGCCAAGGCCACACGCGACGCCTTCGGTATTCAGGGATACCCGACAGCTTTTCTCGTAGACCCGGACGGCAAGGTCGCATGGACCGGCCATCCGATGGAGGCTGACGAGGCTATCGAGAATCTGCTCAAGAAGAAGAAGCCTCGCGGAGCGGGCCTGCTTGCCGAAGAGGCGGGCAAACTGGCCCTTGGCAAGGCGGACAAACTCCACAAACAAAAGAAATACACCAAGGCCCTGAAGGCATACCAGAAAATCGTCAAGGATTTTCAAGGTACGAAGATCGCCAAAACCGCAAAAACCAAGATCAAGGCGATCAAGGGCAACGCCGCGGTCATGGCGAGTATCCGCGCGGAGGAAGCGGATCGGAATGCAAGTCGCTGGCTGAACATGGCCCGTGTATTGGCCAAGAACGGCGCTGAAAACGACGCCATGAGGTATTACGAGAAGATCGTCACCAAGTACCCGGAATCCGAGCACGCCGACACGGCGCGCCGGGAAATGGAAAAGCTCCGCGGCAGCTGAGAGCAGGACGCTGTCTTAGGACGGCTTTCGCGCCATGCGACACATGCGGATCAGTTCGCGCGTCGTCTTCACCATGGCAGCGGGCGGGGTGTCGGCGGCAAGGAGCGACTCGACGCTCTGAGCCAAAGTCGAGATCGGCTCGAATCCGTAGCTTCCGGCCTTGCCCTTGAGGCTCCGCGCGATTCGTTTCATCGCCTCGGTCTCGCCCTTTGCCGTTGCCTTCTCTAGCTCAGAAACCATGGCTCCCATGTCGTCCACGAACTGATTGATCAACTCAAACATCTCCTCATCGTCGGCCATCGTGCTGAAGAGCGGCTCAGCCTCAATCTCCACCAACGCCTGGGTGAGAGACTCCTTCGTCACGGGCTTGGCCAGGTATCGATCGAAGCCCGCCTGGAGCAGGCGCTCGCGATCGCCCTCGGCGCTGAGGGCGGTCAGGGCGATGGTATTTCCGCCGTATCCGCTCTCCCGCAGTTGCTTGATGGTTTCGACGCCGTCGAGCTTCGGCATTTCGATATCCATGAGAATCACGTCGAAGGCGCCTGCCCCGACCGCCGCGATTGCCTCCTCGCCGTTCTCCGCCTCGGTGATTTCGACGTTCAATTGCTTGAGATGCACGCCCACCAGTTTCCGCATGCCGGCGTCATCGTCCACCATCAGGATGCGCTTCGGCGTGGTGTTGCAGCAGAAACTGGAAATATCGATCGCGTGCTTGAACTGCATGCAGACCAGGTGGATGCCGCCCTCGACATACTCGCACCGCACGACGGTCCCCTCAACGAACTGCCGGCTATTGCGCGTCGTGACGAGCTGCACACGGCCCTTCGTCCCCACGTGAATGAACCCGTGGTAAAGGAACGCCATTCCACCGCGGCTCAGGTCGCCCACGGGGGCCTTGACCGACAACACGGTGCCGCCGGGCTGGGTGAGCTCGATCAGGCATGTCTTATGAAATGAGAATCGCTCGTGGGCGCGGCGATCCGCGTCGGCGCTGTTTGCGCGAATGTCATCCAGTTGATTGAGGATGCGCTTCGCGGTCGCGTCGTCGATTCTTACGTTGACGGCCTTCGCTGCTGTTTGTTGGCTCGACATATCGTTGCTCAATTCCCGACCCCGGCGCGCCGCTTAAGTCGCTGACGCGGCGGTCACCCTGGATAGGGTTTGTTTGATCTTCTCCGCGAGCGTATCCGCGGTGAACGGCTTAACGACGTAGTTGTTCACGCCCGCCTTCACGGCCTCAATGACCCGCGACTTCTCCGCCTCCGTGGTCACCATGATGATGGGCAGGGCTTTGTCGGTTTCGCGTACTTTCTTGATCAAGGCGATGCCGTCCATGTTCGGCATGTTCCAATCCATCAGGATCAGCCCCGGCCGCTCCTTCGAAATGAAGTTCAGCGCCTCCAGGCCGTCCGAAGCTTCCAGAATGTCGACGTAACCCAGGGACTTGAGCGTATTCTTCTGAATGTTCCGAATGGTCCGCGAATCGTCGACCAGTAGGATTTTCATGCGTCGGCTCCTGCTGTGGCCCGGACGGCGGAGCCGGCCGGGGACGAGACGGTGGCCAGTGCAATTTCAACATCGAATCGGCCAAACTCCGTCTCACAAGGAATGATGATGAACGGCGACGCCTTCGATTGAGGCTCCGCATGGTTACTGCCGACGACGACATTCGGCAGAGAGATTTTTGTGTTGTACCCCACGAATCCCTTCCTGGCGTTGCCCGCGACCATGTTCGCCAACTCACCGATCGCATCTGTGAAATCGGGGTGCTGCGTCGTCAGCCCGGTACCCGCGAACTTCGATGCCGCCTGTTCGGCGACCGGCCCGGGGAAACTCAGGACAACGCACCCCTGAACATCGCCGGATAGCCCAATGATGCCAGACACGTCCGCCGCGGAGCCGTGGTCCTGCTTGAGAACCGGCTTTCCTACTGCGACGTCCGCATGGACCATCGTCTTGAAGACATTGACGATCGATCCAACGAAGGCGTTTACGAACCTTACATCCATGGGCGACTTCCCCCTGGCACGAGCGCGGCCCGGGCATTCGCATCGCGATGCCAAAGGGCGGATAGGCGCTCTTCTATATGGGCTTTCGGGCTGCGGGGCCTCTCACTGAAGTTCTGTATATCCCGACCGTTACGGACGGACCCAAAGAATCGTCGCACGCCGCGCCCTCCTGACATTGACGGGTGTATCGGACGCACGACAGCGGGCGGGGCGCTGCCGCCCAGCCGGAAACGAGGTACTGGTATCGTTTGCCTCAATCCGAGCCGCGACCGCCTGCCCTTTACGTCGTAGGGCGATGTCAAGGGTAAGGGAGCGGGCCAGTTGTGCTCGATCGCCTCGATTCTCTAAAAAAACACACGCTGCCAGTACCGAAAAATCGGCACCGGTAAAGTCTGGGTGGTACGGGCGTCTCGCCCGTGTCTTTTCAATCCAAGCGCCACCAGTACCTGAAATGCGCTACCGAGAAAAGCGGTGGTTAATGAGCGTGTCGCGGGAACTGGTCGTCGAGCGGCTGAACCGGCAGTTCGAAATACGCCCGCAATCGGGCAGGAACCTCTCCGTGCCGCAATCCTGACTTCTCAAGGCCCTGAAGATGGTGGTAGGTGTGCCAGAACAAATGAACACTGTGATGGAGGGCGCGATCGCGAATGAACCCCAGCATTCCCGCGAGCGCCTTGGACGCGTAGGTGCCATCCGTGACAACGCCCTCCAGCGTATGGAGTTCCGCAGCGGCCCTGGCGGCCTCCGGCGTGAACTCGCCATAGCCTTTACCTAGTGCCCGACCAACGATCTCGACGTCCTCCGAGTTTGGCTGCGCATTGGGGATCGCCGGGTCGTATCGGCGGATCCGGCGCAGGGTCCGCCGCGCGAGACGCAATGTTCTGCCGCGCGTGCAGTACCAGCGATGCGACACGACGATCCCCACAACTTTGGCCCGCAGGCCTGCCAGCTTGCAACCCAGAACCAGGCCCGCCGCCGTTCCCAGGCTACCCATAGGTACATAAATGAAGTCGGGATCGGCCGCTTCGCCGCGCTCGATCTGCCGCCGAAGTTCAAACGCCGCATTCACATGGCCGATGCACGCCAGCGCGTTCGTTCCGCCCGGCGCGATAAAATAGGGCGACATGCCCGCTTGTCGGTTAAGCGGTCGAAACCGCTCGAAAACAAGTCGCGGCAGCGCCGAGGCGTAACTTGCCCGGACATACCGCGCGCCGGAGGAAAGCCCCAGCTCCAGATTCGCGCGAACATAGCTGGCCCGCGGCTGGTCAACGACGACCGCGGTGGTGTTGATGCCCAATTGCTTCGCATGGTACGCCGTCCGAGCAATATGATGGCTTCCCACGGAACTGAGCGTCACAATGCTTGTCGCCCCGCGAGCCAGCACGTCAGCCAGGAGGAACTCGAGCCCTCGCAGTTTATTGCCGCCGACGACGGGGTGGCTCAAGTCCTCGCGCTTGATGAATAAATGTGACAGCCCGTGCGCCTCGCCCAGTCGCTCGGCCCGCTGAATCGGCGTCGGCCAGGATGCAATCGATCGCCACGCAACCGACTCCGCCAGCGGCGGAAACGCCTCAAAAATCGGCAGCGTCTTGTTGGTCTCGCCCTTCAACATCTTTGAATCAAGCGCTCGGCGACCCGTTCCGCGAGGGCCGCAATGGTCATGGACGGCGGCCGCCCGATCGGCGTCGGCAACAGGCTTCCGTCGGCAACAAACAGGCCCGGGCAGCTGAACACCTCCCCGTGCGAATCCGTCACTCCTTGATCAGGCGAATCCGCCATCGCCACTCCACCCAATGGATGCACCGTGATAGCGAAGCGATCCAGAAACCATCTCGGCGGCATCACCCAACGCGCCCCCATGGCTTCCGCAAGTTCGCCAAGTCTTCGGCGGGCCCGATCACTAAATACTGTCGTCCCCCGTCGATCCCTGATGCAAACAAGTCCGCCGCCGGGCCTCATGGTTATCTGATGCCGCGTCTCGTCGAAGCCCATCACGCCGAAGGCCCAATGTCCGCCTCCTTTGACGCCGACCGCCGGGCCTACCCAGCCCAAGATACGATCAAGAATTGGCGGCAACGGCAATTTCCCCAGCTCCATTAAATAGAGTCGATCGCTGTCCCAGTGATCGACCCACGCGGTCGCCGGAGGCCCGTCATCCGCCGTCGCCCCATCTCGCGGGCTCACAAGAACGCCGCCCAGGTCGCCATTGGTGAAGAAGCGGTTGCCCAGTGTGCCACTTAACCCGGGAAGCGACCGCAGCTCGTCGCGGCACTTGAAGAGCAGGCGAATCGTCCCAAGCGTGCCGGCCGCGAGGACCGTGTGTCGCGCGCGAACCGCACCGGGGATTGTTCCCGTGTCACTGCGATTCAGATAATCGATGCGATAGCCGTCCCGCTCCGGATTGATCGCGCAGGCCTCATGCAATGGGCGAACTTCCGCACCGGCGCGCTGCGCCTCGGCGAGATAAGTCGAATCGAGTGTCCTCTTGGGAGCCCGTGATCCGCCGCGAAACCAGGAGACAATTCGCTTACTCGTGTCCCCATCGTCGCCGGGGGCGGCTTCGGAAGCGTGTCCGTTTGGCCGGTGAATCGAGAGCGGCAATCTCGTCACCTTCGATCCGATCGCCGCGCCGGCCAGCTCGAGTGCTGCTGTGCGCGGCAATGTGATCGGTATCGTTGTCGGGTCAATGATCCGCTCGACCCGATCGAAGTAGTCCGCCATCCCCGCCGCGGTAATGTCGCTCGGCCAGTCGCGGGCGAAGGTTTCATCCTGCGCGCGAATGGTCACAGCCGTATAAACATGCGACCCGCCGCCCACTGCGCATCCCGCGAGGCAAACCAGCCCCGCGATCCTCGGGACTTCGATGAGCCCGGGCCGCTGCGCCGAATGAACAAGCGGCGTTCGACCGTCGGCAATCTCCGCGTAAGCGTTCTCATCCATTCGGCGGCCACGTTCCAGCACAATCACGCGCAGTCCCGCCTTCGCCGCACGCAGCGCGCAGACCGATCCACCGAACCCCGAGCCAATGATCGCCAGGTCGCAGTCAAACCGATTCACGATTCAACGTTATAGCCACAATTCGGCGGATTTGTTGCAACCCCAATCTCGCGCGGATTCCCGGATTGCCCATTCTCAGCCGTCGATTGCCAATTCATAATCATTGTCATGGTCATCGACGTCCATTGCCATGTCGGCCTCTCCGCGCGCCGGGTTGACCCGTCCATCCCGCGATTCTCATTCGAGCCCGATGGGGCGGAGGGCTCGCCCGGTTATGACAGTTTCCTTTCTCCGCGCCTGCTACGTCGGCCGGCGTGGTTTTTCGTCAAGCGATGGATGAAGATTGACCCGGCACTGCCGCGCGGCGAGGCGCTCGACCAGCGGATCGAAGCGGTCAACGAAATGCACTGGTCGAACATGCCGAGTGTGGATCGGCTGGTGCTGCTCGCCTTCGATGAGTATCGCACTGACGAGGGCCGGGTCTTGGGCGCCGCCGAAAAGGGGCAGCGCCGAGGCAGCGACCTGTACACTTCAAACAGTCTCGTCAAAGCCATGTGCGTTGCCCGGCCGGATCGCTACCTCTTCGGCGCATCGATTCATCCCTATCGTCCCGGATCGCTCGAGATGCTCGCGGAAGTCGCGGCAGCCGGGGCCGTTCTCATCAAGTGGCTGCCCATTCACCAGAACATCCGCGCGGAAGACCCCCGCACGGTTGCATTTCTTCGAGAGGCGGCGCGTCTGGGCGTCCCGATGCTGATTCACTACGGCGGCGAGATGTCGCTCTCCCGGCAGCACATGGAGTTTGAGCATCCCGGCCCGATGCTTGACACCTTGCGAGCCCTTCAGTGGGAGGAGGCGTTGCCGTGCGTAATCGTCGCTCACGCGGCAACACCTTCCTTCCCCTGGCAAAGCTCCGCCGGGTTCCATGCACTCATGACCGCGCTTCTGGGGGAATTCTCCGAAGCGCCGATTTATGCGGATATCTCCGCCCTCGCGGCATTCGGCCGGACCGGCTGGCTCCGCCGGCTTGCGGCCAGCCCCCAGACCCACCGGAAACTCATCTGGGGCAGCGATTACCCCATCCCCGTGCTCACGGGGCCGTTTTGGCGCGTTCTGGATAGGGATGTGCGGCGGCGCATCGCCGCGACCCCCTCGTGGATTGAAAAAGACCTGCAACTCAAGCGGGCCCTGGGATTCGACGATGCCGTATTTACCCGGGCAGCCAAACTCCTTGCCCGGCACTAAGATTCCCATGATCTGGTCCCATCGCTGAAGTGTGGAATTTCGAAGAGTTGGGCAGATGTAAGGGGCCGCAAAGACCTCCAAAAAAAGCGTGACAAGCCCCCGAGCACGCGATACAATACCCTCAGTAGTCGCGTTTCTTGGGGCAAAATCCGCTTTTCGCACACAGTTCGCGGTCCTCAACAGACACGAAAATTCCAAGGGATAAGATCATTTCGGGCTTGGGCTGGCAGTTTCCGCTCAGGCGATTCCAGAGCCTTTTGTTAATCGGGCGCCCCCTGGTGCCTCCGAATAAGCGTCCGATGGGACGAAAATGTGTGCCGGTTTAAGAGTTGATCGGAGATCGTCTCACGGCTCACAAGAATCCAAGATCAGCATCCGGCAAACCGATCGTCGGCTTGGCCGGCGGTATCGGTTCAGGCAAGAGTTGTGTTGCCAAAATCCTGAGCGAACTCGGCGCGGCGGTGATTGATTCCGACGAGCTGAGTCATCGCGAGCTTAACCGTCCCGACGTTCTCGACACACTGGTGCAATGGTGGGGCGGTCAGATTCTGGCCGCGGATGGCGCCGTTGATCGAAAAAAGATCGGTGCCATCGTCTTTGCTGATCCGACGCAACGCCACAGACTGGAGGCGTTGATTCACCCGCGCATCGACGTGCGGCGTCAATGTCTCATCGAGACTTACGAGGCGCAACCGCGCACCAATATGATTGTCCTGGACAGCCCGCTGCTCTATGAGACCGACCTTGACCTCGCCTGTGACGCGGTCATATTTGTCGACGCCCCACTGGAGGAGCGCATCACCCGGGCCATGGAAACCCGGCAGTGGCCGGACGGAGAGCTGCAACGAAGGGAAAAACTTCACCAACCCCTGGACATGAAGCGAGCCAGGGCCGATTATATCTGTAAGAACAACTCCAGCCTCGCGGACCTGCGGTTGCAGGTCGAGCGCATTCACGATCAAATCGTATCGGAGTCGAGCCCCAATCAGCCATAGGCCGTCAACCGGCAGGTCGGATACACATTCGCCCCGTGACAAGTCGGCCCTGAACCATCAATCAGTTTTTCTCCTGTCACTTGTCAGGAAAACACGCTCTTTAGGTACACAACACATGCTACATGACCATTCTCGAATCGGAGGCCACAACCATGCCTAAGCCACAAGGCAAACGACCCTATCAACAGAAGGCCCGGCGACCGGCGCCCGCGACAGCGGCAAGGCGGCCCCGAATAGAAAATGACGATGACGAGGTCATTGTCGTTTCTCCGGATACTGACGATTTTGGCGCCGGCGTCGAGGACGCGGAACCGGCTCCCGCCGCTGCCCCCGCCCCCGTCACAACAGCCGCCGCCGCCGAGCCGGAGCATCGACCGTCGCCGCCGCCGGCCGGCTTCGACAAGGAAACCCACGACCGCTACGAAAAGATCAAGCGCGGCGACCTGCACATCACCGACCTCCAGCGCATGGGCATCCCTGAGCTGCACGAAGTCGCCAAGGAGGAAGGCGTCGTTGACTACGCCGCCCTGAAGAAGCAGGAGCTCATCTTCAAGATCCTCAAGGAGCGCATCAACAAGAACGGTCTGATGTACGGCGAGGGCGTCCTTGAGATTCTCCCTGACGGCTTCGGCTTCCTGCGCAGCCCCGAATACAACTACATCCCCTGCCCTGACGACATCTACATCAGCCCTTCGCAGATTCGCCGCTTCGGCCTGCGCAGCGGCCACATCATCGCCGGGCAGATTCGTCCGCCCAAGGAGTCGGAGAAGTACTTCGCCCTCCTTCGCGTCGAAGCCATCTGCTTCGAGGAGCCCGACAAGGTCACCGAGAAGGCCGTCTTCGAAGATCTGACGCCGCATCACCCAAACCGGCGCATCGTCATGGAGACGAGCCCCGACGAAGTGAACATGCGCGTCATCGACATCGCCACGCCGATCGGCTTCGGTCAGCGCATGCTCATCGTCGCGCCGCCGCGCACCGGCAAGACGGTGCTGTTGCAGAAGATGGCCAATGCCATCACCACCAACCACCCCGACGCCTACGTCATCATCCTCCTGGTCGATGAGCGGCCCGAGGAAGTGACGGAAATGCAGCGGCACACCAAGGCCGAGGTCGTCTCTTCGACCTTCGACGAGCCCGCCAGTCGTCACGTGCAGGTCGCCGAAATGGTCATCGAAAAGGCCAAGCGACTCACCGAGTACGGCCGCGACGTCGTGATCCTGCTCGACTCGATCACGCGACTGGCCCGCGCCTACAACACCGAAGTGCCGCACTCCGGCAAGATTCTGACCGGCGGTGTCGACGCCAACGCCCTCCAGAAGCCCAAGCGTTTCTTCGGCGCGGCCCGCAACATCGAGGAAGGCGGCAGCCTGACCATCATCGGCACCGCCCTTGTCGATACCGGCTCCAAGATGGACGAAGTCATTTTCGAAGAGTTCAAGGGAACCGGTAACAGCGAATTGCACCTCGACCGCCGATTGGTCGACAAGCGCGTCTGGCCGGCCATCGACATCGCCGCCTCCGGATCACGCAAGGAGGAGCTTCTGCTCGACCCGAAGGAGTTGGAACTGATCTACAAGCTCCGACGCGTTCTCGTCGACATGAACCCCGTCGAGGCGATGGAACTGCTCACCGGACGGCTCAAGAAGGTCAAATCCAACGCCGAGTTCCTCATGACCATGAACCTGGCGTAACCCGCCGAGTTCACAAGGCATTCAGTAACCCGCCCGCCGCCTTCCTCCCTTGGAAGGCGGCTTTTTTTTCTCGCGCCCTCGCGATCCCGGAGACCTATCAATATCGGAACTACCGGCGCCCACCGATCGCACCTCCGACTTGGCTATAATGGTTTCTTCGGTGCCGATCGTCGGACCATTGCCGGGAGAGACCGTGGCACAAGAGGGCTTCGCAGGCACAGGCGATATCGCCGCCGGGCATGATCCCGCGCCGGTGACAAAGCTGCTGCACGCCGCCGCCGGGGGCGAGAAGCAGGCCGCCGATCAACTCTTGCGCGCCGTTTACGACCAGCTCCTCGCCATTGCACGTAACCGGATGAGCCGCGAGAACCCCGACCACACCCTGCAACCAACCGCCCTGGTTCACGAAGCTTATCTCAAGCTTGTCGGCAGCCAGGCGATCAACTGGTCCAGTCGGGCACATTTTTTCCACGCTTCCGCCCAGGCGATGCGCCGAATCCTGATCGACCACGCCCGAAGCTGCGGCCGCGTGAAGCGCGGCGGCAACATGCGCCGTAAATCGCTGGATGCCATCGACATGGCCCTGTCGACCGACGGCGACGACATTCTCGCGCTCGACGCGGCCGTCACACAGTTGGCCGAGCGCGACGAAAGGGCCGCAACCATTGTTCAATTTCGCTTCTACGCCGGCCTAAGCGTGGAGGACACCGCCGCCGCCATGAACCTGTCCGAGCGGACAGTCAAGCGCGAGTGGGCCTTTGCCCGGGCCTGGCTGTACAAGCAAATCGAATCCGAATAGAAGTGTTTCACCTGTTTCGTTGGCGCCGGCAATAAATCACTGAGGGCCCGCATGTCAGATTGGCAGCGCGTCAAGTCTGTCTTCGAGGAAGTGATCGAGCTGCCGGAGGAGGGGCGAATTGACGCCCTGCGCCGCATCTGCGATGGCGATTCACAGCTACGCATTGCCGTGGAAGACCTGCTCTCGGCCCACGACGGCGCGGGAGATTTTCTCGATGCCCCCACCCTCAATCCCCTGAATCTCCCGGGCGCCGGCTCCGCCGATGTCGCGCCCGCGGAACTACCCGAGCGCATCGGCCCCTACACCCCGCTCGACGTGACTGGCGAAGGCGGCTTCGGCATTGTCTACCGCGCCCGCCAGGATGAGCCCGTCCGCCGCATCGTCGCCGTCAAGGTCATCAAGCTCGGCATGGACTCTCGCGAGGTCATCGCCCGCTTCGAGGGCGAGCGACAGGCCCTGGCCATGATGAGCCATCCCAATATCGCCGCCGTGCTCGACGCGGGGACAACGGCCGAGGGGCGGCCCTACTTCGTTATGGAGTTCGTCTCCGGCGAGCCCATCACAACCTACTGCCGCAAGCGTCAGTCGTCGCTTCGCAATCGACTGCTGATGTTCATGCAGGTCTGCCACGCGGTACAGCACGCCCACCAGAAGGGGATCATTCACCGCGACATTAAGCCGGGCAACGTTCTCGTCGTTTCTCACGACACCGACGCACCGGCCGATTCGCCCCAGCCCGCAAACGACACGACGAACAACGTGACCCTGGGTGCCGCCGTCAAGGTCATCGACTTCGGCGTTGCCAAGGCCATCCATCAGCCCCTCACCGACCATTCACTGCATACCCGCCAGGGAATGCTCATCGGCACGCCCGCGTACATGAGCCCCGAGCAGGCGGACATGAATCAACTCGACATCGACACACGAACGGATATCTATTCGCTCGGCGTCCTGCTCTACGAACTGCTCGCCGGTTCGCCGCCTTACGATCCCAGAAGCCTCTTGAGCCAAAGCTATAGCGAGATCCAACGGATCATCCGCGAAGTTGAGCCGCCCCGGCCCAGCACACGACTCATCGAAAAATCCACCAGAGAATCCGACACGCTTGCAGGCCAACCGATGGCGCACCGACGAGCCCTCGCTCGGCAGCTGCGTGGAGACCTCGACTGGATCGTTATGAAGTGCCTGGAAAAAGATCGGGCACGGCGCTATGAGACCGCGAAGGACATCGCGCTCGACATCGAACGATACCTGGGCAACTGTCCCATCCTCGCCGGCCCGCCGACCCTCGCCTATCGCTTTCGCAAGTTTGCCCGGCGAAACCGCGCCGCATTGCTTGCCTTAAGCGGCATCGCCGCCGCCCTGGTGATCGGTGTTGGTCTCGCCATCGCCGGATTCATGGAAGCCCTCCGCCAACGCGATGTCGCCCATGAGCAGCGCGCCTTCGCCCATGAGCAGCGCACCTTCGCCCTGGCAAGCGCCGCCGAAGCTCGGGCCGCCGCACGAAAGGCCGAGGCCGCCGCACGAAAGGCCGAGGCCGTCAACAAGTTCATGCTCGACATGCTCTCCGTCGCCGATCCGATGATCAGCGCCACGCGCGACATCACTGCCAAGGAGGCGGTCCAGCGCGCCGTCGCCAAGATCGACGCCGGCTCCATGAAGGATCAGCCTGATATCGAGGCCGCCGTGCGCATGACGATCGGCCGTACGTTCATGGGTCTCGCCCAGTATCCGGCGGCGCTTGAGCAGGTAAATCGGGTTCTCGACGCCTATCGAGGCCTCGTCGGCGAGAAGGCCGTCGAGTATGCCGAGGCGTTGCAGCTTCGCGGCGGCATTCTCTCGCTGTCCGGAAAAATAGACCTCGCCGAATCGGATTTCCGAGCCGCCCTTGCCATCCAGCGGGCCCTTCGCGACCCCGACGACCCGGCCATCGCCGCCTGCCTGAACGACCTTGCGACGACCCTGACATCGCTGGAGAAGTTTGACGAGTCCATGGAGCTCCTGGCCCAGGCCGAGCGTATTGCCCGCTCACCCAGAAACACAACCCTCACTATGCTTCCCGAGGTCGTCAACAACATCGGCATGGTCTACCGCAAGCTTGGCCAATGGAAGGAAGCCGGGCCCCGCTTCCGCGAGGCGGCGGAACTTAATCGGGCCGCCCTCGGCCGACTGCATCCCAACGTCGCGACGAATCTCGATAATCTCGCCCAGGTCCTTCACCAGTTGGGAGAACTCGACGCGGCCAAGGCTGCCTACGATGAAGCGCTCGATATCCGTCGAACCCTTTTCGGGTCCGATCACCCTGATGTCGCAACCACATTGCACAATCTCGCGACGCTCCTGTGGGCCAACCGAGATCAGGAAGGGTGCGAGAAGGCCCTTCGTGAGTCGCATGATATCTTCCGGAGAATCCACGGCCTGGCCCACTCCGATACCATCACTGTCATGCACAGCCTGGTCAGCATCCTGGGCGGCGCTTCAAAGCTCGATGAAGCCGAGGCGCTGCTGATCGAGTCCTATGAGGCTGTAAAGGATTCGCCGGACGTGGCGTTTGACGCCAAGCATGCCATCGCCCAACGGCTCGTCGATTTGAACACCGCCCGGCAGGACAAGGCCAGGATTGAGAAATGGACCGGGGAGCTTGAGCGACTTCGCGCGACGAGTCAGCCCGTCGAAATTCCTCCCAATTCAACTTCCGGGAATGAGTGAATATTTCCGCGCAGTGCCCGTCGAAATGATCTTTTCTGACCCGACCCGCCGAATCGGCCCGGCGCGCAAACGGTCGGCTTCGGCTCCGGATATGTCGGTGTCAATTACGAAACTCAAATGAACACGGGCACCGAAGCCGCCAATATCGACTCTCCGATCATCCGATTCATCGGCACGCCGGTTCCCGAGCCGGGCACGCTGGCGCTCCTGGCCATGGGAGGCCTCGCCATCGTTAGGCGCCGACGGTAATTCAATCAATACAGTACGTCCGGCCGCGGACAACATCTGGTAGAATGTGAATGGAACGGCCGATCCGGTCTTGCCGGGTCGGCCGTTCCTGTTGTGATCTGGCAGGCGGCCGGTGCGAGGCGGCAATAAATCAATCCGCCTCTGCGTTTGGCCATCAGTCGATTGGGGGGAGTGGAGTATCCATGCGCACCGGTTTTCTGGCGTTCATTATCGCAATGTCTTTCGTCGCCGTCTTGCCTGCCCTCGGGCAGAACCAACCGACATTCAACGATGTCGCCTTCGGCGTCGTCCCGTTGGACGGCGGTGGAAACGTCACCCTCATGATGGACATCTATTTGCCGCCCGTCGGCAGGCCGCCTTTTCCGCTGGTGATATGGATTCACGGAGGCGGATGGCAGGGCGGCACCTACAACAATGTTCCCGCCACCGCGCTGCAGCTCCGCAATGACGGTGTTGCCATTGCCTCAACGCGCTACCGACTCAGCGGCGAGGCGATCTTTCCCGCACAAATTCACGACATAAAGGGCGCCGTCAGATTTCTCCGCGCCAACGCGGCGACGTTCAACCTGGACCCGACCCGTTTCGCGTCTTGGGGCTCATCCGCCGGCGGTCATCTATCCGCGCTACTCGCCATGTCCGCCGGCGAAGCGGCACTCGAAGGATCGTCCGGCGGCAATCTCGCCTTCTCAAGCGCCGTGCAAACCTGCGTCGACTACTTCGGTCCCACGGACATCCTCAACATGGGCCTCGACATAACTACGCCGCCCGGCAGCGGGATCGATCACGACGCGCCCGCCTCGCCCGAGTCAAAGCTCGTCGGGTGGGATGATCCGGGCCAGGGCATCGGCGACATTCGCGCAAACATCGCGAATCCGGCGCCGCCCTATCCATCGCTGGTGGCGCTCTGCAACCAGGTGAATCCGATCACCTGGGTCGATACGTCTGACCCGCGGACATTCATTGCCCACGGAACCAACGACACGACAGTGCCGATCATGCAGAGCACGCGGCTGGGTACCGCCCTGACCGCGGCCGGCCTCACGCACCAATACACCCAGGTCCCCGGCGCGGGCCACGGCGGCTTCCCGGCATCCGTCGAAATCGCCGCCCAGGAGTTCATCCTGTCCGGCTTCACCAGCGACAAGCTCCCGGGCGACTTGGACTGCGACAACCTTGTCGATACAGATGATATCACCCCGTTTGTGCAGCGAATGACATCGCCGGCCGTGTATCTGTTCGCCAATCCGCTCTGCCATCCGCGTAATGGCGATATTAACACCGACGGAGTGGTAAATGGGCGCGACATCGCAGGCTTCGTCGAACTCCTGCTTCCGTAGCATCCGATACACTTCGGACGGTGTATTTGCTTTGTCTTAGTTTGACTCCTCGCCTGCATGCCGCAACAGAATGACGCCCAGCAGAAAGGGCATGATCCACGGAACGGCTGGAATCCCTGCCACAAAGCCGGGTTGGAGGTACCATGGCGTGGTGCCGGCCGTCGGATCGGGGAATGACAGCCCTCTCATCAAGATGAACAGTAACGCTAGCAAGTTCGCAACCACATACGCACGGGTCGCGCCGCGCCCGAGCCAGTGCATCCGGCCAATGGCTGCCGAGAATGTCGCCACCGTGATGTATGTCAGAACACACGCAACGAAGAGGAGAATGTCGAATACGTTTGCCAGAGACGTCACGGCCGGCAAAATCTCTCCCTCTCGGACTTTCACGTCATAGACTCCAACATGCAGCGACAGCCAGACCAGGTATGCCGCGCCGGCGAAGATATTTGGCGCGAAACCAAGTGTTGAATAGAAATGCTCGCCAGCCTCGCGGAGCGCCGCCCCAAGGACGACGAAGGCAGTCGAGACTGCCATTGAACCGGCAAGCAGGACAAGATAACGCAGTCGATTCTCGGCGGGGGCTGCATCCCACGGCGTCCCGATACCGACCCAAAGCAGCGCGATGAGCGCAATCGGGGAAAGAAGAAGGAGCCCGACGTTCGCGAGCTGTCGCCGCCGCTGCGTGTCGGCGCGGATCGACCATGCGCCGAGCTGCCATGCCGCCAGGCAGATCGCAAGGAATTGGGCCGCTCCAAGCGTTTGATAGAGGCCGGACACACGAAGCGGCCGTGCCCCCGTGAGCGCGGTGGCCAGGAGCGGCGCCACGCAAAGGAACGCAAAACTTAAGCGTCGAGCGGTGAGGTTCACGGATCACCTCTGCCATTGCTGCGGACATTCCTGCCTTATACACTTCGAATCCACGTGGTTCTACGCTTTCGATCGTTGTCTGGCAAACTTCGAATCAGACCGCGCAGTCCAAGCATCACCCCCAACCCCGAGGTAACACTACTTCAAGGCGGGATGACGAATGAGTTGACTCTACCAATGACACGCGGATTGAATACACCGGATGAGCAATAAAAAGGCTGCCGATGAACCGGTCGCGAGCCAAATTGCGCTCGCCGAGAACCTGCGGCACTACAAGTACTACGACCTCGTCATGGCCGTCTTCGTCACGGTCCTGCTCTGCTCCAACCTCATCGGCCCCGGCAAGACGTGCATCATGCCGCTGCCATTTAGTCTGCCCGGCATCGGAAGTTCGCTCACCTTCGGCGCGGGCAATCTCTTCTTTCCCATCAGCTACATCTTCGGCGACATACTTACTGAGGTGTACGGATACGCCCGAACGCGAAAGGTCATCTGGGCCGGCTTCGGAGCCATGATCTTCGCGACCGTCATGGGCCTCGCGGTCATCCACTTCCCGGCCGACCCCAACGAACCCTTCAACGAGGTCATGCAGCCGGCACTGGAAACTCTCTTCGGTAACACATGGCGCATCGTCATCGGCTCCATCATCGCTTTCTGGGCAGGTGACTTCGCCAACAGCTATGTCATGGCCCGGATGAAGATTTGGACGAAGGGTAAGTTGCTCTGGACGCGCACCATCGGCTCCACCATGGTCGGACAGCTCGTCGACAGCGCTCTCTTCTACCCGATCGCCTTCTACGCCGTCTGGCAGCCGGGCACCATGATCCGCGTCATCGCCTTCAACTGGGTCTTCAAGGTTTCCGTTGAAGTGGTCTTCACCCCGGTCACCTACGCCATCGTCGGCTGGCTCAAACGCGCCGAGAACGAAGACTACTACGACCACGACACCAACTTCACGCCGTTCTCATTGAGCGATTAGCGGCGGCCCGCGGCGTGACGGCCTTACCCCACATACTCCGCATAGGTCTTCGCAGTCTCCCACACCCTCACCCGCCGAAGTTTCGCCGGCGACACCTTCGGCTCCAGGATGTCCCAGATCACTCGGGCGATATTCTCCACCGACGGGTTGATCTTCGCGAACTCCGCCGTGTCGCTGTTCAGGTGCCGATGGTCGAAGCGATCGATCACCTCTGATTTCACCACCGACTCAAAGCGCGGAAGCGGCAGCACCGCGCCGGTCTTCGCGTCGATCGGCCCGGCGACCGTCACTTCGATCTGGTAATTATGTCCGTGGCCGTTGGGGTTGTTGCACTTGCCGAACGTGCGGCGGTTCTCATCGTCCGAAAGGGCGGCGACATGCAGCCGGTGCGAGGCGGAGAATTCAAAGCACTGTGTCAGTTCGATCATCTCGGCGTCTCCCGGTCTCATGCGATACGACAGAAACGGCGTCGCGCACATCTGCAGCGACTCAAAGTGACAATTTGCCGGCACCAGCGGCGCGATCTTCTCGACGATGCCCGCCACAAGTTGCTCGCCGGTCAGCCGAACCCCTGCGGCAAACAGCCGCTGTGCCGCCTCCGGTATGGCATGTCGCCGCAAGAGTGCATCAAGCTCCTGAATATTGACGAGATACCCGGTCACAGGGTCCGGCGTTCCCGACACGACGATTCGCAGCACCAGATGCGGCGCAATCCCCACCGCCGAAGGCCAGCCGCCCCACGAATTCGTCACCGGCAGCGCTCCCTCAAACCCGCTCTCCCCATGCGCCGCGCGGACCCAGTCGCGGTCGATGGAAAATCGAATCTCGCGCATCAGCCGAACCGCCGGACATGTAAGCGGCCCCGCGCCGTCGCGTTTCGCGGATTCAGCGGATGTTTGATTCATCACTGGAATTGTAATTCGCCCAGATCATCGCGTCATTTTCCTCGCAAGCGGCGCCGCCTGGTCCGCACAGAAAGGACAAAATGTCCCCGATTGCCCCCAAAAACGCTTGGTTTGAGAACACGTGGCAATTACGCTGAAACAAGCGGTATTCGGGCCCGGTCCCAGCCCAGTCCCGATAGAGTGGTTGATTTTTTCTAACGCGAGCGGCCATTGCCACTGCAATCCTGGGAGGAAAGAAGTTGATTCGCTTTGCCAGACTTGCTGCGTTCGAACTGTATCGTACGCCGACCCGCATGGGCGCCGCCTAAAGGGAAATACGCCGAAAGTTGATCCACGCCATGCGCGCGATCAAGAGGTCCTGCGTATAGGTATCCGCCGCGTCGCTCGCCCCCAATCGCTGAATCGCGAATGACACACAATCTCCAGCCAACAGCACGCTCTTCGCAATGGTAGCGGCGACAAGAAGTGCAATATCTCCCGCGCCCGTCGGCCCGGCCACGACATTCCCCGCGCTGCCCTCGATGACGCCGCTCGCCCCCGCTCGGGCAATTTCCCAGTTCACGCGAAGCGACACGTCCCCGCTCGCTGCCGCCGCCGCCTGCACCGGCACAACAACCTCCGCCACGTCCTCTACGTCGCACCAATCCTCGATGAGGACCGGCAGCGACCGCCACCCACCGTCGCTGGTACTCGCGATCTGCACTGCGGGAAAACTGCTCGATGCCTCGGCATTGGTGGAAAACTGTGTCGTGGTATAGCTCCCGACGTTGTACGAAATCGCCCCCGCCGGCCCGATGATCGGAAGTGACCGCACCGGCCGCGCATCTCCCACAAATGCGTACGACGCGCTTGCCACGTCCAGTCGCAGATAATCCGTCGCCGTCCCGATCATGCGCGGGGCAATCACCGGCAGCTCAGCCAATACTGCCTCAACAAGAAAAATCGGCCACGCCCGATAGGCTAGCTCGTAAATGACAACGCGATCGTCCGCATCGACGAACTTCTCGTGAATACTCTGAAGCTGCGTGTCCCCGCCCGGCTCGTACAGGTCCAGCCGCGCGCGCACAAGGTCCATCAGCTCAAACGCGCCCCGCCCGTCCGAATCGCCGTGCCGAGCATCATTGCCGGCGCGAAGCATCTTCGCCGCGATCATGACGACGAACTTCGCCCCACGGCGCAAATCCGACGTCTCAGGCGCGGTGAGCTCTTCAGTAAAGGCGACGTACGCGGCGGGCGACTGTTCCCGTCGAATCGCCTCGCGCAGCTCCGGTCGATTCCCCCCGGAAAATCCGCGCACGACCGCGAAGGCCGGCGAACCGGAAATCGTCGCCGTCGCCAGCCGCGACACAATGGTGTTCTCGAGATCGCCCAGTCGTGACATTGCCGCGGCCCTCCTACAGATTCTCCATGCTCTCGCGCGTCAGTGATCGGACAGGCCCCACAGCTCGCCCCGCGATACCCAGCGCCGAGTTTTCCGCCGGCGCGGTAGTCGCCGGAAGCTGAACCAGCCCGGACGCCACACGCGCCAGCCAGGTCACCGCGTCGTCGCGCCGACGAATGATGTCCTCCGGCACCGGCGGCCGCCGCGTGTGAAGCCGATACGCGGCGATGTCCAACACAAACGACCGAAGCGCCGCCTGCACCTGCGGTTCGCCCGTCAAGTCCACCGGCACCGCATACCTCGCTGCAAGGTAGCTGTTCGCCTCGCCCTCGGCCCCCAACCGCGCCTCATCCACCTTCGACGCGTCTGCAGACCCCGTGCCCGCGTCATCCGTCAACTGAATGTACGCCGCCGAACCGATTCGAGATTGAATGTCTTCGTTACTGATATATGCCATGCCCGAGGCGCTCCCTCATGAAAAACAGCCTCAATATCTACAGTCACGATGGCCCATCAAGAAGGTGTTCGCCGGTGGGGCGGTGTCGTCTCCCGCGCTCACCGGCGAACAGTTCGTCAACAGCCGCACGCGTTGACGAGCCCCTCTTCCCTCCGGCAAGTCTCAGATGAAGTCCGACCGAACCGCGAACTGCCAGTAGCCATAGGCCATCCGGTATCGGGCACGCACGCCGAACAGAAACTTCTCGCGACGGAACCCTTCGTCAGAGTCCTCCGCGAGCGCGTTGAACTCCACCGGCTCTCGATCCTGAAAAATGAAGGGCCGGAGAATCCCGTCCGTCTTCAGCAGATACCACTTGGACTTGTCGGTCAGCCACGGAAACGAGATCACGCGGGCAATACCCGACAACGTATTCGCCCCGCCCCCCGCCACCGTGGCGCTGATCGCCTCATTGGCAGTGAACAGCATGGTCGGCGGAACGACGCAAACCAGTCCGCTCGCCGAAACCAACATCGGCTCGCCCTGATCGTCGACGAACCCCAGCATCGAACCGATCGCCTGCTTGAGCGCCTCCTTGAATTCCTCAACCGTCGGCGCGTCCGTCGCGTCGGCGTCGAATGTGAGGAGGTTGCTCTGATTGCCCGATGCCCCCGACACGTGGGCGGCGTTGAAAAAACTCGCGCCGTCGTAGCTGTTGTTGCCCGCCGTCTCTCCGCCGACAAGCAACTGGGATATCAGGAAGTCCTTGTGCGTAGCGGCACGCTGAGCCAGCTCGGCGACGCGCAGCCGAATCTGCCCGGTCTGATCGTCACTGATCTCATCGCGGTCCACCTCGATCGTCGCCTCATACTTGAGGTTCTCAATCGAGTAACTCTCCACGCGCAGCCCCTGCGCCAGCCGGCCCTGCCCCCATTCGCGCACCTTCGGCACCGTGCCGAGCCACCGATAGTCCTCTCGGTCGCTCGTTGACACGACGCGCGTCGAAAGCTCGCCGAAGTGAACGGGCGTCCCGTCAAAACGATTGAAGAACTCACTTCGCAGGCCCTTCGTCAAGAGCCCCGTGTTGATGACTGCCATGGAAATCCTCCCTCTTTCTTCGCAGGCCGCGCGATACGCGCGGCCGGCGATCACACTCTCTTTTGATAAGGCGACCCAACGCGACCCGCCTCCCGGCAACTACGGCAACTCGATGTATCGAAGCGAAAGCAATCCGCCGACACCCGCCGTCGATGACGCCTGCCCGACCTTTGCCCAAACGCGCAGCCCCTTGGCCACGTTGGCGAAGTTGATGGTCAGATTGGCCGGCGCGTTGGCACTCAGTGACGCGAGATTGAATCCCGAGACGACCTCGTTCGGCGTGGAGCTTCCGGTCCCCACATCCAGGGTGCCGGAATTCGGAACGGTGTTGAACGAAACCTGAGCATGCAACACCTTGATTGCCCGCTGAGTAATCAGCACCGGGTTTGTCGTTGCGGCGCTAAGCGAGCTGTCGAGTCGAACATTCGACTCCCGCTCAATCTGTGGGGCAGCCATCGGCATGATCCGCACGATTCCGACGTTGGCGCCGGCGATCGCCATCAGAATTCCGCAGTAACTTCCGCCTACCACCGGCGTGACGGTGGCCAGCTCATTGTCCACCGCATAAACCGGCCCACCGACCAGCGATTGCGTCGCCCCCGAGACGGTGAGAATGAAATCGCCCTGCGTGTACAGTCGAACGGTCGCATCGCCGTTCTGCCCCGCGCTGTTGTCGATCTCCTCATAGGCAATTCCCGCGAAGACGTCGCCCGCTACAAGATTGCGGACATAGCCGCTCGCCCGGTCAACGCCGACGATGGCGCCCTTGTAAACGCGCGTCGATGCGGCGACCGCAAAGCTGCGCAACTCCTGATCCACATACCTGCTCAATTCACGATTGGCTGAAATAGCCATTTCCGTCATCCTCCTCTTAGATCGTTGTCCTCTTTCCGACTCTCGCACAAAGTCGCTGCCGCCGGGCAATCCGACTACGGCTGGCCGCGCGCCGCCTCAGCCCTCACGGCCTGCGCGACATACGCCTCTTCGCCGCAGAGCTTCTCCAGGAATCCTCGGTTGGTGCGGTACTCCGCTCGGGCCGCCGACTCTGCCGCCCGATGAGCCGAAGTCGACGAATCACCGGACACGACAGGCACGATCCGCCCCAGCGGCACAACCACGGGAGCAACTGCCGCCCATCGCTCAAACTCCGCCGGATTGCGCTCGGCGAGCGAAACGGCCCAATCCCTCTGTGCGGCGGTCAGCTTTCCCGCAGACATCGCCGCCGCCACGCACCGGCTCGCCGCCTGATGACGCTCGCGCGACTCAAGCAACTCGATGCGCTCTGCCGCCGCAAGAAGAACAGCCCCCTCCTCCGCGGAATCCGCAACGCGCAAGAGCCCCCGTAATCGCTCGGCGGCAAACGCCATCGGCTGATGGCCATCCCGTGCCGCGCCGTCGGCACTCGCGATCAACGGCCTCATTCCGATAATCGCGGGCTTGTTGGTCAGGGCGACGGAATGCAGGCCGATCAGCCGCCGGTCGCTTCGGCGCACCAACGCAACCGGCGACACATAGCGATACTGCCGCGTTCGGAGCTTCTCCGCAGCCTCCTCTGTCCACTCCACGCGCGCCCACAGGCCCGGCTGAATGTCGCCGCCACGGGCCGCCGCCTCACTCGGCGTGATCATCGACAGCGCCCGAATCCAGCCCGCGGCGGGGGCCTGACCGCTCGGCGAGCTGTAATTGCCCCCGAGAGTCTGGTGTTCGTAGTCGACCGGCACATCGGTCCCGTGCGCAGTGAACGCCTCGATCGTGGCCGTTGCTGCCTCCTGATCCACGATGAATGACCCCGCAAGGGTTTCCACCTCACCCCACGGTGCAATGAAAATCTGTTCCGGAGGATCTGCCTGCCCCACAGTGGACGACTCCATCACAAGCCTCTCCACCGCCGCCTGAACCAGGCCCCCTGGTAATGCTCGCGGGGCATTGTCACTGACGATCGTGCTCTCGTTCATTGGCCTCTCCCTTCCTGATTGGTTGTTGTCTGGGTCCTCGGTGTAGCCCGCACCTCAAATCGCCGCACACCTTTCCCACTAACCTTGCTCCCCGTTCGCGCCTGTCATGTCGCCTGCAGCCGGAACCCCGGGAAGTGCCGCCTCCTGCTCACCAGCCTCGGGTATCCCCAGCGCGGCGTGCGCCCACCGCGACGGAACCTTCGCCCCAAGTCGGTTCACGGCGATGTCGAGTGTGTTGCCAAGTTGCTCAGGGTCGAACCGCTGCTCCATGATGCGGCGGAAGTGCGGCACGGGAGCGTCCGGGCCGAACTGCATTCGTGTCATCGGGCCCAATAGATCGCGCCGCAGCGTCACCGCCTCCTTGCGCAAGTCATCATCGCGCAAGTCGCGCCGCACCTGATCGTGCACCTTCGCGGCCCCGGCACTGGCCAGCATGCGCGCCGTATCGGTGGTCAGCGTCTGCCCCAGCCACGCCTTGCTCATCTCTCGGTCAAAGTAGAGGCATAGATTCTCGTACAAGTTCACTTCGCCGGGCGTGCGCGATTGCACAATCTGAAGCTCCACCGCCTTGGAGAATATCCCGGTCGCATCGGCGCCCAACTTGCTCAACATCCCCAACAGCTCGCGCTTCTCCTCCGGCGTCGCGTTCGGCGCATATCGGGCAATCCGCACCGGCATTCCGAACACCTCCGCGAAAACCAGCCAGTCCTTGACTGCAAAGTGTTTGCCGAGGTAGGCAATCGCCGTCGCACGAAGCAGTCCGCCGCGCAGGGGATGCCCGCTCGATGAGTGCGGCGCATGCATGATGAACTTGTCCGGCGGCAGCTCGATCCCCTCAAAGGACGCCGCATCAGTCAAAACGCGCACCTGCCCGAGACCGTCGAGTGTGATGCGACCAAACGGCACCGGCTCCAGTGCCGCCAAACAAAGGCCGGACGCCGTCGCCTCCCAGATCAACTCGACCAGTGAAACATTGCGCCCGACGGCGAGCGAGATGTGGTCCAGCGCCGCTTCAAACCCCGGCAGGTCGCGCAGCGCGGCATCGCAGTACGACGCCGACTCGTCAGCGAGGGCGCGGCTTGCCGAGACGCTTCGAGCCGATCCCCACCCAGGCATCTCCGCGGCCGAAACAACTTCCCACGCCAATCCCGTCACCGCCAGACGACGAGTCCTCGCAACACTGAACAAGTGAGCGTCCTTCTCCTCCATCTGCTCAAAGAGTGAAAGCTGCGCGGATGGATCGCCTGCGTCAGCCTCACGGATGATCGAAATCAATCGCTGGGGCGTCAGGCCATCGGCAGGGTAATCTTTCCAGACATCCTCGCGACCTCGACGCACAATCGTGCCGGGCCTGGGCTGCGCTCGCCCGCGCCCGATAATCGAATTGACAATTCGTCCAACGAAATTCATTTGCGACTCCTCATGTTTTCTTCGCGTGTGATCTCTTACCAGACGCCGTCTCTGGCGAATCTGGGTGGAAAAGCTGTCGTGAATTCGGCTTCGCCGCGCGGGCCGGCCGTCGCCGCGTGAATCCCCAGCGCGGCGGCCCAGAACCGGTCCGCGTGTGCACCCTCCGATCGCGCGGCGTCGAATCGCACGCCGCCCGAAGAAGTGACAGCTCGCGTCAGACTGTGCCAGTCTTCGACAATGCGATCGTCCACGGGAATGCTGAGCAGCCCGCGCTCAGCGCTGACCCGAAGCCGGCCCGCCAACTCGCCCTTCAGCGCCGCCGTAAAGACGACGCGCTGGATGCGATCGTCGCCGTATCGGGCAGTCAACCGCTCCGCCAGATGCAGACCCATTCCGGTGGCGTCGATGCAAACCCGCCGAACCGACCGGTGACGAAGCAGCCGATCGAGCGCCGCCTCCTGCTCATCGAATGGCGCGTCGCGGAGCACTTCGAGACCGCGCGTGACGAGCGACTCTCCCAATCGCTGCCAAAGCCAGATGGCGGTAAGGTCTCGATGCCGACCCACGTCCACGCCGATGTAAAGCTCCGCGTCGCGCGAAGCGAGCAGATTCCAGTCCACGTCAGTCTTGCATGTGTCGTCCTGACATGATCGAATCAGTTCGTAAGTCAAAAAACTGGTGGCCTCGTCGAGAAACTCGCAGCAGAATTCCTGCCGCCACACCCATTCGTCACCGATACTTCGCCGCATCAACTCCGCGTCTACCGACAATCCATGCGACACAGCATCAGCCAGCGTGACGGTCCGCTTCGCAAAATCTTCCCGATCCTTGAGCTGAAAAAACTCGTTCTTCTGCCCGCGCGGAGTCGATGCAACGTCGACCTCCCCCTCTCCACGAAGCACCGTCGGAAATAGTGCCGCCCAGATCTCTTCCGCGTCCCGGTGCATCGCGAACTCATCCAGGAACACGTCACCCGAAAAACCCCGCGCAGTCGTCGGATTCGCCGGCAACCCGATGATCCTCACGCCCCCGGAAAGCCGAAGCTCCAATTGGCGAAACTGCGTCCCCTTGAAATAACTCTCCTCACACCACTCGTAATAGATGGACAACGAACGGCAGTGATGGCGGATTTTCTCCATTACCTCGCGGCTCTGTCGCTCGCCGGCTGAGAGAATGACCTGCAGTCGCTTTCGTTCGACCGCCCGCATCAGCCGCCGAAGACCGAGCGTCGTACTCTTCCCCGTCTGCCGGGCCCAGCAGTTCCAGGTAAAGCGCGCCTCATCTGAAACAAGGCTCTGTTGATAGGGCAGCAACTCAAGCAAGTGACGTGCTCCGCCGAGCTCGACCGATCGGAAGGGCGCCCGCCCCTCTCGCTCGCGTCACCCTCAACACTTGAAGCTATGAAGCGGAGGTCGGGTCGCGGCTACACGGTTCCTTGCGGACGTGGTAAACATTTGTGGCGTTTTATTCCGTCAACTGTTTCCACAGAAGGAGAAGACCATGAACTCCATCGGCACC